>ERZ778516.932-NODE-932-length-23630-cov-16.196394_pt1 | contig 23630 bp, 19 predicted proteins | sample MGYA00510342_ERZ778516 | MGnify/ENA primary metagenome ERZ778516 (study PRJEB29527, sample SAMN07138961) | mouse gut metagenome | material: feces | host: mouse | place: China:Nanjing | collected 2016-01-25 ... | reverse complement strand
CGTATTCTGCCTGCATTTTCAGATCTGTTTTTTGATTTATTTTTATTATATCACTACAAGCCGCAGTAGACAAAGATTTTCATGTATTAATTCCAATCGTTTTTGCAATAGCATTGCACGCATAAAGATGGTATAATCAGCCTTGAACGGGCTTTAGGCTCACTTTTTACCGAAAGGAGTACTATTTTCTATGGAAACAATCATTGACACGCTGACACTGCCGTTAAAATATGCACGTTTTTATCTCGGTGACGCCCCTGACGCATGGCAGGCATGGTATGACGATAAGGACTGGACCGGCGTCACTCTGCCGCATGACTGGTCTGTCCGCCTGCCCTTTGCAAAGGAATATTCAAGCGGCACAGGATATCTTGCAGGCGGTATTGGCTGGTACCGTATCCATATTGCCCCCAATGAAGCATGGCGGGGAAAGCAAATCCGTGTCCAGTTTGAAAGCGTATACAAAAACAGCCGTGTCTGGTGCAATTCATCCTATCTTGGCGAGCGCCCAAACGGCTACAGTTCTTTTGGCTATGATGTGTCCGATTGCTTCCACTTTGACCGCGATAATATTATCAGTGTGTATGTTGACCGCCGGGAACTGTCGGATTCTCGCTGGTTTACAGGCTCTGGCATCACTGGCGGCGTCACACTGTCCATTTCTGAGAAAATCTATCCTGTAGAAAATGGTATCTTTTTCCACACGCCGCGCGTGACGGAGGAAAGCGCTGATTTTGAAATTGTAAACGAACTGGCAAACGCGACAGACCGAAACTGTCTGGTCACTGTCACGAATGTCATCTTTGACACCACGGGAAAACTCGTGGGCGAAGCGGTATCGCAGACCACCATCATGGCGCACAGCACCACGCAGGTTCAAAACACTGGAACCATTGCAGCGCCTGATCTCTGGTCTCCCCAATATCCGTATCTGTACACCGTAAAAACTTATCTTTCTTATCAAAAAGCATATCAGGTACATGAGATGAAAGTCGGTATCCGAAACTATCGTTTTCACCCGGATAAAGGCTTTATCCTTAACGGTGCGCCTGCCATATTAAAAGGCGTCTGCCTGCATCACGACGCAGGCTGTCTCGGCGCCGCTGTGCCCTATGAGGTGTGGACGCGCAGGCTTATCAAGCTGAAAAAAATGGGCTGCAACGCAATCCGCATGAGCCACAATCCCCATATGCCTGCACTGTATACACTGTGCGATATTTTAGGCTTTTTTGTGATTGACGAGGCGTTTGACGAGTGGGAAGGTCCCAAAAACAAATGGTGGCAGGGGCACAATGTCTATCCCCCAAGGCATGAAGGTTACTACACGGACTTTCCTGTCTGGCATGAGCGCGATCTCACCGATATGATACGGCGCGACCGCAATCATCCGAGTGTCATTTTGTGGAGTATCGGCAACGAGATTGACTACCCTAATGACCCTTACTGCCATCCAAGCTTTGACAAAATGACAGGCAACAACGACGCCAACAAGCCAGAATCCGAGCATTTCTACAATGCCCTGCGCCCCAATGCCGAGCGTCTGGCAGCCGTGGCAAAACATCTGTGTGATCTCGTGCGGTCCGTGGACACCACGCACCCTGTGACGCTCGCGGCTGCATTTCCAGAGCTTTCTGCAAATCTTGGCTTTCTTGATGCCATCGACGTTGCGGGTTACAATTACAAAGAAAATCTGTATGCAGCGCATCATATACAGTATCCCGACAAGCCGTTTTTGGGCAGCGAAAACAGCCACCGTTTTCAGGACTGGCTGGCAGTGACGGACAACGGCTATATCGCCGGACAGTTCCTGTGGACTGGCATCGACTATCTGGGCGAGGCGCGCGGGTGGCCCGTCCACGGCTCTGACGCAGGACTTCTGACGCTTGCGGGCTTTGAAAAGCCGGGCTATTACCGCAGACAGAGCTTCTGGGCTGAAGAGCCGGTAATCCATCTAACCACGGTACGCCAATGTGACGACTGCACTGCGCCTTGGGGAGAAACTGCAACAGATGCTTACGCCTGCGAGTTCGCCGCTTCGGGTGAGAGCTGGAACTACTGTCCCGGCGAGCTGGTAACTGTCAAATGTTATACCAACCTCAGCCGCATCGAGTTATTTTTAAACAATCAACACCTCGGCACATACGAAAAGAACCAAGACAAGGACTGTATCATTATTACGATACCATTTGAGCCGGGAACTCTGACTGCAAAAGGCAGCAAAAATGACACCAGTGTCAGTCACAGCCTGTATACAACAATGGCGGCATGCCAGATGTCCGTGCAGGAATACCGCCTTGACCCGGAAATCACAGAGCTGATTGGCAATGCTGTCGGCTCGCGCAATCCACTCCATCAGTTTGAAGTTATGCTGCGTGACGGAAACGGCAGACGGGTCTGTCACGATGCCACCCTGCTCACTGTGACAGTCGAGAACGGAACACTGCTTGGACTCGAAAACGGTGATCTCGCTGACACGACGGAATACTCCGCAAACTATCGCAGGGCATACCGTGGCCAGTTAATCATCTATGCCGCCGACAACGAAGCCACCAGCGCTGATACCCCGCTGACCGTGACCGTGCGCGGGGATTTCATACGAACAGAGCGCATCACGGTTTGATTTCCTTGCAGTTTTTCATTCCGCCTTGCCCGCCGTGCCGGGCACAAAGATTTCCCGCCCCAGCTCAACCAGTATCAAAAGCGTGATGGGTCCCAGTATCACGCCGCCCAGCCCGTAATAAATGACCCCTGCGTAGACAGAGATTAAGATTGCAACGGGCGAAAACTTTAACCCGTTCCCCAGCAGCCGCGGCTCGAGAAATTCACGAATGATCACACAGATAAAATACGTCAGCAGAATAATCACGCCGCTTCCAAGCTTTCCGCGCAAAAACGCCATCACACTAATCGGAATCAGCACAATTCCCGTTCCGATAAATGGGAGAAAATCCATAAATCCTGCCAGCAGCCCATAAAACCAGCCCTCTTTGCTGCCGCCCAGATACAGGCCGACGGTCGCCGTAATGCTGATACAGACAAGAATAATCGTCTGCGTTTTCATATAGGTCTTAATCATATTGCCAAGCTTCTTGCCAATGCGCAGAAGGATAGACAGAATATGGTCAATGGCAGGCTCGATCGCCGCCAGATTTAACAACCCCTGCTGCCAGCCCTCTATCTCGCGCGCAAACAATACAACGCAGATAAAACTCACCACCACAAACGTCCCTGCGCGCCCTGCCACAGACAGGTAGCGCAGGCTGCCTGTGATCAGCCCGTCGCCCGGCTGTGCAAAGCACGCCCCAAGCTCTGCAAACCGCTCAGAGAGCCAATTCTCCACGGTTCCCGGCTGTAGCGCAAAAAACGCTTCCAGCTCTGCGCTCAGATTTGAAACCAACTGCGAGATACTGTCGGTCCAAAAGTCTGCATTCTGCACAAAATTTCTTGCCTTGCTGAGCAGGAAGGTACCAAGCCCCACGATAATCAACGCCACAATTAAAATAATGCCGAACAAAATCCCGCCCGCCATAAATCCCTTTTGTCCAGAGCGGTTTCTTGACCTGCAAAACCGCTGCAACGGCACTACGATTAATAGCGCCATCAACAGCGGTAAAAAATATGGAAGAAGATACTTTAAAGCTGCCAAAACTGACACTGATGTCAGTATATATAAGATTACCCGCTGATAGTCCCCACGCAATAAAAAATTCATACAAATCCCTGCCTTTTGTCAAGCATTATGTATATGGGGCTGCCAGCCGTCAGAAGCTGTACTGACGGCTAATCATAGTATCTGTCAATTCCGAATTATTATGCAGTGCAAATCCGTTTAAAAGCGAATACTTCCCTGATTTTTTCTCATAACTGCGCACCAGATTTACCTGATTTGCGCGCGGCGCCGCGGTAAACTCATAGGACGGCTCAAAGGAGGCAACTGTCACGTAGCTGCATTTTCCTGTGATGGTCTCCATCACCCTGAGCTCTGCATTTGTCACGGTATAGCGCTCATCTGGTGATAAATCTCCCAGCTCTAACGTCGCGCAGTAATTTTTGCTGCGCTGTAGCAGCACCTCCCGCGTCTCGCCGTTGTTCAGCGTCAGCACTGCCTTGAGACTCTTCTCCGGCGTGTCCGTGCTGGCACTCACGCTCAGCGCCGCGCCCGTCCGATCACGCCGAAGCGGCGCAGTTTTGATATCCAGCGCAAACTCATGTGCCTTTGTCATGATGCTGCCGGACACCTGTCTGTCCTTCTCAATCTCATGGAGCATGACATCATATCCGCTGTCGCTGACCGCCACTTTATACTCATATTCTGTCCCCGGCTTCAAATCATTGATAAAGGTCAGCATACCGCCAGTTGTCGTGCTGACAATAAAGCTCTTTTTGCTCTTAATCCACTCAGACGCGCCCTTTTCCCTGTAAAACACATAGATGTAAGAGCTCGTATTAATTGGATTGTTCGTGATCATTGCCTTAATCGAAATATAGGAATAACCGCTTCCCGCCGTGACATTTGTGAGGCTCCTGCCGTCCGTCTGCGTGAGAATCTCGCCAGAGCAGACACCGCCGAGCGCCGCCGTGGCTGGCGGATACTGAACATCGCTGATACCGGACACAAATTCATAGATTCTGTCGGCATTCACGTCATCTCCCAGATAACTTGTAAGCTCAAAATTGCACTCTGTCTGGTTCTCCTCAAGCAGCACACTACGGATATCCCAGTCCTCCTCGTCCTTTTCCTTGAAAAACAGAATCAGATACGAGCCGGGCGCAGGTTCCCCCTCAATCTGGGTCTGCAAGGTTATTTGATGCGCTCCTGCAACCTGATTGCCAATACTCACGCGCACACCGTCTATTTTCGCGTCAAAGACAAATGTGTACACGCCGTACTCTTTTCCCTTCATATCCCGAAAAGACACCGTGTAATTCCGCTCATCAACCAGTCCAGATATGGTATAGCCTGTGATCTTGTAACCCTTTGATGCATACAGATTAAAGCTCGGGCCGGTTTTGCGGTACGCCCCGTCCTCCTCCTTAATATAGGCAAAGAGCGTGATATCCCGCTTGATGTGTTCCGTCCTGCCCTTGAGCGCAATACTGCAAGTGATGGAGTCCGCCATGTTGGCAGTCAGCTCCACCGCAGTTTCAGATTTTCCAGTCGTGATTAGCTGGTACTGTGTGTTGACCAGCGTAGTCCCCTCATACAGTTCCCACTGAAAGCCGTACACTGTATCGGGTGAGAGTGCAAAGTACTCCGCCGCCTGCATGGAAACCGTATAATCGTCTGCCGCTGTGACGGACAGTTTACTCCGAAGCTCTGCATAGAGCTTTGTCTCCTCATTAAAATAATACAGTTTTGCGCTGTACGAAGCGCCCTTGGTAAGCTCAGACGGGTTCAAGCGGTATGAAATGACGGAATCATACGCGCCAGTGTCATCTGACAGCACTGGATTGATGCGCGCTTCCCCCATCTGGAAAAAGCCGCGGCACACCACGCCCGCAACCCGCACTTCATACTCGTACTCGGTTCCCTCCTGAAGCCCATTGATGACGCCTTTGGTCATACCATTGCGGATATTGATGTTCTTGGTCTTGTATTCACCCAGTGCATTCTTCATTCGGTATTTCAGTTTTCCAGCCACGGCTTCCCGATAGTCTGCGATGCGCACCACATAGTCCGCCCTTGTCAACTGGTCTGTATTCTGCGTAATCTCCGCTGTCAGTGCAGCATCTGGAAATGGCGCTTTGTCGGTCTTGACCTCCAGTGTCTTTTGCTTGAAATGTGCCGTATACCCCGGCTCGTTCAGCCACATCGTGACGAGATACTGTGTGCTGTGTTCAAGCTCAGGCACAGACGCCTCAATCGTCCAGCGCTCACTGCCCTTTGTAGAAATCTTCTCCAAATCAGAGACAATCATTTTGCCGTCGGCATCCGCCACTTCATAACATAAATTAAAATATTCTGGAAGCTTGCCATCATACGAAGAAATATCCGCTTTGAGCGCTATCACATCGGGTCCGGCCGGCTTTGCGCTGTACAGGACTTTTGCAGGATACTCTTTTGTGTCCACCGTCGTGTATGCAAAAGTAACGCCTTTGCTGTTATAAAACTCAAAATAATAAGTCGTCGCCGGCTCGAGGTCCGATACAGTGATGCTTGCCAGACCGCTAATCTGCCGCTGTACAGTCACTTCTTTTTCATATTCCGCAAGAGGGCCATAACTGTACTTTGCCACGGCTTCGACCGCCTCAATATCAAGGGTGATGCTGTCATATCCCGCGTGTGTTCCGCGGAAAATAATGCTCTCCTTTGAACTTCCTGTCTGCATTTTGATCGCCGCGGCGTCCGGCACGAGCACTGCTTCCAGCGCGAGGGTATCTGCGTTGATCAAATACATTGTAAAACTGTACTCCACCCCCGGGTCAAGCGCATCAATCATTTTCTCTTTCCTGACATCTGGCACAATCTGCTGGTCAATATACTGATATCCTGTCCCGCTGCTTCCGTAGCGTATCTGCCAGTAATAGCTTTCGTGTAATGCCTTGCCGCCCTTTGCGGTGAGGGTCAAATCCGCAGAAACTGTCCTGCTTGCAGCATTCCAGCCAATCTGTGCGGTAAAGCTGCCGGCAGATGCCCTGTATCCGCCCTCTGTCTGTTCGACAGATGCTATGCTGGGGCGTTTTGTCCCAAGACGGACCTGTTTGCCCACAACCGGGCCGTTTTCTGTAAGCGTGAGTGCGGGGTACACGATCTGCCCTTTTTCCAGATACACCAGTGCATAGCGCACGGTATTTTGATACGTCTGGCTCTTTAGACAGTTTCCAGACTCCCGCAGGTCATACACGGACAGCGATATATCGCTCGTGCTGGCACCGTCTATATAAAAATTATAATAGCCTGTTTCCGGTGCTGTAAACTGAAACCACTGTGCTGCATTATATTGCAAGGATACTTCCTGAATGCTGCCGTATTTTAATTCCGTCGTATTTTCAGGGAGTGTTTCTTCTTCGGTTGTTTCCTCCTCAGTCGTCTCCTCCTCCGTGGTCGTGGTCTCCTCCTCGGTCGTTTCCGTCTCCTCTTCCGTCTCAGTCTCCTTCACAGTACTCTTTTCTTCGCTGGTCTCCTCCTCGGTCGTTTCTGTCTCTGTTTCTGTATGGGTTTCCGTAGAACTCTCGGTCTCCTCTGCCGTAGAAGTCTCGGTACTGGAGGGCTGTTCCGTACTGGAAGGCTCGGTGCTGGAGGATTCCTCGGTACCCGTCACTTCGGTGCTGGAAGATTCCTCGGTACTTGGACTCTCCGTACTGGAGGGCTGTTCCGTACTTGTCTCTGTATTCGACGGTTCTTCACTTCCTGTTCCCTCGGGAGCTGAGGATTCCTCCGTGCTTGGCTGTTCGGTGCTGGAAGTCTCCTCCGTGCCCGCAGCTTCGGTGCTGGAAGGCTCTGTACTGGGGGCTTCCGAAGCGCTGCTGCTCTCCGAACTTGAAGGCGCTTCACTGCTTGGCGGCTCTGGCTCGGGTTCCGGTTCTGGTTCAGGTTCGGGCGCTGGCGGTTCCTCCTCATGTTCTGGTTCGCCCTGCGAATCCTCCTCGCTCTGCACACTCGTCTCCTCCTGAGACACCACGGTCTCCTCCGCACCATACGCAGTTTGTGGTATGCTTCCCGCCAGCAGGCAGCTGCAAAGCAAAATTGATAACATCCTGTAACCCATATCTATCCCTTCCTTCACGCATTTTTATCCTTCCACTCTGTTCAAAAAGGACCTATTAAGTCATTATTTTTATTATAATACAATCTTGAGAATTTTGAAATAACTAATTTGGAAGAAATTTACATTTTTGTGCATAAAAAACTGGTTATAAAAATCTGGCAAAATGATTGCACTGAAAAAGGCATGGCTCTCACCATACCTTTTTACAACGTCCATATCTTTCCTATGACATGCCGTTTACGGTTTTGTACTTATACAGCATTTCTGCATGATTCTGTTCCTCGATCTGGATATCTGCAAGGAGTTTGCGCATCGCAGAATCCTTAAAGCAGAATACATTGGTATTGTACTCTGAGGAGACAAGCTTCTCGGATGAGATACAGTCTGTGGCAAGGAAATTATCGGTCTTTTTGTCCTCCGAATCGCCCAGCTTATCATATGTTGCCTTTGGATTATAATTTTTGCCGTCTGCATCATTGCAGTTGCAGGAGGGAACCGTACCGCCGATCACCTGCTGTAAGGAATCATAGTGCTCCTGCTCCTTGCTTTGCAGTGTCTTGAACAAATCCTTTAAGACGGTATCCTTCGCCTCGCAGGAATAGCGCTGGTATTTCTCGATACAGGCCTTTTCCTGTGTCTGCAAATCCTTCACGGTTGTCATTTCTTTCTCTGTTAAGATCATACTTTCCTCCGTTCCAAATCAATGATTTAAAGTTATTTGTATTCAACATTGACTATTATTTGGAAGAAAGCATGATTTTATTCAATCGAACAAAACTTAGGAATTGTCGGAAAATAAGTGCTCAGATTGCGCAGGATATTTCTTCAAGATTGTAGGAGAAAAAACGTAGGCGTAGCGGGCTACGGCGAGGCTTTTTGTCCTGCAAGATTGGAGAAATCAACAAGCAAGATGTGTCACTTATTTTTCTACAGTTCCTTACCGCGTTTTGACACTTTTCGTCACTTCTGACCCTGCAAAATCGCCGAGGCCTTCAAGTTTTATCTTGATTTTTTTGCTGCCTGCCTTAGCGCCAGAGGCATCGTATGTCACTGTGTAATGCACGCCTTCTTTTAGTCTCGTGCCGCCGTAGGTCAGCGTCAGAGAATCCTTGGTTCCTTTTACGGCTGCTTTTGCAATCTTCTGCGGCTTGATGTCAAACTCCGCAGTCTCCACGATACCTTCATAATTTCCTATGCCCGTCACTGTCACCTGCGCCTTTTGATTGTTTGCCGTTGCATGGAGGTTTTGTTGATAAGAAACTATATAGTCTTTATTCTTTACCAGCTTTTTCTTTCCGCACTTGACAGTTACAGACGGTTTCTGGTACTTTCCGTTGTATGTCTTAGCTGGAATTTTTGAGATCGTCAGGCTTGTGTCCGCCTTGCTGCGTGCTGTAATCTCAAAAGTTTTTACAATTCTCTCCTTGTCCGTGTATGGAGAACGCTCCGTCTCGCTGCTGCTCTCTCCACTTCCTTCATTTTCCTCCTGTGACGTTTTTTCTTCGGCGGTTTCATGTTCTTCGTTTGAAGAACTTTCTTCGGTTGAAGAACTTTCTTCATTTGAAGAACTTTCTTCGGTTGAAGAACTTTCCTCATTTGTAGAATTTTCTTCGGTTTCCGGGCTTTCTTCTACTGTCGGATTTTCCTCGCCCGAGGAGGCTTCTTCACTTGACACGCTTTCCTCTGCATCACTGCTCTCCTCAGTTGTCGCGCTTTCTTCATTTGACGAACTCTCTTCCGAACTTTCCGCTGTATCACTGCTCTCCTCAGCCGATGAACTTTCCTCGTTGTCCGGCTGTTCTGCCGCCTTGTGTTTCCTCAGATGCACGCTGGTACTTATATTCTTTGGAAATTCAGTGCAGGCATTGCCCTGATCATCATACCAAGTGCCGCCGAGTGATATTGAGACTTTGATGTTGCGCGGTGTCCACAGCTCATCAAGCTCACCACATTGCTCCACCAGTGACATCACACTTTTATCAGAGGTGGCACCCCCATATCAAAGCCCGAAAGGTTCAGCTTTTTCAATTTTCTACAATTATCAAACATATTCGAGAAATCATTCACGTTTTGAACATCAAAAGAATCCAGATTCAGGCTGGATATGTTGACGCATTCTGCAAACATAAACGCCATATCTGTAACTTTTCCTGTTTGAATACCACTGAGATCTATCTCTTCCAAAACCGTGCATGCTTGAAACATCTCTCTCATTGTCGTAACGTTTCTCGTATCAAATCCAGATAAATCCAGACTGGTCAGCTTCTTGCAACCATAAAACATGTAGGATGCATTTTCAAGTTTTTGTGTATTAAACTTGGACAAATCCAGTTTTTCCAAGTTTTTGCAATCGCCGAACAAATAACGCATATTGGTGACATTGCGCGTGTCAAACATGGTCAGATCTATGCTTGTCAGACTCCTGCAATCATAAAACATCGCATCCATATTGGTAACCTTCTGGGTATTAAATCCAGACATATCCAACGCCTTCAGAGACGAACAGAAAGAAAACATTTTAGACATATTCGTCAGATTCCGAGTGTCAAGTCCTGAAAGCTTCAGACTGGCTAAATTAATGCAGTAATCAAACATCCTAGACATATTCGTCACATTCTGGGTGCGAAATGAACTCAAATCCAGACTGGTCAGACCTTTGCACAAAAAAAACATCTGTGACATATTCGTTACATTTCCAGTATCAAAATGACTCAGGTCCATTGCTGTGATTTTAAAGCATTCGCCAAACATTCCCTCCATATTATTCACACTGCTGGTGTTGAAGCCGCCGACTGGCAGACTGGTCAGCTTATGGCAGCCATAAAACATATATGACATTCTTTTGACGTTGCTTGTATCAAAACTGCTCAGGTTTACGCTCTCCAAGGCTGTACATTCAAAAAACAGCCTTGACATATTATATACCTTCTCTGTATGAAATCCACTCAAATCCACATTTTTCAGGCTCTTGCACTCAGAAGTTCGGACAAATCATCGGCGCCCCGAATAATTATCTTGGCTGTTTTAATGGAATCTAGTACCTCCTGCGAACTGCTCCAGTCTCTTTTTTTTTGAGCAGGCTCAGCCCCCATCATGGTCAGCTTTCCGTTCCTATCTATCTTGTAAGCCAGTGTATCATACCGCTTGTGTGCGATATCATCATCCTGAAAGGGTTCCATGACAAAGAGATCCACCTCGCCGGACGCATCCTCAAACCAAACCTTTAATTTCTTGACGCCCGGCGTGGATGTGTCAATCTCATCAAGATTGGTGCTGTAATTCCTAGTCAGTATTTTCCTATCATTGCCCAGATAGCCGTGAAGCCAGATCCCGTCAAGATTGGGCTTCTCCCCCGGCATATAGACTGTCTTTGCCTCATCCAGCACAAACCTATCCAAGACTGTCTGCTCCTTCACGGTGATCCTGACCGTCGCGGAAAGCCCCTTGTAGTTCACAATCAGGTCTTTTGTACCTGCCACTCTCATATTAATGCTTTTGGCATTGGTGGTGTAATCCTTAACCTGCTCTCTAATACTGCCTGTGCTGTTTCTGTATTCCACCTCTAAGTCACTCAGGTCAAGCGTACTGCCAAAGATATACTTCGTCACGTCCTTTGTGACCTCAAGATGCATCTGCTGTGTGAGTTTGATGCTCTTGCTTTGATTTTTGGGCAGATATCCGCTGGTGACAGATTGCCCTTCTTGTGTCTGCCATATTCCCTGCGGCATTTTGATGTCAGCCTTTACATTGCGGGGGGTGTGAAGCTCTAATAACGGCATACATGAACTCAGCATCCATTCTGTATATTTTGCTGCATTCAGATCAAATGTGCTTAAATCCAATGTTCTCAAACCATCGCATCCCGAAAACATATACCTCACATCCTCAGCTTTTTCCGTACTGAAGTTCTCCCCAAAAGTCAGCTTTTTCAGGTTCGAACACCCGCTGAACATCCCCTTCATGCATGTATTATTCGGCATGGAAAATCCACTGAGATCCAGTTCCTCCAGTGACTGACAGGATCTAAACATCTCCAGCGAACACTTCACATTCACTGTTGTAAAATCCTTTCCAAACCGAATGTGTCTGAGATTTCTGTCAAATGCAAACATGTGATCCATTCCCGTCACTTTGCTTGTGTCAAAGTTCGACAGATCCAGTTCCTCCAAGCTGCTGCATTCCGAGAACATGTTGTTGAGCCGCGTGGCATTTGATGTGTCCATCCTACTCAGATCAATTTTTTTCAAGCTTTTGCAGCCCGAGAACATCGCAGTAAAATTCGTAGAATAGCTTGTATCGAAACGGCTTAAATCCACGCTTGTCAGATTGACACAATCCTCAAACATAAAGGAGGGGTTTTCGACCCCAAAAAGCCTGACCACTGCTGTCTTAATTTGTTCGCGGTACGGATACCATGGCGTATGTGCATGCTGCGGATAGATACAGTATTCGCCGTATCCACTCACTGTCAGCATTCCGTCTTTGTTAATCACCCAAGAAACATTTTTGTAACTGCCGCGTGAATATCTTTTATTTCGACAAAATCCATTATATGAGGTGCAATCCCGTCCTCCTCGGTTTCCTCCTGTGTTATGTCCTCTGTTGTGTATCGCTCCTCCTCGGTCACGATCTCGTCCGCCGAGGTTTGTTCTTCGCTGGAGGCTGTCTCTTGTGTGGCGTCTGGGACTTCTTGGGAGGCTGTCTCTTGCGTTGGGACGGTATCTTCTCTCGATGCTGTTTCTTCGATTGTTATTTCTTCTGTTGCTGTTTCTTCTATAATTATATCTTCTGCTGCTGTTTCCTGTACTTCTCCAGCAGGCTCTGATGCCCTCACGGGCAATTGAATGCTTGACGACAGCGTGATTGCCGCCATGAGCACACATAATGTTTTTCTTAGCTCTCTCCTCATCTTGACCTTTCCTTTCTCAATCCTGCCCAAACAACTGACGCCAAAACCTTCTCACGGACACCACAAAACTGCACAAAAAAGCTGCACAAATTATGCCATAAGCCCTGCCGGTCTCCCGACAGCGCACTACGAACCATAATTTATGCAGCCGAACCATCATAACGGATTTCATTCTATACAGATTTTCTCTATCACTTCATGCTTTGCGTCCATTTATCACTAAATGTTTGCCCTTTATGTTATGATATTACCACTTTTATCCATAAAGCGCAATCCTTTTTTTCAGAAATTTTCTTGATTTTACGAAGCAGTTGCTTAGAACATTTTTCAGACTACTGCCTCCACGATTACCTTATCGCCAATCATAAGCTCTTTCACGCCGCTCTCCTTTTTTTGATTAAAGTTAAAACTGATAAGATACCCCCTTTTTGTGTGGTAATAGTCCAGATACTCTGTCAACTGGCGCTCACCACGGTCATGATATTCTTTGCCGCGCCAGATTTTGAGTTCTACGATAAACTGTTCGCCGCCGTAATCCACGATGACATCTGTCCGCCGCGCATCTCTTGTCTGCGCCTCGATATAATAATTGCCTGTGCCGTTGATAATTGGTTTTAAGTACAACAGGAAAAATTTTCTCCCGTTATCCTCCAAAAATGTTTCATCTTTTTGATCATACACCTCGTGAAAATGTGTGACAAACTTTTTGAGCAGCAATGTCATATTCAGCCTGCCACCCTCTACAAACTGGTTTTTGTCACGCTGCGCGCTGCGGTAAGAGGCACTTTTGAGGGCTTCCTTTGTGATCAAGGTGTTGAGCAGCTTCATCTCAAACATGCGGTTTGCAACCGCCACATGTCCGTCCTCCTCTTTGAGAAAGCCAAACATTTTGCCGATACTGACTGGCTTGACATCAATCTCAAAGGGAATCTGGTGTCCCTGATACAGCATTCCTTCAATCATGTCGCTGAGCTCTCTGTATAGTTCTAATTGTTTGACCATGCTTTCAAACAGCGGCGTACTCCCTTTTAATATCATTTTGACAGCTTCTGCAACGCTTTCCTTCGACCAAGCTTTTTCGAGCTTTTCATCTATATATTTACAAATCGAAGATACCAGCACCGGATAACCCGATGTATAGGCATAAATCTCTTCTGCAACGGTGTCAAGTGCGATCCCCGTCTGCTGTTCTGCCTCATATTCGCGCAGCATGGACGCAATCTGCCCTGCGGAAAAATTCATATCTATATCAAAACTGGCAGCAATATTCCATGGGCTGTTATACTGATGTTCTAATTCCGTCCTAAGCTTTAATTTCAAGTTTTTGATATCGTACACTCCCGCAAGGACAACCGAATGAAAAACTGGTGTTTCATCTCTTTCCAGATAATACCCCCGAAGCTGCGCCAAGAAGTCAATAAATACCTGATTGTTACTCGCACTGTCCACTTCATCAATTATCAGCACAACTGGTCTTGGACTGTGTTCGCACAATGCACTCAGATCAATAAATAACTCTTTTAATCCGTAGGTCCTGTCATCTGCTGGCGGCGGCAACATGTCTGAATGTCCTGCCGCCTTGTTCCATCTTCGGACAATATCCTCCATAAAGGAATGTGAAAATGTCACCTCGTCTGAAAACTCCCTGCTCCCCATTTTCTGAAAATCAAGCATGATCACAATGTAAGTATCTTTTAAATTTTCCGCCAGCGCCCGCAGCAGCGTTGTCTTTCCATACTGCCGTCCCCTGTTGATGACAAAGTAGCTGCCCCTGTCCACATACTGTTGCCTAATCTGTGCAAGCATGTTATCCAGCCGCACCATATAATGCATTTCTGGTCTGCATAAACCTTCCGTATTAAAGTACCTCATTCGATGTACGCCTCCTAAAAAACCAAGCAGGGGAAATTTTCCCCTGCTTCTTAGCAAAACAGCGCCTCAAACTCATCCCTGCCAATCTTCTCCTTCTCCAGCAGAAGATCTGCACAGGCATGAAGCACCTGCTCATGTTTCATAATAATATCTTTTGCCTTCTTGTAGCAGTCGTCCACAATCGCCTTGACCTCAACGTCAATCTCGCTCGCCACAGCCTCAGAATGGCTTCTTGTGTGTGCCAAGTCACGGCCGATAAATACCTCATTGTCGTCCTCGTCATAGTTGATGACGCCAATATTTTCTGAGAAGCCAAATTTCGTCACCATCGCGCGCGCCACCTTGGTCGCCTTCTTGATATCGCTCGATGCACCTGTCGTCACATCATCGAAAATGATCTCCTCCGCGATGCGTCCGCCGAGGGAAACCATGATATCCTGCAGCATTCTGCCCTTGGTGTTGAACATCTCATCGCGCTCCGGAAGCGGCATTGTATAGCCCGCAGCACCGAGTCCCGTCGGTATGATGGACACCGTATAGACTGGCCCGACATCTGGAAGCACATGGAACAAAATCGCATGTCCCGCCTCATGGTAGGCAGTAATCTTCTTTTCTTTCTCAGAGATAATGCGGCTCTTCTTCTCTGAGCCGATGCCTACTTTGATAAATGCCTGTTTGATGTCCCCTTGTTTGATAAACGCGCGGTTTTCTTTTGCCGCAAGGATTGCCGATTCATTCAGTAAATTCTCTAGGTCTGCGCCTGTAAAACCGGCTGTCGTCTGCGCCACCTGTTTTAAGTCCACATCCTCTGAGAGCGGCTTATTTTTTGCATGCACATTCAGGATTTCCTCTCTGCCGCCCACATCTGGCGGTGAGACGGTAATCTTCCTGTCAAAACGTCCCGGACGAAGGATTGCCGGGTCTAAAATATCGACGCGGTTTGTCGCCGCCATCACGATAATACCTTCGTTTGTACCAAATCCGTCCATCTCGACAAGCATCTGGTTCAGCGTCTGCTCGCGCTCGTCATGACCGCCGCCCATACCTGTTCCGCGGCGTCTTGCCACCGCGTCAATCTCGTCGATAAACACAATACACGGCGCATTCTTCTTCGCCTCCGCAAACAAATCGCGCACTCTCGACGCACCGACACCGACGAACATCTCCACGAAGTCTGAACCGGATATCGAGAAAAACGGCACGTTCGCCTCGCCCGCAATTGCCTTTGCCAGCAGCGTTTTACCGGTACCCGGCGCGCCCTCTAGTAATACGCCCTTGGGGATTCTCGCCCCGACCTTCGTGTACTTGGCAGGGTCCTTTAGGAAATCCACGATTTCCTCCAAGTCCTCTTTCTCCTCCTTCAGGCCAGCCACGTCCTTGAGCGTGACCTCCCCGCCTGTCATGAGGCGCGCCCTGCTCTTGCCAAAATTCATCATTTTGCCGCCGCTGTTGCCGGCGTTCTGCGCATTCATCATGCTGAACATAAACACCACGACCACCAGCAGCATCAGCAGCGGAAGCAGCTCTGTGATAAACCAGTTCTCCTGCGGCACGTCCTTTACAATCGGCTCTATGTTATAGCTTTTTACCAGTTCCTGCACCTCTACCACATCTGACACATAGAGGTTGCGCTGCTGGTTATCCCTCAGTGTGATGCGCAGCATTCCCGTTGGCACCTGCACGTTCGGATGAATCTCCACATCGACGACAAGCCCCTCCTCCATCTCCGAGACAAACTGCCCCATCGTGTATGATCCGCTGCTGCCGCTGTTTGTGCTCGCCCAGATTAAGACGAGCACCAGTATTAATATAAAGATAAATGTTAAATTAATTCCTTTTGCACCTTTTCCCAATTTCTGTCTCCTTCCGGTCCTGTCCCCGCCTATTCTCCGTCAAGCTCAACCACTCCGATGTACGGAAGGTTCCTGTAACGCTGGTCATAGTCAAGACCATATCCTACCACAAATTCGTCAGGTATCTCGAAACCTGTGTAGTCCACCTTCACCTCCACAACGCGGCGTTCCGGCTTATCGAGCAGCGTGCACAGCCTCATGCTCTTTGGTCCGCGCTGCCCCAGAAGCTCCAGCAGATAACTCAGCGTCCTGCCGGAATCTACAATATCCTCCACGACAATCACGTCCTTGTCCTTCAACGGCTCGTCAAGATCTTTCACAATCCTGACAACTCCGCTCGATTTTGTGTTGCTGCCATAGCTTGACACAGACATAAAGTCCAGCGACACCGGCACGGTGATGCGCTTGGCAAGCTCGCACATAAAAAAGCTGCCCCCCTTGAGCACACATACCAAATGTACCTGTCTGCCTGCATAGTCGCGGCTTATCTGCTCGCCGATTGCCTTGATTCTGGCATCCACCTCTTCCTCTGACAACAAGACTTTGATCCTCTCAGCCATATCTGGGTCCTCCTTTGTTTTATTCACACCTGCTCCAAGCACAGTATTCTTTTCGTATGTTCACTAACCTTGTAATAACTGCTGAGACGCTCGCCGATCAGCCAGACCACATGGGCCGCATCCGCCACAAGAAAAAGCCGCTCACGCTCAGACTGCGGTATTTTGCGGTCAATGAGATACGCCTTCAAGGTTTTCTTCTGATTCATAACATTTACTGTCAGATAATCCCCCGGTCTGCGGGTTCTTATGACAATACTATTTCTTATTTTATCATAATCAATCCATTTCGTATACTTATTTTCCGGAATATTTTTAAAATCCATGCCATTATTTTCCACAAAAATGAGTTTTGCCTGTAGTTTCTGCCCATTGCCAAGCAAAAATGTAAGCGCTTCGCCCGCCTCAAGGCGGCGGCGTTCGTCCTCCGAGACGGCGTATTCCGGCAGTGCAGCCTCCTGTCCGTGAGCAGTTCCTTCCTTATATAGAGAACTATAGACTGAGATGCCAGTATAATCCCGCCTTGCCCGCAGTCCATGCGGAAGGCAGAGCGCTCTGCCGCACTGGCTGCCAAACAGCCGCTGCACCTGTGTGACATGGACTGCCTCCAGATCTTTTCTGCTGCCGCCAGCCTGCGCGAGCACCTCCATCACGACATAGCCCTGCACGGTCTTGTGCAGCCGCAGGAATTTTTCTTTGTCAATCGAAAAAACACCCTGTTTTTCACTGACACAGGTTTGGATTCCTTGCGCTGTCATATCGGAGACCAGCTCATAAGCCTCGCGCACGCGCGCTGACGCACTGCTGATGTGCGCCACTGCCGCGGGGCTGATTTCGCGCACCGCCGTATCCAGTATATGATGACGGATTACATTCCTTGAATAAGTATCCTCCAGATTCGTGCTGTCTATACAATAGGGCACGCTTCTTTCCCGCAAAAAAAGCTCAATCTCCTGCCGTGAAAGGCATAACAGCGGCCGGATAATCTGCCCCCGCACTGGCGGAATCCCTGCGAGTCCCCGAATAGATGTTCCCCTGAACAAATGAAATAAAAATGTCTCACAACTGTCATTTTTGTTGTGCGCGACGGCGATCTTTCCCTTCCGGGTGCCAAGCACACGCTCAAATGCCGCATAGCGCACCTGCCTGCCTGCCTCCTCCGTGGAGATACGGCGCTTGCGCGCCAGCGCCGCCACATTCTCCTCCACCAGCGTAAACGAAAGTTTATATTTCTCACACAGCTCCCTGACATATGCCGCATCGTTTGCAGCGTCCGGGCGGATACGATGATTGATATGGACGACGTTGATCTCTATAGGAAGTGTTTTGTTGATCTCAAGCAGCATCAACAGCAGGCAGACCGAATCCGCACCGCCCGATACGCCCGCCACGACACAGTCGCCCTCCTCTATCATCTGGTATTCCTTCACATACTGCAATACTTTGTCAATCATTTGTATACCTCTGCTCAGAAACTGGAAATTACTTGCGGCAGGCACGCTGTATAAGCGCTCCCATATCCAAATCAGATCTCCGCGCGCCGCTTGACACAGCATGTCAGGACCGTCATATCATCCCGGATACGGCCGCCCTGACTGTTGATTGCATAGCGGAGAAGATAGTCCGCCATCTCTTTTGGATTCACGATCTGGCTCCTTGCGATGAGGTCGCGCAGCCTGCCCTCCGCCTCGTTCTCGATCGCATCTGAGATTCCGTCCGAGACCATGACCAGCATATCCGCGTCCGACAGCTTCACGCTCTGCGTAATCGGGCTGAGCTCATCCATGCTGCCGAGCGGCAGCGTGTCGGCTGAAACCTCATCTACCCAGTTGCCGCGCTTGATATAGCTCGCCGCAGCGCCCGCCTTGACAAACTCCGCCTCTCCTGTCAGCAGATTGAGCGCGCAGACATCGAGCGTCGTGAGATTGCAGCAGCCGTTCTGTGCCGCAATCGCCCCGTTGACCATCGTGAATGCCTTCTCTTTGCGGAAGCCTGCCTCCAGAAAGCGCTCCATGAACTCAATGACCGCCTGACTGTCCCTGCACGCCTGCTCGCCGCTTCCCATGCCGTCCGCCAGCATCACAATTATCTGGCTTTGATTATATTCCTCCAAGGAGAAATTGTCACCTGAAACTTTTTCGTCTTCCCGCACTGCCCGCGATATAGCGCTCAGCACCGTGTAGCGCGGCTCGTCCTCGAAGATAAACGTATTGTAGCCTCTTGCGACCGCCAGTGCGCTCTCGCCAGACGGCACCAGTTTTCTGTCAAAAAATACGGACAGCAGTTCACCCAGCACACTCGCGGAGATGGTATGCCTGCCGACGGCGCGCGCCTCAATGCTGATCTTGTTGCCACAGCGCCCGTCTGCGGAAACCTCGCAGCTCCCCGGCGCGCCGCCCTCTATAAAAATCAGTTCCCTGACCACGATTCCCTGTCTTTTCAAAAAGTGTATCAGCGCTTTGCGCTTGTGCTCGACCGGCATACTCACATGTATGACCGTGTCCGCCACGTCCGCAAAGGCGCTCGAAATCTCGTCGAGATGGTTTGCAAAGACTTCCTTTGTCTCCCGAATCTGCTGTCTGTAGAGCATGTCCCTTCTGTCGGCACAAAGCTTTTCCGCCTGCGGTATGTCGCGGTAAAGCCGTGCAAGCTCCTCATACGTCTCTGACAGGCAGTAGAGTTTCCTCTTACTGTAGCCGTTAAACAGATATCCCTCCACGACGCCTGCTTTATTTTCAGCCTCTTTTGAAGCTCTGGATGTTCTTACCTTCAACATGATCTGGTTCCCCCCTCTAATTCACTATGACAACCCCGCATAAGGGTTTACCTATAGTATAAATAGAGGAACCTTCATATTTTGTCAAACCTGTGCACCGTTTGTTATTTTTTTATTGACAAGAATCGCGCCGTGCAAAAATACACCGCTATCAGGTTCTGCCAAATAACGGTGCATCTTCTCAGTCAACTTCCTGAAATATGATCTCATTCTCATATACAAGCCCCAGTTTATCCTTCGCTACTTCTTCCGCATATTTCTTTGTCTTGGTGTACGTGGCAAACTCCTCAAGCTCTTTGGTGCGCGCCTCCTCCGCGGAAATCTGCTGCAAAAGCTCCTGCTCTCTCGCAGCGTATGCCTTTTCCTTCTGAACCAGCGTAATGGAATTGATGCCGACTACGCACGTCATAATCATAATTGCAAGCATCGCAGCCGCCATTCCAAGGCGGTTTTCATTCCTGGCACGGAGGAACTGCGGCGTTTTTCTCTTTGGTCTTTTTGCTTTTTTTGCGCTTTTGTTTCTTACTGCCTTTCTTGCTCTTTCTGCCATCTTTTGTTTCCTCCTTTCTGCCTTTTGCAGCTTTTTGAAAATACAATTTCATTTTATGACGTTTTTCTGCACACGTCAACCGAATTTTGCTGAATAGTTTGCGAATCAGTTTGTGAATCCTGCCGACAATAAAGTGCCTGACAAACCGGAAGAAGCGTCCGAGGGTCTGGTCAATCACAAAATAACACCATTTTACAAAAAAACGTCCAGCCGTCAGCGCATAAAACAGCATTCCAACTGCTGCGCCCAGCACTGCCGCAAAGCGGATCACACCGTTATTTCCATAATAGAGCAGCGTAAAACTCAGTCCAAAGCAGGCTGTCCAGTACAGGATATCCTCCAGGTCCACGATAATGCGTGCATGTCTGACAAGACGCCGCAGCAGGCGGAGCAAGTCATAGGCAAATGCCATAAATACGCCCGTCATGATAGATGCCAGCCAGAAATGCCACTCCCTAACAATCTCCCTACTCATCAGCCAAACAGGCGTGTAAGCAGCCCTTCTCCTTTTTTCGCCAGTGTATTCTTGTCAGCGTATGCGAGGGAATCCACCTTCCCGTCCACGTCCGCCTCTCCCTTCTCCAAATCCAGCCGCCCCACGTGCAGGCTGCTGCCCTTGATGGTGAGCATTCCATCCACTGTCTCCATCAGGATATTATTTTCATCAAAAGAATGAACCTCGACCACCCCTGTGACCTTGCAGTCGCGCCGCTGCTCCATACTGAACTTGTGCTTGCTTTCCATCGTCAATATGCCTTCTCCCATATGAGTACTCCCTATATTATATGGGCGGGGCGGCGCTTATATGTATCGGAACAGCTCCTTTGCGTCATCCTTTTTGACAGTCTCCTGCACGTCGAGGATTTCCACTTTTGTCTCCTTGTTGCCAAACTGAATCGTTAGAATGTCGCCCACCCTGACATTTGTGGACGCCTTCGCGGGCTTGTCATTGATGAGAACGCGCCCTGCGTCACACGCCTCGTTTGCCACGGTCCGCCGCTTGATAATGCGCGACACCTTCAAAAACTTGTCCAGTCTCATTGTACTCCTCCCTTCTTGAAAGAATAACAACCGATGAAATCGCTCTCATCGGTTGTCCAACTATCTTATCTGTTTACCTCGTCCTTCAACGCCTTGCCCGGTTTAAACTTCGGTGCCTTAGAAGCCTCAATGTCGATCTCCTCTTTTGTCTTGGGATTTATTCCTTTTCTTGCTGCTCTCTCAGCTACTTCAAATGTACCAAAGCCTACTAACTGAATCTTCTCGCCCTTCTTTAACTCCTTTGCAACAACCTCTGTGAATGCTGTGAGCGCTTTCTCAGCATCCTTCTTTGTCATGTCTGCATGTTCAGCCATAGCGGCAACTAATTCTGTTTTGTTCATTGTGAACTCCTCCTATAAATTACTGTAGATAATTATCCTCTGCGTCCCTTTGACGCCTATATTTATTTATAGGCGAAAAGCCTAGCTTTGTCAAGAAAAAATACCTAAAATTTACTGAAAATTTGCGGATTTCAATACGGTTTGGCTATTTTGTCATAAATTTTTCTATTCTTCTAATTTGATGAGGTCTGTAAATGAATAATTTACGTCCTTCTCCTCCTCATCAATCTGCAAAGTATAACTCCTTGTCTGATAGCCAGACTTCCTGAGCGTCACCACATGGGAGCCCGGCTCTTTGTTAAAACTGACAGGCGTGACACCTACATAGCTGCCGTCAAGATAGGCTTCCACGCCGTCCGGCGCGTCAATATAAACCTTGTATTTCTCGGAGGAGGACAGATAATGCTTCTCATTTTCCTTCTTTTCCTCATCCTTTTTTTCCTCCTCGTCCGTCTTATCATCGTCCTCGTCATCGTCCTCCGGCTCTGAGGACTTGGACTGGTACTTTTTGCTTGTCGTCTGCTCGTCGTCCTCATCGTCTTTTTCCTTATTATCATCTTTGTCATCAGAAGCTTTGTCAGACGATTTTTCAGAGGACTTTTCAGACGAACTCTCCTCGCTCTTCTCCAGCTCTACGGCGATGTTCGCGGAGGGTTCGCCCACCCGTATGTACTGCGCGACGGTGTCATACCCGTCTGCCGTGATGCGCATCTGGTGCAGTCCGTACTCGATTTCGACGGGCTTTGACACATTGACCGCCCTGCCATCAATCGACACCTTTGCAGTGACCGGATTGAGCGTAAAAATCACTGTCCCCTTCTGGACGACCGTAATCTCGACTTCTCCCAAATCCCATGCCATCTCCTCATTTCTGGCAAATGTAATCTCCTGTGTGGCACTGCTGCCCTTGTGGCTGACCGTCACGGTGTGCGTCCCCTCCGGCACAGTCAGAAGCATATCATCTGTTATTTTCCGAATTACGCTGTCTCCGACATCAATCCAGCCGTTCACAAAATAATCCTGATTTTGCAGGCGCAGATAGCCGTGCCCCTTCTCGACATGAAGCCCGTAAATCATATTTTTGTAGCCCCACACACTGAGCTCGTCCATCGGGCTTACCTCCATCATGTCCGTCTCCCTGCCGCCCGACGCGACGACGACATGGCTGCTGATGTTGTAGAGCTCATTGCCGAGCGCAATCGTTCCTTTGCTCAAATCCATACTGTATCCGCTCACATTATGATAGCTGATGCAGTCAGGGTTCTCCCTGACATATGCCAGTGCCTTGCGCGGCTTGTAAAAGCGCACAGTGACGATGCTTCCCTCTTTTAACTGCTCCATCGAAAGCGCCTGCTCGTTCTTGTCATATACTGTTGTCGTACCGTCATACGTCAGTGTATACCGTCTCGATGACGCGATGTTCTGGAACTGTACTGTCTTTGCCTCCAAGTCCTTTTTGACCACGACTGCCGCGTCCTCCGAGTCGTAGATGCCGCTCCTGCTCATCTCATCAGCAGCAGTCTCCGCCTCTGCCTGCTCTGCGGTACTGTCCGCTGGCTGGCTTGTCAAAAGCGCTGTAAACTGGCTGGCGTACTGACCGCACCCTGTCAGCGTGAGCGCTGCTGCAAGCACCACGGCGGCGAGGATTGCGCTATGCTTTATCGTTTTTTTATCCATATCTTCCTTATTCATATCGTTATCCATATTGTTGTGCAAACTTTTGTTCATATTCTCACCTTATTCTTTATGAAAGGGCGTTAAGGCTGGCGTACAGCGCTTTCCGCCTGTCCTGCTTCACCGGAAATGCCGAGCGGTAGTACGCGGCATCGTCCGCCAGTTCATAGTAAATCATTCCCTCACTGCCAGACAGGCATGCCCGCACGCTGCCGTCAGGATTGATGACACAACTGTCACCTGTGTACCAGCTTTCGCCGATGCTGCCGACGCAGTTGACCGCAAGAATGTACACTTGGTTCTCAATCGCGCGCGCCTGCAAGAGCGCCCGCCAATGCGCACTGCGCT
>ERZ778516.927-NODE-927-length-23674-cov-5.288243_pt1 | contig 23674 bp, 22 predicted proteins | sample MGYA00510342_ERZ778516 | MGnify/ENA primary metagenome ERZ778516 (study PRJEB29527, sample SAMN07138961) | mouse gut metagenome | material: feces | host: mouse | place: China:Nanjing | collected 2016-01-25 ... | reverse complement strand
AATATCCCACAATCGTATTTTTATAATATTTTGTCAGATAGGGAACTTCTGCATTGTCATATACCAGCTCTCTGTATGGTTCATCCGAAACCAGATAAATATCAGTTCCAAATTCTTTTTCCTTTTTCTCAAGTACTTCCGCAATCTTCTTTATTACCTCAACAGGATATACAACACCCGTAGGATTGTTTGGATTATTTATAATAACAGCTTTTGTTCTTTCTGTTACAGCTTTTGAAAGTTTCTCTATGCTTGGCAGAAACGTAGGGGTATCACATGGAACTTCTACAAGAATACCGTCATAATTTGTTACATATGCATTGTATTCCAGAAAATAAGGTGAAAATGCAATTACCTCATCTTCCGGATTTAACAATGTTTTAAATATAACATTTAATCCGCCTGCTGCTCCAACTGTCATAATCAGATTTTGTGCCTGAAAATTTGTCTGAAATCTTTCATTTAATGATTTGGCAATGATTTGTCTTACATCCTCATAGCCTGTATTGCTCATATATCCATGTATCATAAGGCTGTCTTCCGTGTCCAGAATATCCTTAATCGCCTGATTTACTGCCTGCGGCGCCGGTACATTCGGATTTCCAAGACTGAAATCATATACATTTTCTGCTCCATAAAGCGCTGCCATTTTTTTTCCTTCTTCAAACATTGCGCGAATTGCGGAATTGTTTTGTAAAAATTTTTCCATTTTCTGTGATATCATTTTTTTCCTCCATTCTCTGTTTTCCTTAGATTCTTTAATTTATAAATCAGATATATGATAAATGCTCCTGCCATTCCCCCGCATGTATCTATTAAAACATCTGTGACCTGCCCGCTTCTTCCTCCTACAAATAACTGATGAAATTCATCTGTGGCGGCATACAGCATTACCAGAAATATGGCTGCCCATATTTTTTTCCATTCAGCTTCAAAGACATGGTACAGTCGAAGCTGTATGGATATTAAAATTCCAAGAACTGCGTATTCCGTCATATGAGCACATTTTCGCAGAATATGTTCTAAAAAATCAACAGTATTTTCATCTATATTCTCCGGCAAAAACCATAAGATAAAATTTCTTAAAAATCCTCTGCTTAATTTAGAGGAATCCTCACTGTTCTGTGAAGAAAAAATAAAAATAAGTAACATCCAGAAAATAATAAGAATCCAGAGGATTATTTTTTTTGAACGATTCGTATTTACATTAATTGTATGATTTTCAGCCTGTTCTTTCATTTTATTTCAGTCTTTTTTATATTCCTTTCCAATTTATATAAAAGGATTACCGGTTCTCACATACTCAGTAATCCTTTTATCACGAAACTTTATATTATTCCCTTCAGCGGTTTATATTTATTTTGTCCCGATATGCTTCTTCTTATCAAAAAAATCTTTGGTTTCTTTTACAACCACACCGCTTAATGCAAATAATGCAATCATATTCGGCAACGCCATCAGACCATTGAAAATATCTGCAATTGTCCATACTGCGGAAACTGTCATATATGGTCCGATAAATACTGCAAGAATATATATCCACCGATATATTTTCACAGTTTTCATTTTACCTCCGGTAAAATACTCCAGACATCTTTCTGAATAATAGTCCCATCCAAGAATTGTGGTAAATGCAAAAAATACAAGACATATCATAAGAATAAATGCTGAAAATTTTGCTGGAAATGGAAGTCCATTTTGAAATGCATAGGTGGTTATCTGAACACCCTCAAGTCCTTCTACATTCCACGCACCTGTAATAACAATGGAAAGTCCGGTCATTGTACAAATCACAATAGTATCAATAAAAGTTCCTGTCATGGATACCAGACCCTGACGGACAGGCTCATTTGTTTTTGCTGCCGCAGCCGCTATTGGAGCAGAGCCAAGACCTGCCTCATTTGAAAAAATTCCCCTTGCCACACCTTTCTGCATGGCAATCAGCATGGTACCAGTAAAGCCCCCTGCAACCGCCTTTGGATTAAATGCAGCTTCTATTACCTGTACAATCGCATCTGGAACCTTTGTAATATTACAAAAAATCAGAATCAGACAGAACAGAACATAAATACCTGCCATAAACGGCACAACAACCTGTGAAACACTGGCAATTCTTTTGATTCCTCCAATTAATACAAGTGCAACAAAAAATGCAAGAATCAGAGAAGCGATTACTACAACCCATGAATATGTACCAATACCGGGAATTTTTACTACATTTGTCTTATTCGGGTCAAAAAAGTTCTGCACTGCCGAGGCAATACCATTTACCTGTGTAAAGGTTCCGATTCCGAACAAACCAACACAAATGCCAAAAAAAGCAAAAAACTTTGCAAGCCATTTCCAGTTTTTTCCCATTCCCTGTTCAATATAATAGAATGGACCGCCAAGCACATGGTCTCCATCTACCACACGATATTTGACTGCCAGAAGACCTTCCGCATATTTTGTAGCCATACCGAAAAAGGCGGCTACTACCATCCAGAATAACGCACCCGGACCACCTTCAAGTACTCCTATCGCGGTTGCCACTCCAACAATATTACCAGTACCTATCGTTGCAGACAAAGCCGTACAAAGGGCACCAAATGAGGATACCTCCCCTTTTCCTCCTTCTTCGTTCTTTACCATCCATTTTAAGGCCAATGGAAGGCGCTTTACCTGTAACAGACCAAGTCTTACTGTAAGCAGAATACCACCTGCCAGAATGAGGACCATAAGGGGAACACCCCATACAAAATCATCAATGACAGCAAGACAATTGTTAATTGTTTCCCACATTTGTAATTTCTCCTTTTTTTAATTAAGCAATCAACACAAGCGTCAGTTGCATCATTCAGCTTATTTTACATAATTTACCGCGGAAAGTCAAGAAAAAAACAGGATTCTACGACAAATAGCCGTAAAACCCCGTTGTTTTCCGTGTTATTTTTTATTTATAATTGACAATTTTTCCAAAATCTGCCTTTAAAGAAGCTCCACCTACTAATCCGCCATCAATATCCGGCTGTGCAAAAAGGTCTGCCGCATTAGAAGCAGAAACACTTCCTCCATAGAGAATACGGATTTCCTCTGCCACCTCGCTGCCGTAAAGCTCAGCAAGGCAATCTCTTATGCCTTTACATACTTCCTGTGCCTGCTCTGTGCTCGCTACCACGCCGGTTCCAATTGCCCAGATTGGCTCATACGCAACAACAGCTTTCTTTGCATTTTCCGCATCCACGCCGCCAAAAGCAATTTTTATCTGCATACGAATTAAATCAAGGGTAATTCCCTGCTGCCTCTGTTCAAGACTTTCGCCGCAGCAGATAATTGGAGTAAGTCCGTGTTCAAATGCTTTTAATACTTTTTTATTAACTGTTTCATCAGTTTCCGCGAAATATCCTCTTCTTTCAGAATGTCCAAGAATTACATATTCCACACCTGTACTTGTCAGCATATCCGGTGCGATTTCTCCTGTAAAAGCACCTTTTTCTTCAAAGTACATATTCTGTGCACCGATTTTAATATTGGTATTCTGCACAGCATCTACACATGGAATAATATCAATCGCAGGTACACACAGCGCCACATCTGCTTCTTCTGTCTGTACCAGTGGAATTAATTCTTTTATTAATGAAACTGCCGCTTCTCTGGTCATATTCATTTTCCAGTTGCCGGCAATCAGTTTTCTTCTAGCCATTACAAAAAATCCTCCTGTCCATCCATTCCGGTTATCTATCATTCCGGTTGTCTATCCATTTCAATAATTTATCTATTCAAATTATTTATCGTTAGCTGCTGCCACACCCGGCAGTTCCTTGCCCTCCAAAAATTCAAGAGAAGCGCCACCACCTGTGGAAATATGGCTCATCTTATCGCCAAATCCAAGCGTATTTACTGCTGCTGCGGAATCACCACCACCGATAATGGTTGTTGCATCTGTTTCTGCCAGTGATTTTGCTACTGCAATAGTTCCCTTTGCAAGAATCGGATTTTCAAATACACCCATAGGTCCGTTCCATACAACTGTCTTTGCTGATTTTACTTCGGAAGCAAAAAGCTCTGCTGTCTTTGGTCCGATATCAAGTCCCATTTTGTCAGCTGGAATTGCATTGGAAGGAACGCTCTCAACCTCAATCTCTGCATCAATCGGGCTAGGGAAAGCTGCCGCAATTGTGGAGTCAACCGGAAGAAGAAGCTTTTTGCCAAGCTTTTCTGCCTTTTCCATCATTTCCTTGCAGTAATCAATTTTTTCATCATCTACCAATGACTGTCCTACTTCATAACCCTTTCCCTTTAAGAAGGTATAAGCCATACCGCCGCCGATAATCAGTGTATCACATTTTTCAAGCAGGTTATTAATTACAGATAATTTATCTGCAACCTTTGCGCCACCAAGAATTGCTACAAATGGTCTCTCCGGATTCTCTACTGCATTTCCAAGGAAGTCGATTTCCTTCTGCATTAAATATCCTACTACTGCTGTATCAACCAGTGAAGATACACCTACGTTTGAGCAATGAGCTCTGTGCGCCGTACCAAATGCATCGTTTACAAAGATATCGCAAAGAGATGCCAAATCCTTTGAAAATTCTTCCCCGTTCTTTGTCTCTTCTTTGCGGTAACGTGTATTTTCAAGCAGAACAACATCTCCGTCTTTCATAGCTTCTACTGCTGCCTTTGCATTTGCTCCTACTACCTCGGCATCCGCTGCAAACTTTACTTCCTGTCCTAAAAGTTCTGTCAGACGTGCTGCCACAGGAGCTAAAGATAATTCAGGCTTTGGCTCTCCCTTTGGTTTACCCAGATGTGAGCAGAGAATTACCTTTGCACCGTCTGCAATCAGCTTCTTAATAGTAGGAAGAGCTGCTACAAGACGATTTTCGTCTGTAATTTTTCCGTCTTTTAAAGGTACATTAAAATCGCAGCGCACCAATACTCTTTTTCCTGCTGCCTGAATATCATCTACTGATTTTTTATTTAACATTTTATCATTACCTTTCTATATTATTATATTATGAGTTTTGACAGGACAAAGTGCCCTGTCACCTTCCCACGTTCTGTCCCGTGTAAGAAAAAGAGGTCCGGTCCTGTTAAGACCGGACCTGTGCAGGTCTAAATCATGCAATCAATACTTATGCTGATTTACTAAATTATTCGATTATGCAATCAACGCAAGTATCAGATGTCTATGATTAAGCTAATTCTGAGAAATACTTGATTGTTCTTACCATCTGGCTTGTGTATGAATTCTCATTGTCATACCATGAAACAACCTGTACCTCATATAAATCATCTGAAATCTTTGAAACCATTGTCTGAGTTGCATCAAACAGTGAACCGAATCTCATTCCGATAACGTCTGAAGATACGATTTCATCTTCATTATAGCCGAAGGACTCATTTGCTGCAGCCTTCATAGCAGCGTTAATTCCGTCCACAGTTACATCAGCCTTCTTTACAACAGCAGTAAGAATAGTTGTAGAACCTGTTGGAGTAGGAACTCTCTGAGCGGAACCGATTAACTTGCCATTCAGTTCTGGAATAACAAGACCGATAGCCTTTGCAGCACCTGTTGAATTAGGAACAATATTTACTGCTGCAGCACGTGACCTTCTTAAGTCACCCTTTCTCTGAGGTCCGTCAAGAGTCATCTGGTCGCCTGTATAAGCATGGATTGTTACCATAATACCAGACTGAATTTCAGCATATTTGTTCAATGCGTCTGCCATAGGAGCAAGGCAGTTTGTTGTACAGGAAGCTGCTGAAATAATTGTATCTTCCGGCTTTAATGTTGTGTGGTTTGTGTTGTAAACGATTGTAGGAAGGTCATTTCCAGCAGGAGCTGAGATAACAACCTTGCGCGCACCGGCATTGATATGAGCCTGAGCCTTTGCCTTTGAAGTATAGAAGCCTGAGCACTCTAATACTACGTCTACACCAAGTTCACCCCATGGGCAGTTGTTTGCATCTGGAAATGCATAAATCTTGATTTCCTTGCCGTCAACTGTAATAGAGTCTTCTCCAGCGGAAACAGTATCAGCCTTCTCATATTTACCCTGTGAGCTGTCATATTTTAATAAATGAGCTAACATCTTTGGGCTTGTCAAATCATTGATAGCCACTACCTCATATCCTTCTGCTCCGAACATCTGTCTGAATGCAAGACGTCCGATACGTCCAAAACCGTTAATTGCAACTTTTACTGACATTTTTTTATTTCCTCCTATAAAAAAAGTATTTTTTGTAAATATCTTGTATGACCAAGCTATCCAACTGTGTTATATTTTACCTAATTTGTGAGAAAATATCAAGACTATTTTGGTAAATTATGAAAAAAGTTTTTGATGTGAGAATATTTCACTTTTTGGCACCATGTATACAATATAGTTGCAAAATCATTCACAATATGTTAGACTTTCACTGAATTCTATATAATGTACATTACAGCTAATAATGAGTTACCATTAATAGCAATTTACAAAAAATAATATATTACCCATAAGGAGGCACTTATGCTTTGTGATTTTCATGTACATACTTGTATGTCCGCCGATTCGGATGCAAATATTGAAAAGGTGATTCAAACTGCCATTCAGCTTGGCATGACATATTTGTGCATTACGGACCATCATGATATTGATTATAAAGATGAAAAACTGGAATTTCTATTAGATTCTCAGCAATATTATCAGACACTTTCAAAATATCGGGAAAAATACAAAAAGGAAATAAATCTTCTGATTGGAGTGGAAATGGGACTTCAGCCTCATATAAAAAAAGAAGCAGATGAGTTTCTTTCCTCTGTTCCTCTGGATTTTGTAATTGGCTCTTCCCATGTAATTAATGGAATCGACCCGTATTATGAACATATCTGGAAAAAATACAGTACAGAACAGGTGATGCAGATGTATTTTGAAAATATTTCTTCCAATCTCGAAATACATAATAATTTTGATGTGTACGGACATCTTGATTATGCCATACAGTATGCCAAAGAAAGGGATAGAGATTATTCTTATACAAAATACAAAGACATAATAGACAGTATTTTGATAAAAATTATAAAAATGGAAAAAGGAATTGAAATAAACTCTTCCGGATTAAGAAAGGGACTTCGGTCAACACTTCCATGTTTTGAGATTATAGAACAATATCATAAAATGGGCGGGGAAATCATTACTGTGGGTTCCGATGCACACACTCCAGAAGATGTGGGGGCAGACTTTGAAAAAGTGAAAAAATTACTTATAGAAGCAGGATTCCAGCATTATAATATATTTATTGGAAGAGAACCCGTTGATATTCCGTTAATCTAAAATATAGTAAATAGATTGCCTGATAAATGAAGCATAATAATTTTCAATTGAAAATTATTATGCTTTTTGTATTATAACTATATAAAACTCTAAAATTTATTCTTCCTCTTCATCCGGCATATCCCAGTTATGGTACACTGCCTGAACATCATCGTCTTCATCAAGCAAATCCAGAATCCTTGTAATTTTCTTAATATCGTCCTCATCTGTCAGCTCCACATAATTCTGTGGTATCATCGTTATTTCTGCCTCTGCCATAGATACGCCTGCATTTTCAAGAGCCTCTCTTACAGCGGAAAAATCTTCCGGCGCAGTAAGTACTTCATAGCTGTCTTCTTCCTCCGAAAAGTCTTCTGCTCCAGAATCCAGCGTCAACATCATAAGCTCGTCTGAATCCATGTCGCATTCTTCTTTATCTATTACAATCTGCCCTTTTTTATCAAACATATAGGATACGCAGCCCTGTGTGCCGACATTTCCGCTTCCCTTGGTAAACGCGTTTCTTACATTTGCAGCGGTACGGTTTTTATTGTCTGTCAGTGCATCTACAATAATCGCTGTTCCGTTCGGGCCATAGCCTTCATATGTAACTGTTTCATAATTTACGCTGTTTGCATCTCCTGCTGCTTTTTTAATCCCTCTGTCAATTGTATCATTCGGCATATTATTTGCTTTCGCCTTTGCAATCACATCACGAAGCCGACTGTTATTTGCAGGGTCTGCACCGCCTTCCTTTACGGCAACTGCAAGTTCTCTTCCAATAATCGTAAATATTTTCCCCTTTGCGGCGTCATTTTTCTCTTTCTTATGCTTTATATTTGCAAATTTTGAATGTCCTGACATTTTTAATCTCCTTTTTTATTTATTCCAAAATTTCTTTTTCTTCATTTTCTTCCGTTTTATTTTTTATTATTTCAAGCAGTGAAATAATTTTTCCGTCTACCTCACGTACCCGAAAGGTACAGCCGCAGGCAGTAATCTCCGGTCTTTCACCTTTTGCGGGAATTCTGTCCAGTTTGGATATTATAAATCCATTCACAGTGTCAAATTCCTCTTCATCAAAAGAAATACCAAGCTCATCTTCAATTTCTTCCAAATGCGTCAGACCCTTGACCAGATATGTATCTTCTGTCTGCTTTATAATATTGTACTGTTCTTCATCATGCTCGTCCATAATGTTGCCCACAATTTCTTCCAGAATATCCTCCATGGCCACAAGTCCCGCAGTCTGGCCATACTCGTCCACAACAATCTCCATATGATTTTTATTTGTCTGCATTTCTTTAAACAAATCATCCAGATTTCTTGTTTCCGGAATAAATTCGGGCTTTCTCAGTAAATCTTCGATATCTTTGACTGCCATATCATTATAGGTACTCTTGTGATAATAAAACAGAACATCTTTGATATGAAGAAGCCCGATAATATTATCAATATCGTCCAGATAAACAGGATATCTTGAATTATTTTCTTCTGCAATAAAATCCACAGTTTCCTTTAAGGTCCAGTTTCCGTCTATTGCTACAATATTTTTCCGATGAACCATAATATCTCCCACTGTCTTATCATCCAGCTCCATGATATTTGATATCATCTCAGCTTCACGTTCTTCTAACACACCTTGCTCATGTCCTTCATTGACAATATTGATAATCTCCTCCTCCGTCACATTTAATGCCGTTTCATTCGGGTCAATTCCAATAATCCGCAAAATTAAATTGGAAAAAAACGTAATAAATGCCGTAAACGGAGTAAATATAGCCACCAGAAGATTAATAATACCTACAAAGGCGTAAGCAATCTGACTGCTGTATTTTACACCAAGTCTTTTCGGAACATAAATACCGATAGAAAGCAAAATCAGCATAAGATAAAGCGACACTAGCAGATATGCAATAAAATACATCGGTATATCAGACAGATAAAAGCCTGCTCCGATTCCAATAAAAAATCTTCTCACTCTTTCAGCATAAATTCCAAGCTGAAAATATCCTACCACAACAGCCATAAATCCTGTCATAAGCTGTATGGTATTTATAAATTTTGTGGGATTCTGCAGATATTTCAGCAGTTTTTTATCCTTTCCGGAACCTTCCAGAGCCTTTTTTTCTATTTCAGAGCTATTCAAATTCTGAACTGCCGAGGCAAAGGAATACATCACTGCGTTTACCACTACAAATCCAATAAAAAGAAACAATGCATATAAGGGACTCCCATCGTCCATGTAACTATCTCCTCAACTTTCATCTATAAGTTTTATCTGCCAATCCCGCAGACTATATAAATATATCACAACTCTCCTGTATTCGTCAATAATTATGTAGAAAGTTCTAAACTAATCAGCAATGCTTTGTCTACTTTTTCGATAATTTCCTTATCTACATGACACACCTTGTCTTTTAATCTTTTCTTGTCGATTGTCCGAAGCTGTTCTAATAATATGACCGAATCCTTTACAATATCACATTTATTGCTGTCAAGTTCTACATGTGTTGGCAGCTTTGCCTTATTCATTCTGCTTGTGATTGCCGCACAGATAACTGTGGGGCTGTGCCTGTTCCCCATATCATTTTGAATAATAATAACCGGCCGGATTCCGCCCTGTTCAGAGCCGACTACCGGCCTTAAATCCGCATAATAAATATCTCCTCTTTTTATAACCACTGATATACACTCCTAAATTATTTTTATTCTTTCACAAAAACTGTTCTGAGTTTTTTGTGAATGCTGCCAAAAAGACAGCTAATGTAATCTATCTCATAATTTAGTATTTACAAAATTTAGCGGTATATTCAAACGATTTCATCTATCTTTTTACAATTTTATCAGAAACTTTTTATATTTTATAATGCAGCTTATACAGGACAGCTCAGATAATCAACACAAGCGTTGACTGTATAATTTATAAACAGAGCATATCATAATGGTCGTCAAAATAATCCTTTTTACAGACCAGCTTTTTGTCTTTATAATAAACTCTTGGAACACGCTTTCCCAAATCACAGACAATTTCATAATGAAAACCTCCGCCAATCCCCGCAAGCTCTTCCACAGTAATACATTCCTCTTTGTCTCTGCCAATTAATGTGACCTCGTCTCCTTCGTGCACTCCCTCTATATCTGTCACATCTACCATAAACTGGTCCATACATACCCTGCCAAGTATTCTTGCCCGCTTTCCGCGAATCAGCACACAGCCCTGATTGGAAAGATTTCTCGGATAGCCGTCACCATAGCCGACAGGGATGGTTGCGATTAATGTTCTGCCTGTTGTAACAAAGGTCGAGCCATAGCTCACACTCTGCCCTGCATCAACTTCTTTAAGATATATTATGTGACTTTTCATGGAAAGTGCAGGTCTAAGCGACACTGTTTTTTTATTTACTTCATCTGAAGGATATATTCCATAAAGTGCGATTCCTGCGCGTACCATATCTAAAGAATTGTTTGGAAGGTCAATAATGGCGGCACTGTTGTTACAGTGTTTTACTTTGATTTCTATGCCTTCCTCTTCCAAACGGCCAATAAGCCAGCAAAAGCTTTGATACTGCTCTTCCGACATGGTCTTATCGGCGGAATCCGCGCAGGCAAAATGAGTAAACAGACCTTCAATTTCAATATTTGGAAGGCTGGAAATCTTCTTTACCATCTGCACAGAGGCTTCGTTGACTGGAAATCCGATTCTTCTCATTCCAGTGTCAGCCTTTAAATGAATCTTTGCTATTTTTCCCAGTTCTGTCGCTTTTTTGCTTATTTTTTGTGCAATCTCATATTCAAATACTGCCGGCCGGATTTCATATTCAATTACATCACTGATTCTGCTCTCCGGCAAAAATCCCAGAATATAAATATCATTTTTAATTCCATGTCTGCGAAGATTTACTGCTTCTTCTATTGTAGCCACCGCAAATGCTTCTGCTATATTTTTCAGCGCATATGCAATCGGTACTGCGCCGTGTCCGTAGCCATCTGTTTTTATTACAGCCGCTATGGCGGTTCCTTCTTTCAGATTTTTTTTCATGGCCAGAATATTTTCTGTAATACAGTCCAAATCCACCTTTATATAGGCTCTGTAATACATATCCAATACCTGTTTTTCGTGAAAGCTTATATTTTCAAATTCCATGTTCACAATATATTACCTCTTTATTACATTATCCTATTTTTTATACTATCCTATTGTTCATACCATTCGTTTTGTACCTATAAAGGACAGCTTATTTATCATATCATTAGCGGTCATTCCATATTCTCCATATTTTTGTGCCGTTAAATCTCCTGTTTTTCCATGAATATAAACTCCCAATGTCATTACCTGTTCCACAGGCAGCTTCCATACAGCAGCAGCGGCAAGAATTCCTGTTAAGACATCTCCGCTGCCCGCGGTTGCCATTCCTGAATTCCCCGACAGATTATAAAAAAACTCTTTGCCATCTGTACTGATTGTCACAGCATCCTTTAATACGATATTGCAGTGATAACGATTGGCAAAATCCCTTGCTGTCTCTTCCGGATATTTTTTTACCTCGCTCAAATCCCTGCCTGTAAGCCTTGCCATTTCCATTAGATGCGGAGTCAAAATCATGGTCTGGGAAAGCTTTTCTTTCAATGACCCGTTCTGTGAAAGAAGGTTGAGTGCATCTGCATCCAGAATCACTCTTTTTCCATTATAATAATTCAGAACAAATTCAAGAAGCTCTTTCGCCTTTTTACTTTGAGACAATCCCGGACCGACAGCTATTACATCCGCCCATTGTATACTGTTTTGCAGCTCTTTTTGAAATTCTTCCGCTGATTCATTTTCATAAAACAAAGAAAGTGCTTCTGGAACTGCTCTTCCAAATACAGTTTTATTTTCTTTATGTGTTACCAGCTTCACCATACCGGCTCCTGTTCGATAGGCTGCTTTGCAGGACAATATTGCAGCACCGGAGTATTTTTCTGAGCCGGCAATGATTAAAATCTTCCCAAATGTCCCCTTATTGCCATTACTGTCACGCTTTGGAATATTTTCCAAATCTTTGTCCGTACAATATTTTCTCTCAAATCCCAAAGCTTTGCAGACCTGATTTGAATACCCGATATCGCAGACCAGAACATGCCCGCAGTAATTTTTTCCCGGATAACGTACAATTCCTGTTTTGCGGTACCCAAAAGTAACTGTACGGTCTGCCTTTACTGCACATCCACAGACGTTACCAGTATCAGAGCTGATTCCCGATGGTATATCCACCGCATAAATATACGCGTTTGCAGTATTCATTTTGTTAATTGTTTCCGCAAAAATTCCTGTAACAGCTCTTGAAAGCCCTACTCCAAAAAGAGCATCCACAATCATATCATATCTTTCAAAATCACACTCTTTTGATAATTCAAAAGATAGATTTTCCAGAATCTTTTTTTGTATACAAAATTCTTCTGTTGCCTTTTGTTCATCTCCCACGACAATACAATCACATGAAAATCCCTGAATTTTTAGAATACGGTAAATACACAAACCGTCGGCCCCATTATTTCCCGTTCCACATACAATCAAAATTTTTCGAAACAGTTTCTTATCTGTAATATAATGCACAGCAGACCTTGCGGCATTTTCCATTAAAACAAGAGAAGGAATTCCTATATTTTCGATAGTATATCTATCAAGAGCTTTCATATCCTTCCCTGTTAATATGTATTCCATCTGCTGCTCCTTTCGCGGTTTTTGTTAATAATCATCCTCGTCATCCTCCACCCCGTTTATGTAATTTACATACATATGTGTGATATCCGCTCCCAAAAGGTTATCAAAATATGAAGTAATATTTTTTGTTTTTTGAACCTTCTCATCATACAGACGAATTCTTTGTTTTAATTCTTCTCTCGTCGCCTTAATCCACTGTTCCAGCTCCGTGATTTCCTCCAAATCTTCCGCAATTCCATCATAAAACAGCTCCATGGTTTCAAATGCCAGCTCTGCATTTTTTTCTCTCAGCTTTATTGGAATATCCAGCTCATCGTTTTCCAAAAGAATCAGTTTATCATTAATTTCTTCAATTAAATCTCTGCTCTTTTCCATTACCCGAAACTTTGTCGATTCCTCCGGCGCATTCATATTTCCAACAATCTGCTGCATAAGCTGATGTTTTAAATGGTTCAGTTTCTTTTTTTCTTCCTTTATTCTTGCCTGATTTTTCAGCGTTTCATTCAAATCCTTTTCAATTCCCTGAATCGTTTTTGGCTTTTCTCCATTAAAAAGTAAATGCCATTTTCTGTCTAGGGTTAGAAGCGGTAACCGAAGATTTTGAATCCTCAGCAATATTCTTTCATACCTGCTTTCACTTTCATCTCTGTTTCTTGACATGATATTCCCTTCCTTTTATAAGTTTCCTTTTAATAAGTTTCCTTTTAATAAGTTTCCTTTAATAACTTCTATTTTTCTAAATTTGACAGACTGTATGAAAGTCTCATAAGACTGTCAGAAAGATGCACACTCTCCACAATTACATGTTCTGGAACCTTTAAATCTACATGTGCAAAATTCCAGAAAGCTTTTACTCCTAACTTTACCAGCCTGTCGGCAAGTCCTGCCGCAGCGGATTTTGGCACTGTAAGCGCAGCGATATCAATTTTGTTCTTTTTTAAAAATGTTTCCATCTCATCTATATGAGATACAGGCACATTTCGAATGATTTCGCCCTTTAAATCCAGATTGATATCAAAGATACCTGTAATTACAAATCCGCTTTTTTCAAAGTTTGTATAATTGGCAAGTGCTCTTCCAAGGTTGCCGGCACCTACGATAATTACATGATATTTTTTATCTAATCCAAGAATATTCCCGATAATTGTATGCAGATATTCCACATTATATCCATACCCCTGCTGTCCGAATCCTCCAAAATGATTCAGGTCCTGTCGAATCTGTGAGGCGGTCACATTCATTCTTTCACTCAACTCGCCCGAAGAAATTCTCTCTACTTCCGATTCCTTAAGCTCTCCCAAATGCCTGTAATACATGGGAAGCCTTTTTACGACCGCATTCGGTATATTCTCCATATTGTTCACCTCAATCTTAATTGATATATTGTTTCTTTGTAAGTATAGTATTATTTTTACAGATTGTCAAATTTTAAACAAACGATTTTTCAATTTATTTTATTTTATTTTTATGATATAATGTCATCAGCCAAAATCTGATGACGCGATTCACCAGCTTTTGGCTGATATAAATGGATAATAATGAGGTAGATATATATGATATTGTCATGTAATAATATTGAAAAATCCTTTGATGGAAATACAATTCTTTCAAAATGCTCTTTTATCGCAAATGAACACGAAAAAATCGCCGTGGTAGGTATAAACGGAGCTGGAAAATCAACGCTTTTGAAAATTATTATGAAGGAGCTGCCAGCGGACAGCGGAGACGTTATTATAGCCAAAGATACCAGTATTGGCTATCTTGCGCAGCATCAGGATGTTTCTTCTGAAAACAGTATTTATGAAGAGCTTTTGACAGTAAAAAAAGAAATTCTTGATATGGAACGAAAAATGAGAAGTCTGGAGCTTCAGATGAAAACATTGGCTGGCGAAGAGCTGGAAAGTGCTCTGAAAACCTATACCAATCTTACTCACCAGTTTGAGCTTCAAAACGGCTATGCCTGTAAAAGTGAAGTTACAGGAGTATTGAAAGGTCTTGGTTTTACGGAAGAAGAATTTGGAAAATCCATTTCAACTCTTTCCGGTGGTCAGAAAACCAGAGTTTCTCTTGGAAAACTTCTGCTGTCCAGACCAGATATTATTCTTCTTGATGAGCCTACAAATCATCTCGATATTGGCTCTATTACATGGCTGGAAAATTATCTTTCCAACTATAATGGAACAGTCATTATCGTGGCACATGACCGTTATTTTCTGGATAAAGTAGTTTCAAAGATAGTTGAAATCGACAAAGGCAAAGTAACTGTCTTTTCCGGAAATTATACAGATTATGCAAATAAAAAGGCGATGCTTCGCGATGCGGAACTAAAGCAGTATATTAACCAGCAGAGAGAAATTAAGCATCAGGAAGAGGTTATCACAAAGCTGCGCTCCTTTAATCGCGAAAAATCCATAAGGCGGGCAGAGAGCAGACAGAAAATGCTGGATAAAATAGAAGTGCTGGACAAGCCGGATGGTCCGGATAAAACGATGCGTTTCTGTCTTGAACCAAAGGTCCTGAGCGGAAACGATGTGCTTACAGTAGAAGGACTTTCCAAAGCATTTGGTTCAAGAATGCTTTTTGAAAAACTTGATTTTCAGATTAAACGGGGAGAAAAAGTTGCGATTATCGGAAACAATGGCACCGGAAAAACCACGATTTTAAAAATAATCAACTGTTTAATTCCGCCTGATTCCGGTGAGATTTTTCTTGGCAGTAAAGTGAACATCGGTTATTATGACCAGGAACATCATGTGCTTGATATGGAAAAAACTATTTTTGATGAAATTTCTGATGCCTATCCGAATCTGATCAATACAGAAATAAGAAATGTGCTTGCTGCTTTTCTTTTTACTGGTGAAGATGTTTTTAAGCTGATTGGAGATTTAAGCGGTGGTGAACGGGGCAGAGTTTCACTGGCAAAACTTATGTTGTCCGAAGCGAATTTTATTATTCTCGATGAGCCTACGAATCATTTGGACATCCAGTCAAAAGAGATTCTTGAGGATGCTTTAAATGATTATACCGGAACTGTTTTATATGTGTCTCATGACAGATATTTTATTAATCGCACTGCTACCAGAATCCTTGATTTAGAAGGACAAATGCTTACCTCTTATCTGGGGGATTATGACTACTATCTGGAAAAGCATGAACAGCTTTCAGAGGGTACGACACAGGCTGTTAAAAATGAAACAGGCAGTATTTCCGCTTCCAAAGAAGACTGGAAATCCCGCAAGGAGGAACAGGCAAGAAAAAGAAAACTGGAGAATGATATTAAAAAAACAGAAGAAAAAATTACAGAGACTGAACAGAAAATAGAAGAATTAAATGAAGTACTTACAAAGGAAGAGGTATATACTGTACCGGAAAAATGCATGGAAGTACAAAAGGATTTAGATGCTGCTTCAGAGATTTTAAATAAGCTTTATGAAGAGTGGGAAAAACTGCTGTTTGAAGCAAACATATAAAACGTATGCCTGATTGTTTATAAAATCATTTTAAATATTGAAAAAAGATTGATTATAAGTTATACTCTAACCAATACAAATTTATTGTGAAAGGATTAAACCAGAATGAAAAATAATATAATTACAGTTGCTCTTGGAAGAAATGCTTTTGGCGATACCTTTCCTGAGCAGCATGAAAGAGTAAAAACTGCTGCCAGAGCTATCGCCGACCTTGCAGAAGCAAAATACGAAATTGTTATCACTCACAGCAACGGTCCTCAGGTTGGTACGATTCAAACTGCCATGGCGGAATTCAGCCGCCTTGATACCAGTCAGACAGTTGCTCCGATGTCCGTATGCAGTGCCATGAGTCAGGGATACATAGGTTATGACCTGCAAAATGCGATTCGCGCGGAATTATTAAACAGAGGCATCTATAAACCTGTTGCCACTATTATTACACAGGTGCGTGTTGACCCGTTTGACGCAGCCTTTCATAATCCTACCAAGGTAATTGGGCGCAGAATGTCTAAAGAGGAGGCAGAGCTTGAGGAAAAGAAGGGAAACTATGTTGTAGAGGAAGACGGAGCTTATCGAAGAATTATCGCTTCTCCAAAACCGATTGATATTTATGAAATAGATTCTGTCAAGGCATTATTAGATGCGGGCCATATCGTAATTGCAGCCGGAGGCGGCGGTATTCCGGTTCTTGACCAGAGAACCCGCTTAAAGGGAGCAAGTGCTATTATTGAAAAGGATTATACAGCCGCAAAACTGGCAGATATGGTAGATGCTTCTGTGCTTCTGATTCTTACGGACCATGATTATATGATTATCAACAAGGGAAAAGAGAATCAAAAAGAATTAATGGAAATTACAGTGGAAGAAGCAAATGCTCTGATTGAGGAAAACAAATTTAAAACACTTACAAAGCTTCCAAAAATTGAAGCGGCAATTAATTTTGTTGAATCGGGTAAAAATCGAACTGCCGTTATTACAAATATTACAAAAGCCAGAGAAGGGGCTCTTGGAAAATTTGGAACAATTATAAAGTCAAAATAAGACGGTTATAATATAGTTAGCAATAAACTGTTTTTTAGTTCAATAAGAGGCTGTCGCATTAAGCAGATAAAATATTATGTGTTCTGCTTAATGCGACAGCCTCTTATTGAATCATAAATATAATCAGACTTGGAATAATTAGATATTTATTTCATATTTTTTATTAAATTAACCATTTCAATTGCACTAAGAGCACAGTCATATCCTTTATTTCCAGCCTTTGTACCAGCTCTTTCGATTGCCTGCTCGATATTTTCTGTTGTTACTACCCCAAACAGCACAGGAATTCCGCTGTTAAGTCCTACGCTTGCAATTCCCTTTGATACCTCATTGCACACGTAATCGTAATGAGATGTTGCGCCACGAATCACTGCTCCCAAGCAAATTACGGCATCATATTTTTTACTGTCCGCCATTTTTTTTGCCGCTAATGGAATCTCAAACGCTCCCGGCACCCATGCCAGTTCAATATCTTCCTCCTCAACCTCATGACGTTTCAATCCATCAAGTGCGCCTGATACCAGCTTTGATGTAATAAATTCATTGAAACGTGCTGCTACAATTCCTACCTTAATCCCTTTTCCAGCATAATTTCCTTCTAAAACCTTCATTTTAAAACCTCATTTCTATTTTTATTTATAATTTAGATAATGTCCCATTTTATTCTGCTTTGTTTTTAGATAAAACAAATCCTGTGTGGTTGCTTCCATCTGTATTGGAACCCGTTCAACAATTTCCATTCCATAATCTGCAAGCTCATATACTTTATGCGGATTATTTGTCAGCAGTCTTAAAGTTTTTACACCCATATCCTTTAATATCTGTGCTCCGATAAAATATTCTCTCATGTCTCCCGGAAATCCAAGCGCAAGATTTGCTTCCAGAGTATCCATTCCCTTATCCTGCAAGGCGTATGCTTTTAATTTATTAATCAGTCCTATTCCTCTCCCCTCCTGTCGCATATACAGGAGAATACCTCTTCCTTCTTTATTAATCTGTGTCATGGCAGAAGCAAACTGTTGTCCACAGTCACACTTTAATGAGCCGAAGGCATCGCCGGTCAGACATTCGGAATGAACCCGACAGAGCAGATTTGTTCCGTCGCCGATTTCACCTTTTACCAATGCGACATGATGCTCTCCATTTAATTTATTCACATATCCATATGCCTGAAATTCTCCGTATTTGGTCGGCATTCGGGTGATGGCTTCGCATTCTACAAGCTTCTCGTTTTTCTTTCTGTAATCCTGAAGAGATTTGATAGTAATAAAGGTAAGTTTCCATTTTTTTGCAAGCTCTAAAAGCTCCGGTGTGCGCATCATTGTTCCATCTTCTCTCATAATCTCACAACACAAACCACATTCCTTCAATCCGGCGAGACGCATTAAATCCACAGTTGCTTCTGTATGTCCATTTCTTTCCAATACTCCATTTTTTTTGGCAAGCAGTGGAAACATATGTCCGGGCCGCCTGAAATCTTCCGGCTTTACTCCATCTTCGACGCATTTCATAGCAGTAATGCTTCTTTCCGCAGCGGAAATTCCTGTGGTAGTGCTTATATGGTCTATGGAAACTGTAAATGCTGTATTGTGATTGTCGGTATTTTCATTTACCATTTGCGGAAGCCGCAGTCTGCTGCAATACTCTTCGCTCATTGGCATACAGATTAATCCTTTACCATGAATTGCCATAAAGTTAATATTCTGTGTAGTTGCGTGCTCTGCGGCACAGATAAAATCGCCCTCGTTTTCCCTGTCCTCATCATCTGTTACCAGAATTATTTTTCCGTTTTTTAAATCTTCCAATGCCTGTTCCACAGTATCAAATTTAAACATGTGATTCCCTCTTTTCTTTAAAATCCATTCTCTCTTAAAAAGTTTACAGTAATTCCACCTGTTTTTTTCTCCAAACCGAGCAGATGTTCCACATATTTCCCCACACAGTCATTTTCAAGATTTACGATATCTCCCTTTTTCTTTTCTTCTAAAACTGTTTTCTGCATGGTATGGGGAATAATAGATACTTTAAAATAATTTTTGAATGTCTGCGCTACTGTAAGGCTGATTCCGTCAATTGCAACAGAGCCCTTTTCTATTATATAGCGCATAATCTTGTCCTCTGCATTTATTGTATACCAGACAGCATTGTCATCTTTTTTGATTTCATGTATTGTACCTGTTCCATCAATATGTCCTGCTACAATATGTCCTCCGAATCTTCCGTCTGCTGCCATGGCACGCTCAAGATTGACATGACTGCCCGATTTCAGTTGACCCAGTGAGGAACGATTCAGTGTTTCCGGCATTATATCTGCATCAAACTGTCCATTTTCAAAGGATATTACAGTAAGACAGACTCCATTGACTGCAATGCTGTCACCGATATGGATATCCTTCATAATTTTTTCTGCTTTTACAGTAAGCACTGCGGACCTTGTTCCTTTTTTTATTGCGAGTATGGTTCCGATTTCTTCTATAATTCCGGTAAACATAGTATTATCACTCTCCAATCTTAATATCAGCTTCCAACAGCAAATCTTCTCCTATTGTCTGATATTTCATATTTTCAAAAAGAAATGCATCTGACGGATGAGAGACTCCTATTCCTGCTACCGGCGATTTCGCAGCTTCGCCGCCAAAAACTTTCGGAGCAAGAAACAGCATGATTTTATTTACAATCCCTTCGTTTAGTGCTGACCAGTTTAAGGTTCCTCCACCCTCTAAAAGAATACTGTCTATCTGCATTTCACCCAGACGAACCATAAGTTCTTTTAAATCTACATGATGCTCTTTTTCATTGACAGTAAGAATTTCACAGCCATAGCTCAGATATTCCTCCTGTCTTTTTTTATCATTGCAGGTTGTTGCAAGAATGGTTCTTATATCCCTTGCTGTTTTTATAATATTGCTGTTTTTTGGAGTTCTTAAAGAGGAATCACAGATAATACGAACAGGATTTTTACCGCCTTCCATACGGCAGTTCAGCATGGGATTGTCCTTTATCACAGTTTCCACTCCCGCCATAATTCCTGTACAGCGATGGCGCAGTTCCTGTACAAATATTCTGGAGGCCTCTCCCGATATCCATTTTGAATCACCAGTATGGCATGCTATTTTTCCGTCTATTGTCATGGCATATTTCATAATAACATATGGCAGTTTATTCTGAATATAATAGAAAAATACCTGATTTAAAGAATCACATTCTTTTTTTAATATATTTTCTGTTACGCTGATTCCATGCTGTCTTAAAATTTCTGCACCTTTTCCGGCAACTAAAGGATTGGGGTCTTTGGAACCGATTACCACTCTGCTGATTTTATTGTCTATAATCGCCTCGGTACATGGAGGAGTTTTTCCATAGTGGCAGCAGGGTTCCAATGTAACATAAATAGTTGCATTTTCCGCGGATTCTGTAAGATTTGCAATTGCGTTTCGTTCTGCATGCAGCTCTCCATATTTTTTATGATACCCTTTTCCAATAATTCTGCCATCTTTTACAATAACTGCTCCTACCATTGGATTCGGACTGACATAGCCTGCTCCTTTTTTTGCGAGCTCTAAAGCAATTTTCATATATTCTTCGTCTGACATGAAAACCTCCATAAAACAAAAAATAAAACCCTGAAGTATATACTGCTTCAGGGTTAGAGTTTTTATTATAAAAATATAAGAATTTTCTCACAAGAATTTTCTTTCATCCAGACTATACTGTCGGCTTCGGAATTTCACCGAATCATGCCTTGCGGCTCGTGGGCTTTACCACCGGTGGGGAATTTCACCCCGCCCTGAAAATATTTGCTTCTTGAGTATACTATCACAAGCACTGTAAAATGTCAAGTTTCTTTATTTTAAAGGCTTTACCATTTTTTCTTGGTTTACATAACTTCTTATAACTTTTTATATTTACACAAAAAAATGTGTAAGCTCATGTAAGTTAGACAATCCCATTTTCTAGTATATTCTGCGTTTCTTCGATTCTTTCCAGTTCACGTTTCACTCTGTCTATGTCCACATGATTATAAATCTTCATTGTGGTTTCAATTTTAGAATGTCCCATCAAATATTGTAATGTTCTAACATCTATCGAAGATTCTGCCATTCTTGTACATGCCGTATATCTGAGAATATGGGGATGAAGATTTTGTAACAAATCTACATTTATCTTGTCCATTTGTGCAATTCCCCTCATTTGACTTCTAATATCTACCTCCTACCCGATTTTTATATATATTTAAGTATTTGACTTAAAATCCATACATTTTCAATTTTTCCACCATTTTGATAATTTTTTTGTAAAATTCTTTTTTGTTATTTTTATCCATTATCAGCATTACCCCCATGCAAATATTTTTTACAAGGAGTAGCACTTTTTCAACACTCATCCCCTTTGTTAAAGAGTAATATACTATATTTTTACAAAAACGTCTATATATAATAACACTTTTTTCATTAATACGTATAATATCCTTAAAATATATGCTTACTTATATTCCGATTCGTACAAATCTGATATCTTACAATCTAATGCTTTAGCAATAGACTCTAATTGTTTGAGCGTTGGTGAACTTTTTCCAGTCTCAAAATTGCTGATAGCCGCTTTTTCCAAACCGGTCTGGGAAGACAACTCTCTTAATGAAATATTCCTACTATTTCTTATGTTTTGCAATAATAGTTCCAATTATCAAACCTCCATACATAAAAATGCCAAAAATATCACATCATAATATTTCGAGCTATTATTTAGTATGGACATGTTATATAAAATATATTATAGAAATAGTCAATACTCTATTCTTTTCTTTTATAGTAATAAAGATGTTATAAAAGGAACAACATCAATATTGTTTTCCAATTTTACCAGATGCTAAACCAACAGTAGTAACTGATACAACTCTACTTGTAGTAGATATTTTTTTTATATTAGTTGAACTACACATTGGGCATTTAGGTGCATTTCTTTGCCTATATTCTTCCATTTCTTTTTGCATTTTGTTTTTTCTTACTTCCTCTTTTTGAAATTTCTCAAAATCTTGTTGAGCCCTTTCATAATTCTTAACATCATTGTTATATGAGGAAAAGCAACTATAAGCCAAAATATCAAAAAAAACCAAAATCCAATTCTATAAGGCGAAAGAAGCCCTGATAATATAAATGGTACAAAAACAATTCCAAAGATGAATAAATTTTGTCCTATATTCGGTTTATCAGGCATTTTTATTGTACCCAATTCTATTTGCTCTTTTTCCTCTCTTATTCTTTTTAATTCTTCATATTGTTTTTTTGTTCAATTTCCTGAAAATGTGTCTTTATCCCATATCCACAATTTGGGCACATCTCTGCACTATCAGAAACATTTTCTCTGCCACATTCAGGACATTTAATAAGTGCCATAACAAAATCCTTTCATAATATACTTTACATCTATTATATCTTACTAAGAGAAATAATTTCTACAACTTTATCAAATCTGCTTAAAACTTAAATTTTAAATGCATTTAACAATAATAACTAATTTCGCCAAAATTACACCATTCACCACTGTTCCATCAGAAAGATATTGTCAAGTGTGTTTGTAAACTTTTCTGATAAAATAAATAAATCATCAATCCAAAGAGCGTTTGCGCAAAAGACTTCGCAACTATCACAATACGCTCCGCTCCCAAAAGCAGACTCTAAAGGCATCTTACTGATCCGCTGCGAAAGAGATTGCTGACCTAAACCGAAAACTGGTTACTTAATCAGTATCTTGGTTGTCCTCCGAAGTAGTCCGCCGTAAATTATAAAGGTAGTGTATTTAATTTTGCGTCTTTATCATTCCGTCTTATTCCAGAACCCACAAAACCTTAAAAGTACTGAAAATCCCGATTAAAAGAAGATGTCGGGTCTACCTGTGTAAAGTCAAACACCTTACAATGGCTCGTTTAGCGAGTGTGATGTCGTTAATCCATATCAACCATATTTCCACTCCGCCTTTTCAGTGGAAAAAGCTAAGCGAACGGAACAATTTTAAAGCGGCGCGAGGTGTGTCAAAGGCATAATTATCCAAGATACATTATACAATAAACTACGACAGCAAAATCATTAAAGTCACTGTCAATCCTTTACCCTTGCTTGAACATATAAGTTCACCGTTCATTTTAGCCATAAGAACCGAAGCGATATACAGCCCCAGACCGC
>ERZ778516.926-NODE-926-length-23678-cov-7.960039_pt1 | contig 23678 bp, 22 predicted proteins | sample MGYA00510342_ERZ778516 | MGnify/ENA primary metagenome ERZ778516 (study PRJEB29527, sample SAMN07138961) | mouse gut metagenome | material: feces | host: mouse | place: China:Nanjing | collected 2016-01-25 ... | reverse complement strand
AGGAACCAACGGATATACGGAATTGGGTGAAGGAGATTGTGCCTACTTACCATCCACAGCCGCAATAAGAAATCTTAGTTTTAATCATCCACAGTGAAAGGTGGGAGTAATAGATAATGCAAAGAAGTGTGATAGATTATCTGGAAGCAGCAGCAAGGCAGTTTCCGGAGAAAATAGTATTTGCAGACGACAAGCAAAAAATATGTTACCATGAATTCCAGAATCAGGCCAAGGCTGTAGCAACAGGCTTGGCTGATTGCGTAAAAGTTGGCAGGAATCAGCCTGTGGTAGTTTTTATTGAACGGAAGATTGAAAGCCTGATAAGCTTTTTTGGTGTAGCTTATAGTGGTAATTTTTATGTTCCAGTGGACTGCCAGATGCCGGCCAAGCGCATAGGACTAATTTTCCAAACTTTAATGCCACGGGCAGCCATAGTAACAGAAGGTACTAAGAAAGCGATGGAAGGATTGCCTTATGAGGGCAAAGTTTTGGAACTACAGGAATTAGCAGGAACAAAGATAAACCAAGAAATATTGGATGAGATTGCAGAGAAAAGAATTGATACAGATCCATTATATGCAATGTTCACTTCTGGTTCCACTGGGATACCGAAAGGGGTGCTGGTTGGGCATAGGTCTGTGATAGATTTGATTGATAATTTCACGGAAGAATTTGGCTTTGATGAAACGCTTATTTTAGGCAACCAAGCGCCGTTTGATTTTGATGTTTCCGTGAAGGATATTTATTCTACGGTAAAAAACGGAGGCACCATGTATGTAATTCCTAAAGTGATGTTTTCCATGGTAGCAAGCCTGATAGATTACTTGAACGAAAATAAGGTGAATACAGTAATATGGGCCACATCTGCACTGCGCATTATCGAAAACCTAAATGTTTTTTCCCAGAAATTGCCCACGTATTTGCGGACAGTAATGTTCTCAGGGGAAATCATGCCGAATAAGGTATTAAATTACTGGAGAAAACATTTGCCAGATGCTATATATGTAAACCTTTATGGGCCGACAGAGATAACATGTAACTGTACATTTTATAAAGTAGACAGGCCTTTTGCAGATGGGGACACCCTTCCTATTGGGAAAGCATTTCAGAATACAGATATCCTTTTACTGGATGGGGAACGGAAAAAGGAAGTAGGATTTGGGCAAGTAGGGGAAATCTGTGTGCGAGGCAGTTCTCTGGCATTGGGGTATTACAATAATTGGGAAAAGACACAGGAGGCCTTTATGCAAAATCCCTTGAACAGTAAGTATCCAGAAATGATTTACTGTACAGGAGATTTAGGAAGATATGCGGAAGACGGGAATTTGATGTTTATATCCAGAAAAGATTACCAGATTAAGCATATGGGACACAGGATTGAATTGGGCGAGGTAGAAGTTGCCATTAATGCGCTTTCCTTTGTAGAGGCAGCTTGCTGTATATATGATGAAAAAGAAGAAAAAATTGTGTTATTTTATCAGGCAGCAGAACAATGTGACCGGGAATTGCTGAAAAGTTTAGGAAAGGCGATTCCAAGATATATGTTTCCGAATAAGATGGTACATTTTGAAAGGCTGCCGCTAAACAAAAATGCAAAAATTGACCGCAAATGGCTGAAGGAAACATATATATTAAAAAAATAAAATCAAAATATTCCCTATATATTGACAAAAAATGGGAATGGTAATATAGTAAAAATATAAGGTTTTGTTTTGCTAAAAGCTATATTAAACATAGAACCTTATGGACTACAGATAACAATGGCAGCCATAGAAAGGCCAAAAACAAGAAGTACAGATGATGAAGGGGGATTAAAGGTGCAGAAAGAAGTTTTATTTTATAATTTGCAGGATGAAGATGAGTTAACGGCTATTTTAGATGAAAAAGAACGCCTGGAATATAAGAAGATTGACACAGAGGTTTCCGGTGGAATGGAAACAGCTAGGTATCGGGTGTCTATGAAAGAAACTGTGGATGCTGCTGAACTTTGGGACATTTTTGCCAGACTATTCCAAAGGAACAGTACTTTACGGATGAGGGTTTGTAATCCGGAATAAGTCAATTTTACCCATAGTGGCCGTAATTTTATTGATTAAGGCTGCTGTGGGTATTTTCATAATCTGCCAGAGCCCTTTTGTGCATATATGAGCTTCCGTTACATGGGGTATAATAGTATAATACATGGTGAAACAGGAAGGCTGGATGATGGCTCGGGAAGTATGAAAATAGGCTGGGCAGGAAGGGGATAAGGATATTCTGAGCTTTGGAATCTGTTTTTCAGGAAAAAATGTATGGTTTGGAGATTTTGGTAAGGATTCATGAAAAAACTTCCCAATACATTGACAAAAGGAAGATATAGGGATATAGTAGAATGTGAGGTTAGGACTTACTGGAAGATACGCGGCATCAAAATCTCACACATTAGTACAGTGCTGCACAGGACAGGAATCAAAGCAGCGCTGTACATCAAGAGGAAACGATAACAGCCTTGGAAGTTGCTGGGGCATAAGGAAAGTACAGAAGAAAAGGGGTAATATTTATGAGTACAGAGAAGGTAATGTCAGTTTATAATTTGCAGGATGAAGTGAGATTAGGGGCGGTATTGAATGGTGTAGAAGGGCTGAGCTTTGAAAAAATTGATGCAGAAGCCTGTAATGGTGAAGAAGGTACCAGATACCATGTATCTATGGATGAAATTTTGGCAAGTGGGCAGCTTTTGGGAAGTATTGCCCAGTTTGTGCAGGAGAACGAAGGGGTAAAGGTTCGGTTTTGTAATCCGGGGAATGCAGGGGTGTAGGAAGGATAGAAAGAGGAACTGAGAAGATAGTATCAGTAAAGAAAAGAGTATTGTTGATAGACAGATGGAGTATCCAAGATAGTTTACCTATATGAATTTTGAGAGTTTTATATTTAGCCACCCACATATATTAGTGATTGTAATGTATGTGGATGGCTTTTGTAGTTTCAAAAAACATCAGTATAATCTATTGTAGAAAGCAATTTTCAAATACAGTCTAAGGTAATTGAAAATTTTCTTGACAAACATAAGGGAGGGAATGGGCAGACCCGTTTTTTGGGCATATGTATAAATATTCTTTGTGCCAGGATGCAATCCCGATGTTAGCTTTTAATGTGGCAAATATTATTAAATCTGTGTTCGGAAAAAATAAAAAGGCGCTGGCTTTGGATTTGGACAATACCCTCTGGGGCGGGATTGTAGGGGATGATGGCGCTGAAAATTTGGAACTTGGGCAGGAAACGTCGATGGGGACAGGTCTATACAGAGTTCCAGTCGTACTTGAAAGGGCTGCAGGCACAAGGCATCCTGCTGAATGTGATTTCAAAAAATGAAAAGGAAAACGCTATGGCTGGGCTGGAACATCCGCAGATGGTGCTGAAGCCAGATGATTTTATTGAAATCAAGGCGAATTGGGAGCCGAAAAGCATGAACCTTACGCAGATGGCGGAAGAATTAGCCCTGTTGCCGGACGCGTTTGTCTTTATTGACGATAACCCAGCGGAATGGGAGATTGTCAGGCAGCAAGTCCCGGGAGCTGCAGTCCCTGTGATGGACAAGGCGGAGCATTTTGTGTATGCACCTGACCGTGCGGGATATTTTGAAATGACGAACTTTTCCAAAGATGACTTAAAACGAAACGATATGTACCGGGAAAATGTGAAACGTTCTGCGCTGCAGAATTCCTTTGCAAATTATGAATATTACCTGCTGTCCCTTAAGATGTATGCAGAAATAAAGCCATTTGAGCCCATGTATATGTCAAGGATTGCCCAGTTGACAAATAAGAGCAACCAATTTAACTTGACTACGAAGCGCTATACACAAGATGAAATTGAACAGGCGTCTGCAAGTGATAAATATATTACGCTGTATGGTAAACTGGAAGATTTTTTTGTGACAATGGGGTTGTGTCTGTGGTGATTGGTGAAATAAGCAATGGGGAGTTGGATATTATTCTCTGGCTTATGAGCAGCAGGGTATTAAAGCGGGATATGAAATTTGCAATGATGGACACACTGGTACAGGAATGCGGGAAGCGTAGAATTTCGTTGCTGAAAAACCATGTAATTAGAAAGAGATAGTGTAGATTATATGCAATTTCAGGCTGCTTCAGCATGAACCACTACCGGCTTTAGTCGATAGTGGTTCAGTATTGAAGGATTTATTCTGTTTTTACAAAAAAAACAGAATAATATGTGAATGAAAAGAAATAAAAAGGCAGAACATACATTTTGATGAGAATTACTATTTGCAATTACAGGAAAAGTGTAGTACAATAAAAAACAGTGTATAAGTTTATAGTTTTTTGTTTTATAGGAGGACACAATGAAACAGCATATTTTTCTTTCCTCGCCCCATATGAGCGAAGAAGGGTATGAACAGAAATATATAAAAGAAGCATTTGACACCAACTGGATTGCTCCCCTTGGTAAGAATGTAACAGAGTTTGAAAAAGAGATGGCAACAAAGCTAGGCGCTGAGAAGGCAGTGGCTCTTTCTGCCGGGACAGCTGCTATCCATATGGCATTAAAGGCAATAGGGGTAAGCCAGGGTGATATGGTATTTTGCCAATCCTTGACTTTTTCAGCAACTGCGAACCCTATCGTTTATGAGAAAGCAACCCCAGTATTTATTGACAGTGACAAAGAAACGTGGAATATGGATCCAGAGGCTTTAGAGTGTGCCTTTGAAAAGTATGAAAAGCTAGGAAAGCGTCCAAAAGCAGTAATGGTGGTGCATCTTTATGGCATGTGTGCCAAAATAGAAGAAATTGCTGAAATCTGTAAGAAATATCAGGTTCCCTTAATTGAAGATGCCGCAGAAAGCCTTGGGACAACTTACCATGGAAAATATACAGGTACTTTTGGGGATTATGGAATTATTAGTTTTAATGGGAATAAAATTATAACAAGTTCTGGGGGTGGGATGCTGCTTGTGAATACGGAAGATGCAGAAGAAAAAGCGGCGAAAGTTCTTTACTGGGCTACTCAGGCACGTGAGCCAGCGCGTTGGTATCAACATACGGAAATTGGGTATAACTACCGTATGAGCAATATTGTTGCTGGAATTGGCAGGGGGCAGCTGAAAGTGCTAGACAGGCGTGTAGAGAAAAAACGTTATATTTTTGATTATTACAGGAAGCATCTGGGAGATTTAACGGGAATACGCTTTATGCCTATGATGGAAGGCACAAAGAGCAACTGTTGGCTTACATCTATCCAGTTGGATGAAGATTGTAAAGTAAAACCATTAGATATTATGATGGCTTTGGAAGAGGATGATGTAGAAAGCCGTCCCATTTGGAAACCTATGCATTTGCAGCCTGTATTTGCAGGATGTGATTTTGTTTCATTGGCAGAAGAATTACATATTTTAAATCGGGAAACAGGGGCTGATAATAGCGTAAGCGGACAGATTTTTGAGCATGGTGTCTGTATGCCAAGTGATAGTAAGATGTCAGAGGAAGATTTGGATAGAGTCTGTAATGTAGTAAGAAAACTATGGGGGTAAGAATGAGAGATATTCTGATACTTGGGGCTGGAGGCTTTGGTAGGGAGATACAATGGCTAATTGAGCGGATTAATCAACAGAATCCGACTTGGCGGATACTTGGGTATTTAGATGACGGTGTAGAACCGGGAACAGAGATTAACGGTTACAAGGTTTTAGGAAACATAGGAACATTAAATAATTATGATAAACATATATCAGTAGTTTGTGCTATTGGCTCTTCAAAGGTTAGAGAAGATGTTGTTACTAGAATAAAACAGTTAGGGGAATACCAATTTCCTAATTTGATTGATCCAGATGCCCAGAACTCCCAATTTTTATCAATGGGTGAAGGGAATATTGTCTGTGCTGGTAATATTCTTACAGTAAACATTGAAATGGAGGATTTTGTAATTTTAAATTTGTCCTGTACAATAGGGCATGATGTAAATTTAAAGTCTTTTGTAACTGTTTATCCAGGAGTTAATATTTCTGGCTGTACCTTATTAAAAAAAGGTGTAGAACTTGGAACAGGAAGTAAAATAATCCAAGGAAGAATAGTTGGTGAGAATACGATTGTTGGGGCAGGGGCTGTGGTTGTGCGCGATTTGCCACCAGATTGTACTGCTATGGGAATACCAGCAAAACCTGTAATATTTTTTGGGGGGGGGTATAAAACACTCCTCATAGTAGGTGCAAGTGGGCATGGGAAAGTAATTTTTGATTTAGCTAGAAAAATTGGTATATATCAGGAAATCTATTTTTTGGATGATGATGAATCAGTAGCAGAAAGCAATGGTTTAGTGATTGGGGTAAGTGATTTTCCCTTAGATAAAATTGGAAGATATGATGTTATAGTCGCTACTGGCGATTCAGCCATCAGAAGGCGGATTCAGGAAAAATATGCGAGGTACAATATTCGGCCTGTGTCGTTGGTTCATCCTGAAGCGGTTTTCCCCGAAGAAACAATTCAAATTGGAGAGGGGACTGTAATAATGGCAGGTGCAGTTATTCAGGCAGGTGTAAAAATTGGAAGGGGAGTAATTATAAACACATCATCTTCCGTAGACCATGAATGTAAGATAGGTGATTTTTCACATATATCAGTGGGAACTCATTTGGCGGGAAATGTAGAAATTGGATCTAATACATGGGTTGGAATTGGAGCGATAATAAATAATAATGTCCGTATTTGCGAAAATGTGGTAATAGGGGCAGGTGCAGTGGTAATAAAGGATATTTTAGAGAGTGGTACATATGCAGGGATTCCTGCTAAAAGAATAAATTGATATGGGTTGTGTAAAACTATATGTATAGAAAATTTTTAAAACGTTGGATTGATTTTATTTTATCATTGGTTGCAATAATAGTCTTAAGCCCTGTTTTTCTGATTTTGAGCATTATGGTAAGAAAGACATTGGGAAAGCCAGTTTTATTTAAGCAGAAACGCCCAGGAAAAGATGAAAAAATATTTGAGATGTATAAGTTTCGGACAATGACAGATGAAAAAGATGGAAAAGGCAATCTTTTGCCTGACGAACAAAGACTGACAGCCTTTGGAAAAAAATTGAGAAGTACAAGTTTGGATGAACTGCCAGAGTTGGTTAATATATTAAAGGGCGATATGAGTATAGTAGGCCCACGCCCTTTGTTGGTAAAGTATCTTCCATTATATAATAAAAGGCAAAGAAGGCGCCATGAGGTGCGGCCAGGAATTACAGGGCTTGCGCAGGTGAAGGGAAGGAACGCCATTAGTTGGGAAGAAAAGTTTGAATGGGATGTTAAGTATGTGAAACATGTTAATTTTTTATTGGATTTGGGGATAATTTTTAAAACAATAAAAATAGTATTGAATCATGAGGGGATTAGCAGTGGAACATCTGCTACCATGGAAGAATTCCAAGGAGAAAAAGTGTTATGAAGAGAGTATTAATGTTGGCTTCTGTGCCTTCTATGATTGGTCAATTTAATATGGATAATATTTCGATTCTTCAGGAATTGGGATATAAGGTGTATGTTGCATGTAATTTTAAAGATAGGAGTGTTTGGAATAAAGAGAAAATAGAGCAGTTTAAAATTGAGTTAGAGGAAAAAGGTATACAGTATTTTCAAATAGATTTTTCTAGAAATCCATTTAATGTTGTAAAAAATATATTATCATTTAAGCAAACAAAAAATGTAATGACAAAAGGAAAATTTGAAATTGTACATTGCCATACGCCAGTCGCGTCTGCTATAGCTAGAATTGCAGTTCATAGTCTAAGTTCAAAAATTATTTATACGGCTCATGGATTCCATTTTTATAGTGGTGCAGCCAAAAAGAACTGGCTTGTATTTTATCCTATAGAAAAATTTCTTTCTCAATATACAGATGTACTTATCACAATTAATAAAGAAGATTTTTATAGGGCGAGAAAAAGATTTCAAGCTAGAAAAGTGCTCTATGTGCCAGGAGTGGGAATTGATACGGGTATTTTTTGCTCAGGTTTTACTGATGTGAGTAAACAGAGGGAAAAGTTGGGGTTTGCCTGTACGGACATAGTGTTACTTTCTGTAGGAAAATCTAATTATTATAAAACTAATGAATTTGTTATAAAAGCAATAAAGAAGTTGGGTAATCCTCAAATAAAATATATTGTTTGTAAAGAAAACTCACAGGGATGTTGTTTGGATGAACTTATTAAAGAATACCATCTTGAATCACAGGTGCAATTGCTAAATAGTAAAACAGATTTATCTGAATTTTATCAAGTGACCGATTTATTTTTGTATCCTTCAAATCAAGAAGATGTGCCATTACCACTTTTAGAGGCGATTGCTTGTCAGGTTCCAGTAATGTGTTCTGATAATCAAACTAATCGTAATTTTGTGGAAGATGAGAAAGTTTTGTTCCATGAAGATGAAATAGATGAGTTTATCGTCGATTTAAAGAAGATTGCTACATCTAGAGAAAATCTACACAGTGTCATGAGAAAATTTGCCCTGCAAAATTATGAGAATTTAAAATCAGTTGATTTGGAACAGGTAATAGGCGATTTGTCTATTTTAAATGATTGGAAATGGCTGAAACGGATTAGTTTGCAACAGGAATTTAAGAAAGACTTAGGAATTGCGTTTGATACAATGATTTTAATGTCGGTGGGTGAACTGAATAGAAATAAAAATCATAGTGTAGTAATAAAGGCACTTGCTGAATTAAGGGATAAAAAAATACATTATTGTATTGTTGGGACAGGTACTTTAGTAGATGAATTAATGAAACTGGCAAAAGAATTAGACGTTGGGAGGCAAGTACATTTTCTGGGATATAGGGATGATGTACCAGAACTTCTGCAAAAGGTGGATGCCTACGTTCTGCCTTCTCTTAGGGAGGGGCTGAACGTATCATTAATGGAGGCAATGGCATCTGGTCTTCCATGTATTTGTAGTGATATCAGAGGGAATAGGGATCTTATTAAAGAAAATGGTGGATATAGGGTACGTGCTGATAACGTTCAGGATTATTGTAAAGCAATAAAAAATTTAAAAGAAAAAAATGAGTTTTTCTTAATGGGATATCATAATTCAAAAGCAATTAGAAGATTTAGCAAAAACGTAGTGCATAAATTAATGTATGATGTGTATACGAATTTGGTCGAGTATTGATTCATGGTTTTTATGTATTGCTAAGTTCACTAGTTAAATAAAGTAATAGAAAGAAAACAAAAATGGTCCGCTGTAGAATAATTTATATCTGTTATTTTTTTCTGATTGGTATATTCAGAAGTATTAATTTAGATATGAAGGTCAATTTGGAGGAGAGCCAGATGTTTAAAATAATCAAGCAATTAAGCAATGCAAAAGGAGCGTTGAATCAAGTTGATGCAAGTGACATATTGATGGAAGTTGATGATGGAACAAGAAGAACGTTGCAGACTACAATTTTAGAAATGTATATTGATGTTTTGAGAGTTTGTAGGAAACATAAAATTGTTCCATACTTATTAGCTGGCTCTGCTTTAGGAGCGGTTCGACATTCAGGTTTCATACCGTGGGATGATGATCTTGACATTGGAATGACTAGGGCGGCATATAATAAATTTACGCAGTATTTTGAGAAAGAGCTATCAGCTAAATATATATTGTGTGCCCCTAATTACAAGGATGCAAAAGCAAAGGCAAGATTTCCCAAAATTTTAAAGAAGGGTTCTAAGTTAAGGGAAGTTTTAGATTCGAAAAATGAGGAATTGCAGTCTGTTTTTTTAGACATATTTATTATTGAGAATGCGCCAGAGAATGTTTTCGTAAGGGCATTAAAAGGTAATCTATGCAATGCTTTAGAATTTATATCAAGTCAAGTATTTTTATATGAGAATAAAGATGATATTGTAGAGAAATTTTATTCAAGAGTCAGTAAGGCAAACTATCGTGTTCGGCTTGCAATAGGAAAAATGTTTTCTTTTTTACCTGCATGGAAATGGTTTGATTTTGTTGATTCAGTTGCACAGTATCGTAAAAATTCTACACTTTGTACAATTGCAACGGGAAGAGAACATTATTTTGGAGAAATTTTATCAAAGGAAAGATTGTTTCCATATCAAATGACTCAGTTTGAAAGTATAAAAGCACCTATATTTAAAGATATAGATTATTATTTAGAGAATTTGTATGGTGATTATATGCATGTCCCAGAACCAGATAAGCGTGAAAGGCACTTTTTGCGGGAGTTAGAATTATAAATAATGTATATTATAAAATTGTTTTGATATATACTTTGTTGGAACAATCTATTTCAATTCAAATATGACATATTGTTGAGGTCTAGGTATGAATATTTTAGTTTTTTCACAGGCAGCTTGGGATAATGTCAATGCATTTGGAAATACGGTGTCTAATTTTTTCGAAAATTGGTCAGATAGTACATTTGCACATTTTTATACTAGAAAGCAAAAGCCAGATAATAAGGTAGTATCATATTATTATAATTTGTCAGTAATGGATGTGGTGAAAAATATTTTCAAGAAAAATGACATGCCGAGGCGGTTTGAAAATAGCGATATTGATGAAAGGTTTCAGTTGTTGAGTTCTGAGCTTGCAAATGAAAGAAAACAGATAAATTTATTGCACCAGTTTAAGTTTCTACAGGAAATAGCATATTGTGTAACCGAGATGGTCTGGCTTAGAAGAAAATGGATGGATGAGTCTTTTGAGAAGTTTATTGATGAATTTAAACCAGATGTTTTTTTTGCTTTCGCAACTAGTGCTTATATTTTAGAACCTTTAATTATGTTTATAAAGAAAAGGACAGGAGCCAAGGTAGTCTTATTTATAGCAGATGATGTATATAATGATTATGCAAGAAAAAGCATTTTGAGAAAGAGATATTTAACAAAGTGTTTTTCAAAATCAATCTTAAACGCAGATAAAATATATGGATGTTCAAAGGAATTAAGTGAAGCATATGGAAGATTGTTCCATGTCGACATCCAACCTTTGTATAAAGGATGTATATTATCTGGGAATGTTAAGAAAAGTAATAATGTTCCTTTAAGAATAGTTTATGCAGGAAATATGTTTTATGGACGGCCTCAAATATTAGAAAAGATTGCAAGAATAATTGAGGCAATAAACAAAAAGGATATTATTGTTCAGCTGGAGATATATACAGCGGCAGTTATTTCAGACAACCTGCGTAAGAGTTTAGAAAGAGGGAACAGTTCAAAAATAGTCGGGAAGAGGCCATATAATGAGATTAAACGGATTCTATGTGAGGCAGATATTGTATTGCATGTAGAGTCGTTTGAAAAAGAACAGATTGAGTCTGTTCGCTACTCATTTTCAACAAAAATCATTGATTGTTTACAAAGCGGTAGTGGTGTCTTGGCAGTTGGCCCTGCAGGAATAGCATCTATAGAATATTTAAGAAATATAGATGGGGTTTGTGTTGTGGATAATCTTAAAGCATTGCCAGAGGTATTAAGGAAGTTAGTGAAAAATCCGCATAAGATTTCCGAAAATGCGGCGAAAATTTTTGAGTATGCAAAAAAGTACCATAATATAGAAAATGTTAGAAATTCATTAAAAGAGGATTTCAGAAGGTTGGTTTCCAATGAGAATAGTTCAGATTAATTGCGCATATCCAAATGGCAGCACTGGAAAAATAGTTTCAGATATTCATGATTACTTGTGCAAAAATAACCACGAATCATTTGTTATTTTTGGGTTTAGTGATAGAAAAATAAAAGAGAGGAATGTAATAAAAGCTGCTCCAGAAGTAATTAGGAAAATGCAGTCAGCTAGAGCCAGGGTGACAGGTTTTCCGTATGGAGGCTGTATTATAGGGACATACAGGATAATAAGAATTTTGGACAAGTTATCACCTGATGTGGTACATTTGCATTGCATTAATGGCTATATGGTCAATATTTACAAGTTGTTATGCTACTTGAAAGAAAATAATATACCTACTATATTAACGTTACATGCTGAATTTATGTATACCTCAGGTTGCAGTTATGCTGTAGATTGTATGAAATGGGTATCTGGGTGTTATGATTGTAAACGTATTGGTTTGGAACACCCTGATTCATTTTTTTTTGACCGTACATCTTATGAATGGAAAAAAATGAATGATTCTTTCAAGGGATTTCAAAAATTAGTCATATGCCCGGTTTCAGATTGGGTGAAAAAAAGGGCAATGATTTCCCCTTTTTTTAAAGGAAAAGAAATAGAAACAGTATTAAATGGTTTGAATACAGCGATTTTTAAGTTTAGAGAACAACAGGGTAATAGGAAAAGATTTCATATTACTGCTGAACAAAAGGTTGTAATTCATGTTACGCCGGACTTTTATGGGGTAATGAAGGGTGGAAAGCATGTTCTGGAAATGGCAAAAAGGTTTGAAGGGGAAAATGTTACTTTTTTTATCGTAGGTGCAAAAGAAGATACAGCTTTTTCTTTAAAAAATGTTCGTGTAATTGAACATACTTCAAATCAAACAGAATTAGCGCAATTTTATTCAATGGCTGATGTATGTCTTTTGACAAGTGTTAGGGAAACTTTTTCGATGGTTTGTGCTGAGAGCTTATGTTGCGGGACACCAATAGTAGGATTCAAAGCAGGAGCACCAGAAACTATTTCTATACCTGAATATAGTGAGTTTGTTGAACAAGGGGATGATGATAAACTAGAAGCGAAATTAAGAGAATTTTTATTGGTGAATTGGAATAAATCTGATATTTCACGAAAGGCATGTGAAATATACAATCGCACTAGAATGTGTGGAGAATATTTTAACAAGTATGAAAAAATAGTAAAGTAATATCTAGGAGTAAATGGTGATTATATGCTGAAATTAACAGAAAATTCTATCGTTAAAATATTTATTATACTTACTTTAATCATATTCTCATTTGTGGGGGTTAACGTACATGATGGGTTTATGGGCATTGTAGTACCACATTTTGAGATGGCACAGGTTTTAATCCATTCATTATTTTTGTTTTTGTTTCTGGTATTATTTTTATTAATGAAATTTTTTCATAATAAGCCCGTTAAATTTGATTTAATATGTGGATGTTTATTTGTAAAGTGTTTGTTTGACTTATTGCCATTGTACAACGGAAGTGTTAGGGCAACAGCATATTTTCAATTTTATATGTGTACAGTTGTTTCTCTGGTTGTCTATTTTGTCATAATTAATACTAGGTTTACAGATAATGATTTGAAAAGTATCCGAATGTATTTAATCATATTTTCTTTTGTGTTGGGATGTGAAGTATGTTATACTTTTTTGAAAAATCCGATTCCATATGGCCAGCCAGCGTACAAAATGAATATGGTTGTACCTTACGGTGGGAGTAATGTAATTGCTTCCGCATTGGTACCAATTTTGAGTTTGCTCTATTTGAGCAAAATTAAAAAGCCGGTAAAATATTTTAGCATGGGTTTTGTTTTGTTAGCTGTTTTTTTGACGTGTTCTAGAGGGGGATTATTGCTGGCTTTTATGACTTTATTTTTTTTATTTTTCTTTTGTTCAAAAAATAAAAAAAATATGTCTTTAAAAAGGTTAGCTATTATTTTGATTGTCTTAAGCGCAGCTATGTACTTTTTTGCCAGTGAAGAATTATTAACATTGTTTAGGTTAGTTAAGACGGGAAATTCGACTGGCAGTATACTACAATATTTATCCAATGGAAGATTTGAGTTATGGATGAACTCTTTTTCTGAGATGGACGAAAAATTGTTTTTTGGCATAGGGATGTACCCTGATAAGTATTCCATGACGGGTTTACATAACATTGTTTTGGATATTATTCTTAGGTGTGGAGTTTTTGGGGCAATAAATTATTTTATTATGTTTGCAGTGTTAATAAAGAGAGGTTTCCATACTTATAAGGTAACTCAAAATCCATATTTTGTTATGGTTTGTATTGTGTATGTAAATTCATTGTTTGAGCTTTCATATTTTTATTATAATACAGATACTATGCTATGGTTGTATGTCGGCCTGGTGATGTCCGCTTATTATAGAAGAAAAGCAATACATAGCGAAAGTGTTTAAAATGTGTAGTTTGTATTTTTATTTAGAAGAAGATGCCATACTTTCAGAGGGAGAAAATTCAAATGAAAAAGGTAATATATTTGGGGTATTATGAAACTCAAGATAATCCCCGCAGTTGCTCTCCAGCAGCTGTAACGATGATGGATTATGTATCAAGTTCTATTAGAAAAAGCGGATATAGTTTGGAAATTATATCTCCTGCTCAATCAGAAGAAGTGTTACCAGAAGTAACAGAGATTACTGATGGTTATGAAATAGTATTTTCACCCTCATTTGGGCTAAAAAAAGAAATATTGAAAAAGGTAGTTTACAAAATAAGAAGAGAAAGTGAGCTTTTACGAATTTTATTTGAGCATGTGGGAACGGATGATATTGTTGTTGTGTATCATTCATTAGCCTATATTGGTGTTTTAAGAAAATTGCGCCAAAGGAAAAAGTTTAAGCTTATTTTGCAAGTAAATGAAATATATGCGGATGTTTTAGGAAAAAGTACTGCCAGAAAAAAGGAAATTAAGTGGATTAATGAAGCTGACGCATATTTGCTTTCAACAGAAAAACTTGTAGATGTAATTGAGCATCCAAAGAAAAAGTTTGCAATATGTCCAGGTACTTTTCAGGTAGAGCCAATTAGAGAGATATATAAGGAGAAGCAAAAGATGAAGGATAGGATTAATGTTGTATATGCTGGTACCTTTGATATGCGCAAGGGGGGGGGAACTTGCGGTCGATACAGCAAGGTATCTAAGCTCTAATTATCATGTCCATATTTGTGGATTTGGGAATGATGAACAAACATCATTAATTATGGACAAGATTCAGGAAACAGCAAAATCATGCGCATGTGAGGTTAGCTTTGAAGGCTGCTTGCATGGGGAAGATTATATTCAATTACTTCAAAAATGTGATATTGGGTTAAGCACACAGAACCCAGATAGTGCATTTAATGCATCTTCTTTTCCATCGAAGATTTTATCTTATATGTCTAATGGGCTTCAGGTAGTTAGCATCCGTATTCCAGCGATAGAAGATTCTGCTGTAGGAGATTATATGTATTATTATGATACACCTTCTCCAGAAGCAGTAGCAGAGGCTATCAGGAAGATTGATTTGGACAATTGTAGCGACCCGAGAAGTATTATTGAAAATCTTGACGCAGAGTTTTGTGAAAATATTAAAATGATATTGGAAACATAAATGCAGACGGGTTTTAAATACTTTTTACGTTGATACCGCCTGTATTTAGCAGGAGGTATTATGCGTCATTTATTATCAATTGTTATTCCAACGAAGAATAGGCAGGAATATTGCCTTGAAGCTGTGAAACAAATTTTAGGGTTAAAAATGGAGGAGGTACAGATTTGCATACAAGATAATAGTGATGAACCTGTCATGGGTGATTTGCTGAAAGGTATAGCTAATGAAAATGTTATATATAATTATCATGCTGGAACTTTGTCATTTGTAGATAATTTTAGTGAGGCAATATCGTTAGCAGACGGCATGTATATATGTATGATAGGTGATGATGATGGTGTGCTGCCAAATATCTTGGGAGTAGTGAAAATGGCATATAGAGAGCATTATGATGCTGTGATACCAGGATTGAATTCCGTATATTTTTGGCCGTCAGAACATCCTATTTATCAAAAAGCGGAACAAGGATATTTATGTGTTGCTTATCTTTCTGCCAAAAAGAAGGATATTAATTGTTTTCAGGGGCTTGATTCTTTGATGGAACATGCAGGCCAAGATTATCAGGCCTTGGATATTCCGCGTATATATCATGGAATTGTGAAAAGAGAAACCCTTTTAAAAATCAAGAACCATACTGGAGTATATTTTGGAGGCTTAACACCAGATATTTATATGTCTGTTGTGCTATGTTTTGTCTGCAAAAAAGTATGCAGGGTTGGATATCCTATTACTGTTTCAGGGATTTGCCCAAGAAGCGGCTCGTCAGATTCTGCAACAGGAAAGCATACAGGAGAGTTAAAGGATGCGCCTCATTTTAGGGGCCATGATTCGTATAATTGGGATGAAAAAGCACCAGCTATCTATAGTGTTGAAAGTATTTGGGCTGAAACAGTTTTGCAGGCATTACGGGATTGGGAAGCGGATGAATATTATAAAAAATTCCGTGTAGATGTGCTTGATGGAATTTGTATGGATAAATATCCACAGTTTAAGGAGGTAATTCGTAAACATGCGGAGAAGCACGGGTTTTCTATCCAAAAAGTTAAGATTATAGGAAAGAAGAAAAAGATAGAAGATTTTTTGAAGAGATGTACAGGCAGAATTTGTCGGAGAAAGAATGATGTGAAGAAGTTGTATCATGTCCCAGACATAAATAGCGCTTGTAATCAAACAATGAAAGAAATGTATATGAAAAACATATGTATCAAGGCAGTCAAAGAAAATTAGTGTTTATTAACAGAACTGTTGGAATATATGAATTATGTTGAAAATTTTGCTGGCTTTATTGTTGATGGAGAGATTCAAGCTGTGATGAGAATTTTACAAAAATTAAGAAATTTAGAAACAAATGAAAAAATAGTGTTGAAGAATACCATATTTGCTTTTTTGATAAAAGGTGGCTCGTTATTTCTTGCGTTATTTACAACACCAGCATTTATTGACTATTTTGAAAATAATTCAGTTTTAGGTGTCTGGTATACATTATTATCAGTTCTTACGTGGTTTTTGAATTTTGATTTAGGAATTGGGAATGGAATTAGGAACAATTTAGTAGAGGATTTGACGAAAAATGATTATAATTCTGCAAGGAAAACGATATCCTCAGGAATATTTTCAAATTTTATTGTCAGTATAGTATTGTTTTTAATAGGGATTTTGTTAATATCTAATATTAATTTGAATTCTTTTTATCATATAGAGCCTAATATTGTATCTTATCAGGTTTTGTTTTGGTCTACCATAATTGTTTTTGTGGGCATTATGCTTAGATTTTTTCTTACAATAGTCAGTTCTATGTTTTATGCCTTACAGAAATCATCAGTGAATAATTTTTTAGCGCTATGCGTTAGTGTATTGCAACTGATATTTGTGCTCACAGTAAGGTTTGATAGTTCTGAAAAAAGCCTGCTTGGGTTATCAGCGGCATATTTGATTATTTCTAATCTTCCATTGTGTATTGCCGGTATTATTGTATTTAAGAAAGAGTTGAAAGACTGTAAGCCGGGAATAAAATTTGTGGATAAAGAGCATATAAAGAGGGTTCTTGGAATTGGTTCTGTATTTTTTATTTGTCAGATATTGTATATGTTGATTATAAATACCAATGAGTTTTTAATTACAAACCAATTTGGCCCAGAATATACCACAGAGTATACATTTTATTACAGGTTGACAAGTTTAATTTCAATGCTTGTAACTTTAGCAATGACACCGATTTGGTCTGTTGTCACTAAGGCCGTTGCAGAAAAAAATTATAGTTGGCTCGGAAAGTTATATAATAAGTTAAAGCTGATAGGGTTAGGGACAATTTTGCTTCAATTTGCTTTTATATTTGTCCAACAATTTGTTATGGATATATGGCTCAGGGAAAACAGTATAAAAATTAATTATTTTACCGCAGTTGCATTTGCTTGTTTTGGAAGTGTTTTTGTTTACAGTAGCATTTTGTCAACAATTGTTTGCGGGATGTCACGTATGAAATTGCAGGCAGTATGTTATGGAATAGGGGTAGTTGTGAAATTTATTATGGTATTTGGGTTTTCAGGGGTTTTTAATCATTGGAGTTTAGTAGTATGGAGTAATATTGTAATTTTAGTTCCTTATTGCATGGCACAGCAGATAGATTTGAACCGATATATTCGAAAATTAAAAGGAGGAAAAGAAAATGTCTTTATTTAAAGAAAAAACGCTTTTAATCACGGGAGGGACAGGTTCGTTTGGGAATACAGTGTTAGATGGGTTTCTTTGCACAGATATTGGGGAGATACGTATTTTTTCCCGTGATGAAAAAAAGCAAGATGATATCAGGCATGAATACCAAGCAAAATATCCTGAATATTCAGATAAGCTTAAGTTTTATATTGGGGATGTAAGGGATATACAGTCTGTGAAAAATGCAATGCATGGAGTGGACTATATTTTCCATGCGGCAGCTTTGAAACAAGTTCCATCTTGCGAATTTTTCCCAGTTGAAGCTGTAAAAACAAATGTATTAGGCACAGAGAATGTGCTGACTGCAGCAATTGAGGAAGGGGTAAAGAACGTTATTTGCTTGTCTACAGATAAGGCAGCATATCCAGTAAACGCAATGGGAACTTCAAAAGCGATGATGGAAAAAGTAATAGTGGCTAAAAGCCGGACTGTCAGAGAGGATAAGACAAAAATTTGCTGTACCCGTTACGGGAATGTCCTTTGCTCTAGAGGTTCTGTTGTACCGCTTTGGATTGAACAAATCCGTGAAGGGAAACCCATTACGTTAACAGCTCCTGAAATGACGAGGTTTGTAATGAGCCTTCCGGAAGCTGTAGATTTGGTTTTGTTTGCATTTGAAAATGCAAATTCAGGCGATATTTTAGTCCAAAAGGCGCCTGCATGTACGATTGAAACGTTAGCAAAAGCGACTACTGAGATTTTTGATCCTGAGCATGAGATTAAGGTCATTGGTATACGGCATGGTGAAAAAATGTATGAAACGTTATTAACCAATGAAGAGTGTGCACATGCAATTGATATGGGGGATTTCTATCGCGTTCCTTGTGATAAACGTGATTTGAATTATGATAAATATTTTAGCCAGGGAGATGCTAAGAGAAACCACTTAACAGAGTTTAATAGTAACAATACAACATTAATGACAGTAGAAGAGGTAAAAGAGAAATTGCTATCATTGCAGTATATTCAAGATATTCTGGAAACGTGGGAGGATAAACAATGAAATTTCTTGTAATTGGATGTAATGGCATGGCCGGTCATATTATTTCTCTATATTTGAAGGAGAGAGGCCATAATGTAACAGGTTATGCCAGAGAACATTCAAAGTATGTAAATACAATTGTAGGGGATGCGACAGATTATGAGATGTTAAAAAAGGTTGTCCAAAGGGGCGGATATGATTCGGTAATTAACTGTGTGGGTCTTTTGAACCAATATGCAGAGGAAAATCATGCCATGGCGGTGTTATTAAATGGATACCTTCCGCATTTTTTAGCACAGATAACGGAAGATACAGATATACAAGTAATCCATATGAGTACTGATTGTGTATTTTCTGGAAAAACAGGGGGATATACAGAGGAATCCATCCCAGATGGCACTCTGTTTTATGATAAGTCAAAAGCAATTGGGGAATTGGAAGATGAGAAGAACATTACACTCCGAAATTCTATTGTTGGGCCAGACATTAAGGAAACAGGCATTGGTTTGCTAAATTGGTTTATGAAACAAGAAGGATCAGTGAATGGATTTAAAAAAGCAGTCTGGACAGGCCAGACAACATTGCAGCTGGCGAAAACAATGGAGGCTGCGGCAAAAGATAGGGCACATGGCCTTTACAACACGGTGCCAGATGAATCGATTAATAAGTATGAATTGTTGAAGTTGTTTAATAAATACATTAGAAAAGAACCAATTGAAATAGTGCCGGTGGATACATTAGTAGTAGATAAATCGCTAATAAGGACGAGATATGAAGGGTTTGGTTATTCCATCCCTGGATATGCTACTATGGTGAAGGAATTAGGTGAATGGATGAGGGCTCATAAAGAATTGTATCCTCATTATATGATTTGATTATGGAAGGGTAAAAAATGAGTGAAATAACCAGAAAGTTACGTTTGATGACAATTGTTGGGACAAGGCCGGAAATCATCAAAATGTCAGAGATTATGAAAAAGTGCGATTGTTATTTTGAGCATATTATTGTGCATACAGGACAAAATTACGATTATACCTTAAATGAGGTTTTTTTTGAGGAATTAGGCCTGCGCGCACCCGATTATTACCTAGGTGTGGTGGGGGAAAATATTGGACAGACTATGGGAAACGTGATTGCAAAATCTTATGAATTAATGGTGAAAGTGAAGCCAGATGCCGTAATTGTACTTGGTGACACCAACTCTTGTCTTTCAGTCCTTTCTGCAAAGCGTTTAAAAATTCCGGTATTTCATATGGAAGCTGGGAACCGCTGTAAAGATGAGAATCTTCCAGAAGAAGTAATTAGGAGAATTGTTGATGTAACAAGTGATGTAAATCTTTGTTATTCAGAAAATGCTAGAAAATACATTTTGGACTCTGGAGTAAAACCTGAATACACTTATGTTGTTGGTTCTCCAATGGCTGAGGTTTTAGAAAGGAACATTGAAAGTATAAATAGAAGTAATATACTGGAAAAGTTAGGGTTGGAAACAGGGAAATATATGTTACTCTCGGCTCACAGAGAAGAAAATATTGACATTGAGGAAAATTTTTTTTCTTTGATGAACGCGGTAAATGCTTTAGCTGAAACATATGATATGCCAATTTTATATTCGTGCCATCCACGTTCTAAAAAGTTTATTCAACTACGTAATTTTAGATTTGATGAAAGAGTCATCCAGCATCAGCCTTTGGGGTTTCATGACTATAATAAGTTACAGCAGAGTGCCTTTTGTGTTGTTTCTGACAGTGGGACGATACCAGAGGAGAGTGCATATTTTAAATTTCCGGCTGTTTCTGTCAGGACTTCTACGGAACGTCCAGAGGCAATGGAAAGAGGTGTATTTGTTGTGGGCTCTATTACTACAGAGCAAGTATTGCAGGCAGTGGAACTAGCTGTTAATATGCACAAGAATAGTGAGTTGGCAATTGGTGTGCCAGCATATGAAGAAAATAATGTATCTGTCAAGGTTGTGAAAATAATTCAAAGTTATGTAGGGATTATTAATAAAATGGTTTGGAGAAAGTAACAAGGAGGATAAATATATAATGGAAGTACAAGAAAGAGTAGACCGAGAAATAAATTTAGTAGAGCTGTTTTGGCAGTTTTTGCTTAGTTGGCGGCAAATTATTTGCTTTGGAATTATATTTGCTGTGTTGCTTGGAGGATTAAAATATGTAAGGGATGTTCGGATATATCAAGCATCTCAGAATGTAGACATAGAGCAACAGGAGGAGAGTTTACCAGAGGCCGAGATGCAGCAAGTATTAGAGGCAAGGAATTTAATGGCACGAATTGAAGAATATGAAAATTATTTGGACAATTCTACATTGATGCAGATTAATCTTTATGAGAAGCCGGTTGTAGAGTTACAGTATTATATTGATTCGGATTATACATTTAATTATACACAAGATACACAGAATGATTATACAACTGCTTTAATGGCGTTATATTATAATTATATTATAAGCGGTGAAATGAATAGTAAAGTTGCAAAAGAAGTAGGATTATCTGTGAGTGAGGCGGATGTAAGTGAACTTTGGTCGATATCGCAAGCAGAAAATTCTATGTCTATTAAATTTACCTGTCCACAAAAAGAAAAAATGGATGATGTAGCCGAAATAATAAAGGGTCAGCTAGATAAGAAAGAAACAGAATTTCAAGAGGTGGGAGCCCATAAGCTAAAATTGATGGATGAATCTGAGAATGTAATAGTGGATTATGGCCTGATTGACAGAAAAAATACTATTTCTAATAATATTGCAACCATTAATACGCAATTAAATACATTAAAGACGGGATTGACTGAACAGCAATTAGCGTTAGTAGAAAATAAGCAGGCAGAAGAAGAAAGCGAATTAGTGGCAGCTAAGCCGAAAATTAGTAAAAAATATACCGTGCTGGGGGCTGTATTAGGTATTTTTCTCATAGCTGTTTGGATAGCCTGTAAAATGCTTTTTACTGCAAAACTTCAAAGTCCAGAAGAAATCCGTGCACTTTATAATGCCCGTCTTTTGGGAGCAGTAGGTATTCAACCCAGAAAAAAGCCGTTCCTCTCTATGATAGATAATAAAATTTTGGGAATAAAAAATCGTAGGAAGAAGAAACTAACAGTACAACAGCAGGTAAAAGTTATAGTTGCCAATATTGCTTTATATTGTAAACAGGAAGAAATTGACTGTATTTATATGTCAGGAAGCGAATTTGAGAATATGGATTCTGGGATTATAGACATGTTGAGGAGGGAATTATCTGCTCAAGGTATACAGGTGAAGGAGGGCGGGAATATTTTTTATGATGCTGAGTCCCTAAAGTTAAGTACAGAGATGGGGCATATAGTATTTGTGGAACAAGTAGGAAAGTCTATTTATGATGAAATTTTAAATGAATTGAATCTGGCAAAGGAACAGAAAAATAATATATTAGGAGTTGTTGTGTTAGTATAGATATATTAATAATTATTATCTATAGAAGTTATAGAAGCTGTTGTTTGGCTATTTTTTAGCCAGACAACAGCTTTTTTAATATATTAGCCTGAATTATTCACGCTGTGCCGTGAAAGTGGCTGCAAACCACGTAGTTACTGTTTTTATGCTGTTTATTGCATTTCATCTATTAAGTGAATAGAAAAAGAGAACAAATATGTGGTAAAATTTAGGTGTCGAATCCAAATATATACCGCAGAAAGGGTCTCTCTATGGATATTTTAAACACCTTAACACTTAAAAGCAATAGACAGATTAAAATTAATTTTAACGGTGGTGATCTATCCTCCGATGCAGGACTTCTTCTTATAAAAGAATTCGCTGCAAAAATCGGATTCGCAAAGCTGATCAAAAATAAATTTAAGACCGATGACAAATCGATCCGCTTCCACAAGGATAACGAAAACCTTATGCAGATGCTCTATCAGATTATCTCCGCATATTTTGAAGATGACTGCGCTGATGAGCTGACTTCGGATCCTGTTTTCAATGCCATTCTTGAGAAAGATGCCTTGGCATCACAGCCTACGTTATCAAGATTTTTCAACCGTATGAACGAAGATACCCTCATACAGTTTGATGACATTGATAAAAGCCTCAGGGATATTATCTATTCCATAAAGTGTCCGGAGCATATGCTTCTGGACTTGGACAGCACTCTGTTTGGCACTTACGGCAATCAGGAAGGGGAAGGCTTCAACTTCCATTATCAGGCACATGGATATCATCCGTTACTGTGCTATGACGGGCTGACCGGAGACCTGCTGAAAGCAGAACTCCGTGATGGAGCACTCCACTGCAGCAATGATGCAGATAAATTTATGGAATCCCTCTTTCAGGAATATCTGGAAAGAGGCATCAAAACATATCTTCGTGGTGACAGTGGTTTTTCATCTCCCAAGCTTTACAAAACATGCGAGATGAATGGCTGTTCCTATGCCATCCGCTTAAAACAGAATTCTTCACCCCTTGCCCTTGTTTCGGATAAAGATGAAGATTTGTACAAAGTAACAAAAGAGGAACAGATCAGTTATGCAGCAACTTATGGTGAATTCATGTATCAGGCTGGTTCATGGGAATATCCAAGGCGTGTGGTTTTCAAGATTGAGAAACCATATGGTCAGCTGACACATATGTACACCTTTATTGTTACAAACATGGATATGGAGCCCTATCAGATCCTTCAGTTTTACTGCGGCCGCGGCAGGATGGAAAACTTTATCAAGGAAAGCAAAAGCGGATTTGACTTTG
>ERZ778516.925-NODE-925-length-23691-cov-9.443434_pt1 | contig 23691 bp, 18 predicted proteins | sample MGYA00510342_ERZ778516 | MGnify/ENA primary metagenome ERZ778516 (study PRJEB29527, sample SAMN07138961) | mouse gut metagenome | material: feces | host: mouse | place: China:Nanjing | collected 2016-01-25 ... | reverse complement strand
CATTGACCGACAAACCCCTCGACGACTTCAAAAAAGAGGTATCGACACAGATAATCCAGACCGCCGGCAATATCCGTCTGCTTGGCACCAACATCAACAACCTCAAGGGTACGGTGACGCAACTCGGTATTGACCTTGACGCGGCCGAGGAGCAGATAAGGATATATGCCGATAAATATGATAAGCTCAACGGTACGGTCACCAACCTCGGCATAAGGCTCGATGCAGCCGAGGGGAGCATCACCAACTACGCCGCCCGGATAAGCGCGAATGAGACCGCCATCTCGGCACTGCGCATCAAGACAGACTCCATTAGCTCGGCTGTCACTGGAGTGCAGGGCGATCTGAACACCGCCAAAGCGAGGATAGAGGCTGTCGCCGCCATCGCCAACAGTGCCGGCGACGCAAAAGTTTACAGCCAGTCAAACAATCCGTGGAACTCATGGCCGAGCGGTCAGGAGCATAAATATGTGGGCGCCACATGGCACAACACATCTGACGGTCATACATACCGTTATATCGGTTATGACAACTCCAACACATGGGAGGATATAACCAATCAGCAGGATGCCGCAAGCTACATTCTGCAGAACAAGGACAAGATAAGCACGGTTGTAGGCAGTTTCGACGCTGCGGGCAACCTGACCAACACGAGCGGACTTGTCACCACCGCTTACGCCAGTCAAATCTACGCCACCAAAACGACCGTCGATGCCCTTACCGGGAGAGTAAGCACTGCTGAGGCATCTATTAATGTACACTCGACGCAGATCGCTATGAGAGTTGAGAAAAATGGAATAATCTCAGCAATCAACCAAAGTGCCGAGTCTATTACCATCAGTGCCTCGAAGATTAATCTGAATGGAGCAGTTACAATGAACAATTCATTCCGTGTTGATGCCGGGGGAACTGTCTATATTGCAGATCATGCATACATTGGAGGATTTCAGGTCTCAGGTAATGGATTGACCAATGGTCCTGATTTTTCAAACGATGCTTACATCATATTCCGTAACGATTTCCATAAGTGTTTTGCAGGTATTGGAGGGAATGTGTTTCCCGCAACTTCAGGAGCCCGAGGTGTCGCACGTTTCGAGAACTACGATGAGTTAGATTGGTGGGGGCTGGGACACAACTACGCCCTGCTCGTGGGGGCGAAAGGTGCGGCAGACAACAGCGCCATCGCCATAAGCGGCGGATATGTGTCCGGCTTTGCCCTCAAGACGCAGGTCATAGGACACGATAGTATCACCCAAACGACCGCCCCCACGACAAAGAGCGTCACGATTGGTAGAGATGTAAACAGCGTGTATGTGTCCACCCACTTCAACTGGCGCGCAAACAGCTCCAACTCCTACGAGTCCAAGACCCGGGAAATAAAGCTGACGCTTCCCGACATGCAGCCCTACGACAACGGCCACATCTTGTTCATCAAGCGCGGCACCAACAACGGCAATTATGTGCGTGTGATACCGGGCGGCTCCTACCGTCGGGAGTACAACGCCTCGACAATGAGGTGGGAGAGCAAGAACGGGCACAGCTTCATCATCTACGACGATGAGAGCCATGCAACACCGTCAGACCCCCTGACCATCGAGAGCTGCGGCGACGCCATGTGCCTGATTTACCACCGGGATGTACAATGGACGTATAACAACAAGACCTATTACGGTGCGTGGGTACAGCACAAATTCCCGAGAAGATGGTAAAAATATGAATGAAACAACATAATAAACAACCTCAAAAAACAGAGAACATGAAACTGAATTTTGACAAGACATTCACGGACTGCTTCGGCAAGGAAGTGGTCAACGAAAAGACCGGCAAGGCGACCAACATGGCCGAATCGCTGTGCATGGTTATCTTCGGCCTCAACAATGTGGGAGGTGTACCCCTCCCACCGGAAAAGAAGTACGACCTCCACAAGATCAGCCGGAAAATAGCCGGAAATCCCGGCGAAGTCGATTTGACCACCGAAGAAGCGACCCTCCTGAAAGAAGTGGCGGCAGAAGCCTACTCCTGCGGCGCCTATGGTCAGGTCATCGATATAATTGAAAACAACGTTTAACCCAACAAAACAGTAAAGATATGGAAAAGAAAGCAGAAAACTCCACCACCAACTACGCCCCCGAAATAGTGGCCGAGGGTATCGAGATCAACTTCACAAAGATTGTGAGCGGGAGTAACACCACCATCAGCGGCACCATCAAGAAAGAGAGTACCGATGTCGGCAGTGTCAGCTACGAAAATCAGGGCAACTACCTGATCACGCAGATCAAGCCGTACAGCAATCTGACCGGCGAAGAGGTCAAAGCCGTATATGAGGCTGTGCCGGACTGCATCACCGAGATGCTCAACGACTAATACGCGGGGTCATGGGACAGATACAGACCCCGCAGATGGAGCTTGAGGCGTTCTGTGCCCAGCTTGCGCCGGTGTTTTTGGAATACCTGCGCACTCATGGAACGGCGGTGGACCGCATCGAGGTGGCCACGAGCCTTGAAGGCATCACTGCGCTTCCTGCCCGCTATTCCTTGGGCGGAGTAGAAAAGAACGTCCTCGCTCCGTTGAAACTGCTGACCAAGGATGTTGATATACAGATTGAAGTGTGCCGACAAGCGACAATCAAGGCCAATGTGGCAGCCGAAAATGCCGATGCGGCAGCTGTCAAAGCTACAGCAGCTGCGGCGGATCTCGACGAGATCAAAACCGCGACAATGGCCGCAACGACCAAAGCGGATGCGGCTGCTGACCGGGCTGACACATCTCGTCAAAAAATCGAAGCAAATGAAGCCATCCGCGAAGTGAACGAAGCTACGCGCCAGACGAATGAACAGGCTCGTCAATCAAAGTTAGCAGAATTGAATGCAGCAATCAATACTGCTACAGAAGCCAAAGAAGCCTGTGAAGTCGCAACTACCAAAGCGGATGCGGCTGCTGAATCAGCCCGCGTGACAGGCATAGAGGTCACTCAAAGCGTGATTGAGTGGACTGCGGAAGCCGATACGCGGGTTGACATGGCAATTGCTCGCATCGAAGCGAGTAATGACGCAGCTATGAGGGATGTCGCCATAGCTACCGATATGGCCAATGCTTCGGCTAATCGGGCTAACGAGGCTGCCGATAGAGCCAATGCCGCCACGGACAAACTCGGCATACCGCAAACCATGGTTGTTGATATCCCCGGTCCGATAACCCTTGGCAATCAGATCGAGCATAGAATCAAAGCTACATTAATGCCTGAAGATAACAACAATGTACTATTCCTTTCGGCCGGTGGTAATAGTGTGTCTGTAATGCCAGACGGTCGAATCGTACCACTAAAAGCCGGTACGACACGAGTATATGTCATACCGATACACAACGTCGAATTGTATCAGATGGTGGAGATCGTGGTCAATAATCCAAGTATGCGTCTGACGAGCGGCGGCACAATAAGAATCAATGATGTCAGCACTGGCATTAGATTAACATAACAAACAAAAACATATAATAATATGACACAGGAAGAAGAATTGAGAGTGTTGGCTATGCTTGATGCGTTTGAGAACGGCAAGCGGGTGGCGGATCTCGACGAGATCGATTCCGAGAAGTCGGTGGACGCGATGATTGAGGTGACGGACTCTGACGGAGAGAGCCGCCGGGCAAGCCTTGGGACGTTGCTGCAGGCGACGGATGCCAAGGACCGGCTTGAGTCCTTGGAAGACCGAGTGGAACCGCTTGAAGCTGACCTGTCAACAAGGCAGGCAGCGGCTTCGAAAACCTACTTAGCACCAAGGCCTGAAAGACCGATATACTCACTGATGCCAGATGGTACTTATGCGAATATTTCGGTATGTGCACCTCAGGGATATGGTGATCTCCGCCACGATTACGAATTTGCCACGCTGGATGCTGAGGGTAAATTATGGGAGACATTATGGGGCGGCACATGCAGGATAGACAATGTAGAGAATATCAAGGTCGGTGACTATGTGACTGTCAACAACACGAGTTATCGCGTGACGGCTCGACCACAGAAAGGGTATCGCGATGGCGATTCAAGCGCATATTATTATTTCGAAGCCGGATCAGTGGGATTCACCAGTTATCCGTGTGGGCGCACGAATGAGTTTATCGTTGTCAGTGCTTTCGATTACCAAAAAAGCGCACAAGGCCGAATCGGGTTGGTTGTTAGGATTCCCGGATTATTTCGTCTTGGTTCGCAACCTTACACACGTGATGTAGGGTTGTGGATGAAGGATGCGGATAGTTTTGTAGTAGTAGGTGGCAGCGACGGCAGGCATGAGCTGGTAAGAGGTCTTTCCAAAGTATTCCATAAGGATCCATTGCCAATATGGGAATCGCCGTATGAGGGATCGTTCCCCGGCGGTTTAGATTCGCCGTGGTTTTACCGTAAGAGTCGTGCGATAGCGTGGGGTGCACCCAATTCGTCGAAAGGCATAGAGGGACAGGAAACATACGAGGTGGTAGAGGGAACGACTGTCGGGTATCCGATGAACGAGGATTACTCCGTTTATGCCTTGTGGCCATGTACGTATCGTCGGCGATATTCGGGCGACGATGCCGTAGAGCCTTGTCGCTACAATCCCATATTGGGAGAGACTACAAAGGGCATCCGTTATATTGAGCTGCCGATAATCCAGACGGGGCGTGATTGTGTGCCGTTCGTCGGCAGGGAGTTTACGCTTGGGGTGGATTATCTTCTACCGGATATGTCTTTCAGCGGTGATATATCGGATCTCTACAAGATATTTCTAACATGTGTGAGTTTCCGTGATGGCCTAATAAACCTTCGCGATGCATTTATAATTGGGCAGGAGGTGAAGTTTGCGGCAGGCGACGGTCAGGAGGCCGGAGTATCACTCATTATCGTAGACAAAGATCCTGATCTTTGGGAGCGTATCCATCCGGCTATTGACCATGTATGGTCGGAGAATAATGGGCAGTACCCGGATGACGGGAATCCCATTCACTCGGCCAACGTCAGCGCGTTGGTCAAATATCGCGGTCAGATCCTTGACGGCATAGTAAAACTAACGTTGAGCTACAGCAGTGAGCTGCTATCCGTCGCGCCGTGGGACGGTCTCGGTCTCGATAGAGATAACTGGAGTACTACGAATAACTTGCCGGATTTTGTGGAAGTAATGGGATCCGTGAATATTATGTCGGCCAATCATATCGCACTGTCGCTGATGAAGGATAACACGCAGCCGTTGACAAGTTCGACACGGGTGTTGCCTCAGCCGTCGATAAGACAGATATTACCTGGTAGCAGTCAGGGCACTCCGGACGTTTTATGGGAGTGGATGATAGAACTTTACAACGGTACATTCCGTTGGCCAAACGGTACTGTGGGGAGATTGCATGAACAGGATATATGGTCTTTAAGACCCGGAGATGTGCTTGCTTTACGTGAGGGAACTATGTATACACGTTTTGTTGTGACGATGCCTCCTTATGGTGATGCAGTATACAACAGCGCAGAGCCATGGTTGCCAGCCAATCCTCGTGAAATTGTGATTACAGGCACATTTTATGCTGATCTCAGCCCATGTACAGCCATTTGTAATGTGGAGATCGGTTTCGGCAGCGAGGATGGCTATGACTGGTTTATATCATACGTGTTCGTGCCGTCGCAGGGCATAGTCCGATATAACGACGGCGGCGACTCTCCTAACTGGAGATGGGAGTGATAATTGGATCATCGATGCTATATTCAGTTCAAGCTTTAGTGGCGTACACCTAACTGATCTTGAATCAAATATATATTATCCGATATGGGATTGGGATTAACCAAGCAAACTTTGTCTACAATTCCAGTGCCTACAAATGTCACCACAATTGAGTGTTAATGTTATTATATGCCGTCCAAACAACGTAAAAACATAGCCGCCACAGCCTCGATTGGGGTTGTGGCGGTTTGCTTTTTTGATGAGATAAATTTATTAGATTACATTTCGATATTTAACTAAGTCGCTTATATTTGGCTGATTAATCTATTTGCCGGATTCTGTTTTTTTTGAGTTGTATCTGTATAAGGATGTTATTGCTTTATTTTTGACAAAAAATAACACCAATTGAATTATGGAAACCGTACAACCGGCAATAGAAACCGCAAAAGGAATAGGCGATTATGGCATGATGGCAGTGGCAGCCGCCTTTTTTCTTATAATTTCAGCTATGATGATGATAGCTTGTTTCAAATGGCTCAAATCTATCATAGAAAATATTATGACATCGAACTCTAAACAATTGCAGAAACTTCAGGAGTCGGTGAATCGTAATAGCGAGGCTATGATTGACATTGCCGAGGGGTTGGTGCCTGAAACGCAGTTGAGGATTAAGAATCTGTCAAGTGTGTATTTCGAGGTTGCCAGATATCGAGTTATGGCTAAAATCAAGAGGATTCTGACGGAAAACCATATTGCGGATAAGGAATCCACACATCACAAGATTGTAAAACTCGTGCGCAATCTCCATAGGGATAGGAATAGCCGATTTGATAATTATACCTATCGTGGAAAGAAGCTGTCAGATTATTGTAATCCTGAATGGATGGATTGGGTCGTTGAGCTTATAGAGCGTGAGATATATAATCCTGCCGGACCTAATGATGACAGGGCATTCTCCAATATCAAAGATACGTATGAGAGAATCCAGATTGATTTCTATGACAGACTACAAAGCAAATAACAATATGTCGAAATTTGAAAAACTAATCCCTTTTATTCTCTATTTTGAGACCGGATTAAAAAGAGAATATCTGAAATTGCCGTTGCCCGAGATGTTTGCAATGGCTAAAAAGACTGGATATGCAAATGATCCGGCAGACAGTGGAGGTGCGACAATGTGTGGCGTGACAATTGCCACGTATCGTGCTTATCGAAAGAGACTCGGTTATGCGTCCACTTCGATTGATGATCTTAAAGCTATATCATTCACTGCATGGCGTGATATTCTCAAAACGATGTTTTGGGACAAGTGGAAAGCCGACCGCATAGAGAATCAGTCTGTAGCCAATATCCTTGTTGATTTTGTGTGGGCTTCCGGTGTAAACGGAGTGAAGATTCCTCAGCGTGTTCTCGATGTCGAGGCGGATGGTGTGGTTGGTCCGGTTACACTTGCCGCAGTCAATACACATAATCCTGAAATATTATTCAGCAAACTTCATGATGCACGCATCTGTTTCGTCGAAGATATTGTCAAACGCAAACCATCGCAGGTAAAGTTTATCAAAGGCTGGAAACGCCGTATCAATTGTATCACATTTCAAGGGCTAAAATATGAATAAGAGTTTAATCATAATGATTGTGATGGTATTCTTTGCGTCATCATGCCGTACCATAAAACAATCTTCTGACATTATGCCTCCTGTTATAATTACCAATTCTGACAGTGTGAGTATGGAGACCGTCATTAACACTACCTATACTCCTGAAGAGGTTGGTTTCGATATTCCTAAACAATCGGAAGTAAAAACTACGAAAGGAGATTCAAGTCATGTTGAAACCGATATGGCTGAATCTGATGCGTGGATAAATGATGATGGAACTTTGGGGCATTCCATCAGGAACAAAGAGGGTCAGATAAAGAGTACCGTACATGTACCACATACTACCGCCACGACCAATAAAGTGGCGGTTAAGGAGAAAGAAATTCCAGTGCCTCAACCGTACCCGGTAGAGGTTGAACGTGAGTTTACAGTTATGGAACAGTTCAAACTTGCAGTCTTTTGGAATCTTGTTTGTGCTGTGGCTGTAAGTTTGATAATAATGTTTCGTAAGCCATTATTGACCATCTTTCGCAAAATAATACGATTATGAGAGATACATTGATTACGAAAAATTCAGTCTCGTTGTGAAACGGGGCTGAATTTATTTTTTTAGGCACTGAATATTTACGCCGGATAAAGGTAATATGTCTTAGAGCGTCCGTGATGATGTATGTGATGTGGAATGGGCGCTCCGGGCTGTCATAATCGGCAGCCCTTTTATTTTAATGACATCCCAAGTGAAAGACCTAATCGGGAGAGGAGACGTTCTATCTCATCAGCACCTTTTTCACCGAGCCTTTTGATATTAAGCAATCCTTTTCGGTCAAGCCGTACTATGTCTCCCAATCGTCTTATGCCGGCATTGTCAAGAGGTATGGCTATGCGTAACGGTACATCAAATTCTATGATTGAAGCCGATAAGAGTTTGCGCATATGTAATCTCATTTCATCATATTTGTCAAACGAGTTGTCATATTCCGGAGTAGCATACATATCTTGATATGATTAAGAAGTTAAAAAGGAGAGGGGAACCACCCCCTCTCCCAAGTCAAACCAATAAGTTACCTTATAAATGAAGAGGACTTATTGATATTACAAAAGTAATATTTTATTTTAGATTATCCAACACCTTGCGTACGGCATTGGATGCCATATCAGGAGTTACAGTGATATAAGCATAAAGGGATGTGCCTCCCTTATCGACACGATGCCCCAATATATAGTCTATTATACTCGTGCTGATCCCAAGGTCAAAGGCGTGTTGACTGAAAGATTTTCTGGCAGAGTAATATATGAGTTGCTTGATACCGGTAGCTTGCGAGAGAAGCGGTATATTGTGGTCAAAGAATGAGTGCATTCTGTCTCGTCGTTGCATATTGCTTGCACTGATGAAACCGTCTTTGTCAAGGTATCGGTTGATGATTTCCTGAGCTTCATGAGGAATCTCAAATTCCACAAACTTATTCATCTTGGGACGGTGTGCCGTTTTTTTTCTGACGTAGTGGAGCATTCTCCCCTGTTCTTTGAAGTTTATATCAAGGAGATCTGTTATATTGATGCCTCCAAGATAATAGGAGAGCATGAAGAGATCCCGGCATTTGGCAAGATTGCTTTTGTTTGTCTTGAAGTCGCGGATATGTTTTATCTCTTCGACCGTAAGCCAAGATTGACGTACTTCCATTTTAGGCAGTTCATACCCAAAGAAAGGATCAACACGGAACTGAACATAACCACATCTTTTGGCATAATTTAGGAGAACCATGAGAAACACAAGGTTTGTTCGCACGCTGGTCGGTTTCATGTTTCGATCCCTGAGAAATTTGTCCAGTCCGAGTATGGTTCCATGCGTGATGTGTTCGGCAAGTATCTTATCTCCGGTGTAACGGACTATGTTATGCCAGATACATTGATACCCTTTGGCAGTTCCGGGCTTGATATGCGCATTGTTCATGTACTCTTCGTAGATCGATTTTAGAGTACGATGTTTGTAGCTCCCGGCATTTTTGAGCTGAAATACAAGCTCAGGACATGTTAGGCCATTGATGTATTCCAACTCGTCAAGTGCCGATTGGTAGCGTTGGAGTATGCTACGGATTTTTGTGTTAAGCATAGCTGCATCCGCACGTTTGACAACCACGCCGTTTTTGAACTCCTTGTTGGAGTCCAATATTATGTCGGTGACGATATATCGGGTATCACCGTTGTGAGCGACTGAAATTCTCACCTTGTTTCTGCCGCCCTTGATGGTTTTAGAGGTCAGAACGACCGCGTTTAATAGTGCCATTTTCGGACAATTTTCAGGTAATGTTTTTAGCGAAACAGCCCGTTTTTTAATTGTCGGGGGTTGTCGAAACTGACTGTTCCGCTGAGTTATTACTAATATTCCCTATTGAAATTCAGTCCTTTCAACCGTTTAAGGTTATTTATATGGCTATTCTACATATAAACTGCGGAATTCTCTGTACGGATAATATAAAAAGGTCAAAATAGAAATAAATTTGAGTCGTAAATTTGAATCGTAGGATTGTTTCAGGCGGTCAGAAGGAGAAGTCGGTGGAGGTGACGCGGAATTCGGTGCGGCGGTTGATCTGGTCGGCGGCGTCGCGGTCTTCGTCCGACAGGGTGGCGATAAAGGCTTCGTCGAGCACCGTTCCTTCGGCAAACTGCGGATAGAGGCGGTTGATGCGGCGGGTCACCTTCTTGGGCTGTGATTTGCCGTAACCGTGCCACGACAGCCGGCTCGGATCGATCCCGGCGCCGATGAGGTAGTCGGTCACCGATTTTGCCCGTCGTTCCGAGAGTCTGACGTTGTAGGCGTCCGATCCCACGAGGTCGGTGTGCGATCCCATCTCCACGTTGATTCCCGGATTCTCCTGAAGGGTCTTGACGAGTGCGTCGAGTGCTTCGGTCGACTCAGGGCGTAGCGTGGCTTTGTCGAAGTCGTAGAAGATGTTTTCCACAACATTGGGCCGTGTCAGCGAGGCCAGCATGAAATCCACGGCATAGTCGGCGTCGGCGGCCGCCGTGTCCGATTCGAATTCCTGGCGGGCGTTGAGATAGCCGTTGGCGCCGGCGAGCATGGCGTAGCGCACTCCGCGGTCGAGCGGGAAGCTGAATGATCCGTCGTCGCGTGTGACGGCGCGGCGGTTGCTGCCGTCGTCGCCCACGATCTTGACTGTCGCTCCCGCTATCGGTTCCTCCTCAAGATCGGTGACATATCCCGATATGTTGATCTTCAGATCGGGCAGTTCGAATGAATAGATGTGGTCATATCCGCGTGCGTCGCCTCTCGATGTGCTGAAAAAGCCCGCTTCGCGCCCCGGCTCGAATGTCATGCCGAAGTCATCGGCTTCGGAGTTGAGCGGCACTCCCATGTTGCGTACGCTCCACACCCCTGAAGGCTGCAGACGCGCCATGAACAGGTCGAGTCCACCCATGCCGGGGTGTCCGTCTGACGAAAAATACATAAGGCTGTCGGTGCGCATCACCGGAAACATCTCTCTTCCCGGTGTGTTTATCGCCATGCCGAGATTTTCGGGGACGGCCCCCGCGCTGTTGAGTTCTATGCGCCAGATGTCGGTCTGCCCGATGCTGCCGGGCCGGTCCGACACGAAGTAAATATAACGCCCCGACGGATCTATGGCAGGATGGCCATAGCTGTAGACAGTATCGGCTGTCAGATCGATCGGACGCGCTTCGCTCCACGACGCTTCCGAGCGTGTCGAAGTGCATATCATGGCGGGGGAGTCGGCCTGCGGATTTTTCGAGGCGCGTGTCAGATACATGGTACGTCCGTCGGGCGAGAATGCTATGACCCCTTCGTCAGCCTCGGTATTGAGCGCTCCTTCGGCCGGAAGGGGACGCTGCCATCGCCCCTGCTCGTCCTTGTCCGCCACCCAGATATCGCAGCGTTTAGTGCCGGTCACTTCACTCCGCGATGTGCCGGTCACCTTCTCGTTTGTTGTCGTGAAGTAGAGGCGTCCCTCGGAGTCGAGCACGGGCGAGAAGTCGGCTCTGCGCGAATTGAACAGTTTCTGCTGCTTGACTATGTAGCGAGTGGGCAGGGCTTTCATCCGTGCGGCCTGTCGCGCTCCGCTCAGCCCTGACTGTGCCTCGGCGTCGCGTGGGTTTGACGCCAGATACTGGCTGTAGGCGTCGATGGCTTCCGGGTATTTGCCCGACGCATGCAGCATCGTGGCCATGCGCAGCAGGGCTATGGAGTCGGGATAGCCGTACCGCAGGGCGTTGCGGTAGGCTGCGGCGGCGCGGCCGGCGCGGCCGAGCCTGCGGTCGGCCTCGGCCATCTTGAATGCCACCTCGCCCCGCAGAGGTCTGTCGGCCGGGCGTTTGAGCTTGTTGTATATCTTGCGGTACGATGCCGAGGCGTCGAAATATTCGCCGCGCTCCATCTGTGCGTCGGCGGTGGCGAGTTTCGGGCCGCGGCATCCCGATGCGATGACCGCGAGTGTGGCGGCCACGATGGCTGTAAGCGCTGTCAGGAGGATTCTGTTCATCAGTTGTTCAACGCTTGTTCGGTCAAAACATTGTGTCGTGATGGATAAAAATCCGGGAATCCGGTTTTCGGGCTGACAGGCGGATCCGGATGATGGGCTGCGGGAAAAAAACTCGGTTTTTCAAACCCGAAGACTGAGTTCTTCAAACGAAGCGCTAATTTTGCACTTGCCAGTTGAACCTGCGTCTCAATCTAAAGTTAGCAATTTCAAATGGATTGTGCAAGCACTTCCAAAAAAAGAATGCGGATAAGCATATTTTTTTTCAAGTGTTTACTGTCCTATCGTTTCAGGCGATATTCCATATTCGGCAATGATTCTCTCCACATCTTTTTTAAGTTCGGGAATATGGCGTATAACCAAACTCCACAGAAATTCAGGTTTCACAGAATCGTAGCCATGTATTATGCGGTTGCGTGTGTCAATCACAGCTTTTGCATTTGGCAATGGAAAATCACGTTGGATTTTCAGAATACGGTTTATGGCTTCTCCCATTATCTCCACTTTTCTTTCAACGGCACTTCTGCGTAGATAGTCCTTTTCAAAGACATCATAACGCATAGGATAGCCTACAAAATAGCTTTCGACTTCTTCAATGGCTCGCTTGACATCGTAGATATAAACGGCTATATAATCATCCATATATCAGCTGTTTTTTCTTATCAACCAATGCCTTGAAGATTGGATTGAGGTTATTACCGTACTCTATCAAGTCCACTTTACGATTGAACAACTGTTCCAATGAATCCTTTAAGTCGAAGTAGTTGCCGACATAATCAAACGTGTCATGGTCTATCGGCTCAAAATCCACAAGTAAGTCCACATCGCTTTGGTCGTTGAATCTATCTGTGAGGATGGAGCCAAAGACAGAAAGGGTCTTTACTTTATGCTTACGGCACAAGTCCAAGATGCGTTGCAGATTCAGTTCAATCAGTTTCATATAGGCAAATTTAGCGATTATTTCTGATATATAAGTGCTTGAATATGAAAAATCGTTGAAAATTAGTGTTTCAGGTCAAATTTCAAGATAATGGTACATTTTCTGAATGAAATATAAACATTTTTTGAGAGTTGCTTATTGCGCGAATGTCGGGCGAAATGGCTAACTTTGCACCCTGCCCGGCGTTTGCGGCTTCATGAGGTCATGAGGACGCATGTCGGGCCGACGTTATCACCAGTCCAACGCAATGAAACGCTACAACATCATCAACAATTCGCTCGGATGGCTATGCTTTGTGGTGGCCGCCCTGACCTACATCCTGACGCTTGAGCCTACGGCCAGTTTCTGGGATTGTCCTGAATTCATACTTCAGGCATTCAAACTCGAAGTCGGTCATCCGCCGGGCAACCCGATATTCATGCTCGCCGGCCGCTTTTTCGTGAATTTCGCCGGAGGCGACATCTCTAAGGTGGCCTACTGTGTCAATCTCATGTCGGCGCTGCTCTCGGCCGGCACGATATTGCTGCTCTTCTGGACAGTAACCCATCTTGTCAAGCGGTTGACCGTGCGCGACGACGCCACCGAAGTCAGCCCCCTCAAGATGATCGTGATCTTCGGCTCGGGTCTGTGCGCGGCGCTCGTCTACACCTGGAGCGACACATTCTGGTTCTCGGCTGTCGAGGGCGAGGTCTATGCGTTCTCGTCGTTCTGCACGGCACTGGTGTTCTGGCTCATCCTCAAGTGGGAAAACCGGGCCGATCAGCCGCATTCCGACCGTTATCTCATACTCATCGCCTACGTCATCGGCATATCCATCGCAGTGCATCTGCTCAACCTGCTCTGCATCCCCGCCATAGTGCTGGTGGTCTACTACCGCAAGTGGCGCGACACCTCGGCCAAGGGATCGTTGCTGGCGCTCCTCGTGTCGTGTGCCATCGTGGCGCTGATCCTCTACGGCCTTGTTCCCGGATTTATCGAGATCGCGCAATATTTCGAGCTGTTCTGCGTCAATCTGCTCGGATGGAGCTTCAATATGGGCACTCTGGCCTATACGGTCATATTCATCGGAGTGTTCTGCTGGGTCATCCGTGAGCTTTACGCGCAGCGGTCGGCCACACGCATCCGCATATCGTTCCTTCTCGCCATCACGCTTTCGGGCATGCTGTTTATCGGCGACAATCTGTGGGTGGCTCTGATCCTGACGGCAGCTCTCGCATTGTGGCTCTTCAAGACAAGCAAGCTGCCGGTTAGGGTGCTCAATCTCGTGGCGATATCCACTCTGGTGATATTTGTCGGCTACAGCTCCTACGCGCTGCTGCTCATCCGTTCGTCGGCACATACGCCGATGAACCAGAATGCACCCGACAACCTGTTCTCTCTCGCCTCCTACCTCAACCGCGAGCAGTATGGCGACCGTCCGCTCTTCTACGGCGCTACGCTCAATTCGTCGCCCGTCTACGAGGTGTCGGGACAGCAGACCAATCCTATCATCAAGGAGGGGCCGGCGCTCTATGCCAAAAAGGTGAAGACTTCGCCCGACGAACCCGACGAGTATATCATGACCGGACACAAGAAGTCCTATGAAATGACTCCGGAATTGAATATGCTCTTCCCCCGTATCTACAGCTCCGACCCGTCACACAAACAGGCCTACGCCGACTGGATCGGATTCCGGGGCAAACCGGTGAATGCCACTCTCTATGTCGACAAGGAGGGCAATCCCATGCAGCAGACCATGCAGCTCAAGCCCACGATGGTCGAAAATCTCGACTTCTTCCTCGTATATCAGCTCAATCACATGTACTGGCGCTACTTCATGTGGAACTTTGCCGGACGACAGAACGACATACAGGGCAACGGCGAGGTGAACCGCGGCAACTGGATATCGGGAATACCCTTTATCGACAATGCGCGTCTCGGCGACCAGAGTCTGCTTCCGGCCGACCAGGGCAGCGAAAACAAGGGTCACAACGTTTTCTATATGCTCCCGCTGCTTCTCGGCATCATCGGCATAGGCTGGCAGGCTTTCGTGTCGAAGCGAGGCATCGAGCAGTTCTGGGTGGTGTTCTTCCTCTTCTTCATGACAGGTATCGCCATCGTGCTTTATCTCAATCAGACTCCCGGACAGCCCCGTGAGCGCGACTATGCCTTTGCCGGTTCGTTCTATGCCTTCTCCATCTGGGTGGGAATGGGAGTGGTAGGCGTGTGGCGTCTGATCATGCTTGCTCTGCGCGGCAAGCATGGTGCGGCACAGGCCGCCGGCGACGGTGAGGCGGGCATATACCCCGCCGAGGAACAGCCCGGAAAGCTCCGTTCGCGCTCCATGGCTGCGGCTGTGGTGGCTGCGGCTGTCGGTCTGCTGGTGCCGTTGCAGATGGTGTCGCAGACATGGGACGACCACGACCGCTCGGGCCGATACACCACCCGCGACTTCGGCAACAACTACCTCAACAGTCTTGACGAAAACGCCATAGTGTTCACCAACGGCGACAACGATACATTCCCCCTCTGGTATGCCCAGGAGGTGGAGGGTACGCGCACCGACGTCAAGGTGGTCAATCTCTCATATCTCACCACCGACTGGTATGTCGATCAGGTGCGCCGCCCCTCCTACGAGGCTCCCGGCATCGACATGCAGGCGCGTCCGGCCGACTACGCCTACGACCGTCTGCAGTTCGCCTACTTCCTTGACAACGATACGATCCCGGTCGATGCTCTCGCATCGCTCCGTCAGATCTACTCGCCCGAATCGCGTCAGAATTCGTGGGGACTTCCGATCGTGAAGCATCCCAATATGTACGTGCCGGTCGACACCGCCGCGCTTGTGGCTGCCGGCCGCATCACTCCGCAGGAGGCTCTGGTGGCCGACGCCGTGATACCTGTCAATCTGCTCTCCGACCCTCACGCGCCGGGAGAGCGCGGCATGACACTGAGCAAGACCATCGCGCTCGACATGATAGCCACTTCGGCTGCCAACGGATGGAATCGTCCGGTCTACTTCGCCATGACCGTCCCCGAGCGGTATTATATGGGACTCTCGCCCTATATGCGCAACAACGGTCTGGCCTACGAAGTGGGACCGCTCCGCAATTCGTCCGACGCTCCGTCGGTCAACACCGAGAAGATGTATCGCAACGTCACTGAGCGATGGGCATGGGGCGGACTCGACAAACTGAAGGACGCCGACGACATTTATCTTGACGAAACGGTGCGACGCATGGTGACCACACACCGCACCGCGATGCTCGATCTCGTGACAGCTCTCATCAATGAGGGTATTGACGCGCGTCGCACATTCGACCGCGACTCGGCGATGCTAACTGCCCTACAGTCCAACGAACTGCGGCGTATCACCACCGATTCCTACCAGCGTGCGCGCACGGTGCTCGATCTCATGCGCGAGAAACTCCCCGCAGAGGTCATGCCCTATGCCGTGCAGGTGGGCAAGCAGGCCGGCGATCTTTATCTCAATCTCGGAGAACTCACCGGCAACAAGGCCGACACCGAGAAGGGACTGCAGATTATCCGCGACGAGATCATGCGCTTCGCCGATAATATAGTCTATTATCAGAGCCTGTCGCCCTGGCAGTATTCCACACTCCCTTACTCCGACCGTTACACCGATCAGCGCTACTTCCTCGACCTCATACAGAGCTATCTCTACGGAGGAGGCGACGTGGAGGCGCTCGAGAAGGAGATCTCGGCAAAGGGAGTAGACCTCGAACGACAGTTCCGCTTCAATTCCGCCCAGAAGGGACAATAAGCCGATGGGACTCATCGAACAGCCGCCGTTGCTCTACCGCCTCCTTTTTCCGGAGGCGGTGTGGAGGCTCAACCGCCGCAGACGAAGGGTTGTCTATCTGACTTTCGACGACGGGCCGATACCGGAGGTCACTCCCTGGGTGCTCGACCTGCTTGATGCCGAAGGGATCAAGGCCACATTCTTCATGGTCGGCGACAACGTGCGCCGCTATCCCGAGGTGTTCGAGGAGGTGAAGCGACGTGGCCACAGCTACGGAAATCATACGATGCATCATCTGCAGGGATTCAAGGTGACGTCGATGACCTATATGCGCGACATCACCGAGGCCGACAGGCTGATCGACAGCCACCTCTTCCGTCCGCCACACGGCATCATCCGGTGGCGTCAGGCCAAGGCTATCAAAAGCCGCTACAACATCATCATGTATGATCTTGTCACACGCGACTATTCGAAGCGGTTGCGACCCAATCAGGTGTTCGACAATGTGCGACGCTATGCACGCCCCGGATCCATCATAGTCTTTCATGATTCGCTCAAGGCCGAGCACAATATGAAAGCGGCTCTTCCGCTTGCCATAAAGTGGCTGAAAAACGAAGGATATGAATTCGATGTCCTCCCGATGTGATGTGCCCGGACATGCCGACCTCGAAGGGCTTATGTCGCAGTCGGGCGCATATCGTTTCGGTATAGCGCGTGTGGAGCCGGTCGACGGACGGTCGGCAGCAGCCTACGACCAGTGGATCGCGGCCGGATGCCACGATACGATGGACTATCTCGACCGCTATGCCGACGTGCGCCGCGATCCTTCGCTGCTGCTTGAAGGTGCGCGCTCCATGATTGTCGCCGCTTTCCCTTATGCCGCCCCGGTGTTGCCCGGAGAGGGAAAACTCCGTTTTGCGGCCTATGCGCTCGGCGACGACTATCACGAGGTGTTGCGTCGACGGCTCGAAGGGGCTGCCGAAGGTCTGCGTCAGCGATGGGGAGGGCTGACGAGGGTATGCGTCGATACGGCTCCGCTGCGTGAGCGATACTGGGCCGTCAGGGCCGGACTCGGTTTTATCGGGCTTAACTGTCAGCTTATACTTCCGGGAGCGGGATCCTACTTCTTCATCGGCACGATACTCTCTACCGTCGACATGACTCCCGACGCTCCCTGCCGCCTATCGTGCGCCGGATGCCGCCGCTGTGTGGTATATTGCCCCGGACAGGCGCTCGACGGCAATCCGTCGCACCCCTCGCTCGACGCGCGCCGCTGTCTGTCGTGCCTCACGATTGAGCACCGCGGGCCGTTGCCTTCCGGTGTCAGGCTCGGCCGGCGGGTCTATGGCTGTGACACGTGCCAGATAGCATGCCCCCACAACCGTATGGCCGATCCGGTCAGACCGTTGCCTGAGTTTGAGCCGCGGCCCGAACTGCTTGAGCTGACGCGCGACGATCTGCTGTCGATGGATCAGCAGCGCTTCTCGACCCTGTTCCGTCATTCGGCCATAAAAAGAGCCAAGCTCGCCGGCCTGCAGCGCAATGCCTTATCCCTCGAGCCTGACTGATTATTGTATCAGGGCAGCTTCGGGAGCACGGTTCATCGCCACACTGTAGATAGTGTCGGTGAAACTCATCAGGACATGATATTCATTGCCAATGCTCCACAGAGAATGTGTCGGCGACTGGTAAAGACCCGGTTTCCCCTGCTGGTAAAAGGCTGTGCCGCCGACCTGAGAGTGGGACATAAAGCCGTTGAATCTATTTAATGTCACGTTGTCAAAGGAAAGAAACGGTGTTTGTGACGGATTCTCGGCGCTTGGCTATTATTCCTCCACGGGATATTTGCGGTAATATTCTTCCAGTATGGTGGCTATGTTGAAATAATATGTGGCGGTGGATCCGTCGGGCTTGCGGGCTGTGATCAGCTCGTAGAACGGCTCGAAAAACAGGTGTTTCTCGGCCACGAGTCCCATGGCGTTGAGCAGCACGTATTCATGCTCCGGCGATATGACTATCCATGAGTTCTCCTCGTCGGCGCCTGTGCCCGACGACACTATCGCCATGAGTATATAGTCGAGCTTGTATTGCCATATTTTGGCAAGATTGCGTTTCCCCTTGGTTTTCAGCGCCGATATGAGGTTCATCATGTGGCGCAGGTCGAAAGGATTGTTTTCGAGTGCCTTCTCGGAGTATTTTATCACGGAGTCACACTCGCCGCGGGTCCATTCGCGGCGGTTTATCAGGTTTTCGGCGTCGGCTTCGAAGGCTTTCGGACGGTAGGGGTTGTAATCCTCCTGAAACATATATCCGAAATAGAGATGCCTGAACTTGTCGAGCTTCATCAGAGTGTCGTTTCTCATATACTCCTTCATCAGCCGCGGGTAGTAGTATGGCGAGTGACGGTCGTATGTGGCCTTCTGTATTGCTTCGAGGTCAGGGGTTTCGGTGGTGAATTTCGTTTCGTTCGCGCCGGGTTGCGAGGCTCCTGCTGCTATTGCTGTCAGCAGGGCGGCTACGGCGATTATGAGGGTGCGAAGGTGTTTCATTTGACGAGTTCGGGATAAGAGATCCGTGAATGGTACATGGTGCGCAGGCGCGACGCGAACGTTTCCTTGATGATGTTTACGTCGCGGAACGACAGAGGGGAGTCGTCGTGCAGACCTTCGGCGATCTGGCCGTCGATGATGCGGTTGACAAGCGCCGAGATAGCTTCCGGAGTGTGTTCGCTCAGGCTGCGCGAGGCCGCCTCTATGGCGTCGGCCATCATCAGTATGGATGTCTCGCGCGAACGCGGGTTGGGACCCGGGTAGGTGAAAAGATCCTCGTCGGGAGTTTCGTCGGGATGCTCGTTGCACCATGTGTTGTAGAAATACCGGGCTTTGCCGCGTCCGTGATGCTCGGAGATGAAGCTGCGTATGACGGCCGGCAGCTTCTCTTTCTCGGCACGGCGCAGTCCGTCGGCCACATGGCCTATCACTATCCGTGCGCTCTGGGGGGCCGACAGGGAGTCGTGGGGGTTGACCCCGTGCTGGTTCTCGGTGAAGAATGCGGGATTGTCGATCTTGCCTATGTCGTGGTATAGTGCTCCGGCTCTGACAAGGGTCACGTTGGCGCCTATGCGGCTTGCGGCCGCCGATGCGAGGTTGCTCACGGCCATGGAGTGCTGGAATGTGCCCGGACACTCTTCGGAGAGTTCGCGCAGTGTCGGGTTGTTGATGTCCGACAGCTCCACGAGGGTCACTTTTGAGGTGAAGCCAAACAGCTTTTCAAGAATGAATATCACGATATAGGCAAACGAGATCAGCACGGCGTTGACGCCCAGAAAGCCTATGGCGCGGAGCGATACGCTTTCGAGGGTGCCGTTGTGGATCAGCTCGATGGCTGTGTACGACAGGGCGTAGGCCACGAATATCAGCATCGCCGTGCGTATGAGTTGCGACCGGCGCGACAGCTCTTTGGTCGATGTGATGGCCACCACTCCCGCGATGAACTGCAGAAACACGAATTCAAGCGTCGAAGGAGCCACGAGGGTGGTGAGCAGCACTGCCGTCAGATGTGAGTAGAAGGCCGTGCGTGAATCGAGAAACACCACCAGCACCAGCGGTATGATCGTGAACGGCATCATGTACAGCCCGGAATTCAGTGCGCGGCTCATGGCGAATGCAAACAGGGTGAACGCCACAAGCAGCGACATAGTCATCAGCATAGTGCGACGCGAGGCATAGTAGTCGGGGCGGAAAAAGAACATGAATCCGTAGAGTGCGCCGTAGAGAAGCATGACGAACAACACCTGACCCATAACCGGATAATAGTCGTAGCGGTCGGTGCCTATGCCTCGCTGGCTCAGCAGGTCTTCATAGGTGTTGAGCAGGGTGTAGAGCCGGGGAGTGACTATGACTCCGCGGTCTATGATGCGTTCACCCTTCTGCACCACTCCCACCGGTGCCATGGCGCGCTGCATCATGTCGTCGTGCAGACGTGCCGTTTCGAGGCTGTCCACCACGATGTTGGGCACTATCAGCTCGGCTATCCGGGCTGCTGATATCGCCGAACGGTGGCGGTCCTCCTGAAGAGCGCTGTCGAGCCGGGCGTAGGCGCGGCGAGGCGACAGATAGCCCGATGTGGATATGGATATCGCCACATTGTCGTGTATCAGGCGTGCGCGCGGCAGACGCCCTGCGGCAATGGCTTCATAGAGTGTGGTTTCCACTACGCCCTTCTCGTAGATCCCTTTCACCTTGGCCAGGATGGCATTTCGTTCCAGTGGCGACAGTGTGATGTGGGTATCCGGCGAGTTGAGGCGACCGGCAAACGAGGCTATCACATTCTTCTCCGTGTTCAGATCGCGTTTCAGAGCCGGCTCGAATCCGGCCTCAAGACTGTCGCGCAGCTGCCGGGCGCTGACCGAGTCGAGATATACGGGTATGTCAAACGGTGCCGTCAGCAGCGAGTACGACCATGGGCGGTTGACTTCATAGGAGTAGTGCCGTCCGTCGGAGCGCGGAAGGAAATATACGGTGAGAAACACTGCGGCGGCAAACACTCCCCACCGCAGCCATTGCGACAGTCTGTCGGATGTATCGTTAGTTTTCATGTTTCGTGATATGCTCAGTCGGGGGTATCGGCTACACGCGCAGCGTTCTGCACTCCCTTTATCTTTTTAATTTTCTGACACAGTTCGCCTACTACCTGCGTGTCGCTCACCAGTACTGTCAGCGAGCAGGCAAACACCTCTTTGTCGGTGTCGATATGCAGGCTGCGTATGTCGATGTTGAGCTGGTTGGAGATCATCTGGGTGAGCTCCTGCAATATGCCGTGGCGGTCAACCCCCTCTATGCGTATCTCGGCGAGAAATTTCTGTTTCACCTGTTCCCACTCTGTGCTGACTATGCGCGGGCCGTAGGCGGCCTTGAGAGCCTGGGCGCGGGGGCATGTCAGAGAATGGAGTTCCACCTGTCCGCGGTCGTTGACATATCCCATCACGTCGTCGCCGGGGATGGGATGGCAGCAGTCCGACAGCACGTAGTTGCGCTCCGTGTCAGTGCATCGCAGGGCGTATGTCTTCTTGACATTGACCTTCTCCGGGGTCACGGTCACGATCTGCGGCTGCTGCGTCCGCTTTATCCTGAAAAGCTTGGAGAGCAGCGACTGCTCGGTCTTGGGCGACTCCTTGAGAATGTAGCGCGAAAGGTCGATGCTCCCTTGTCCGAGCTTCATGTACAGAGCCTCGCGCGAGGGCAGGTGATAGTAGGCGAGCATCTTGGTGACTATCTCGTTGGTCGCCTCCACCTCGCGCTCCTTGAAATATTGGTCGAAAATCGCCTTGCCGCTGTCTATCACAGGCTGCTGCACCTTGCGCAGGGCCGCTTTGAGCCGTGTGCGCCCCTTGGCTGTGGCCAGGAAGGGAAGCCACTCCTCCTTGGGAGTCTGGCTCTGCGAGGTCAGCACCTCCACTTGGTCGCCCGACTGCAGGCGGTGACTGAGAGGCACCAGCTTATGGTTCACCTTGCCGGCTATGCAATGGGTGCCTATCTCCGAATGCAGCTCGAAAGCCACGTCAAGCACCGATGAGTCGGCCGGCATCGTTATCACCCGGCCTTTTGGTGTGAATACGGCTATCTCTGAGGCGAAGAGATTCATTTTCAGAGTGTCGAGGAAGTCTATGGCGTTGGGGTTCGGATCGTCGAGTATGTCCTTGATTGTGCGCAGCCACTCGTTGAGCTCGCTCTCCTCGTCGCTCTCGCCGCTCTTGTATTTCCAGTGGGCGGCAAACCCTTTTTCGGCTATCTCGTCCATGCGCCGCGAGCGTATCTGCACCTCCACCCAGTTGCCGTCAGGACCCATCACCGTCAGATGCAGTGCCTGATAGCCGTTGGCCTTGGGTATGCTCACCCAGTCGCGGGTACGGTCGGGGTGCAGCCGGTATAGGTCGGTTATGGCCGAATAGATGCTCCAGCATATCCCTTTCTCCTGCGAGGGGTCGTCGCAGTCAAATATGATGCGCATGGCGTAGAGGTCGTAGATCTCCTCAAACGGCACATGTTTCGTCTCCATCTTGCGCCAGATCGAGTAGACCGATTTCAGCCGCGCCTTGGCCTCATACCGCAGGTTCATCTTGTCGAGAGCCGCAAGGATCGGGGTCGCGAAGTCGTTGTACACCGCCGACCGGCGCGCCTCCGACTGACGGATCAGTTCCGAGATGCGCTCGTAGGCCTTCGGATGCTCATATTTGAAGCTCAGATCTTCCAGCTCGGTCTTGATCTCGAAGAGTCCGAGCCTGTGGGCGAGCGGGGCGTAGATATACAGCGTCTCGCCGGCGATCTTGTACTGCTTGGCCGGAGCCATGGAGCCGAGAGTGCGCATGTTGTGCAGCCGGTCGGCCATCTTGATCAGCACCACCCTTATGTCCTCGCTCATGGTCAGAAGCAGCTTGCGGAAGTTCTCGGCCTGCGCCGACGCCTGTTCGCCGAATATGCCTCCCGATATCTTTGTCAGCCCCGCCACTATCTGGGCTATCTTGGACCCGAACAGGCGCTCGATGTCCTCCACCGTATAGTCGGTGTCCTCCACCACGTCGTGGAGCAGGGCGGCGCATATCGATGTGGAGCCGAGCCCTATCTCCTGGCTGGCGATCTTCGCCACAGCTATTGGGTGGAGTATGTAAGGCTCGCCCGAACGGCGGCGTATTCCGCCGTGGGCTTTTTTCGCGAAGCGGAAGGCGCGCTCTATGATCTCCACTTTCTTGCGGTGGTTGCTTTTGAGATAGCCCTGAAGCACGTCCTGAAACTCGTTTTCTATCAGGCGTTCTTCCTCTTCGGGGGTCATATTGTATTGCTTGTCTGGCTCCATGGTTAAAGGTGGTTTGCGGCCGGGCAATGTTACCCAATCACAAAATTACATTTTTTTCGTCAAACACGCAACACGCCGTCCCCACTCCTGTAGCCTGATACGATACGCAATAATGACTGACCGGCTAATGTGTAATGCATAAAAATACTAAAACTCGGGAAAATGGGCGGTATGTCAATATTTTTTGCTATCTTTGCGTGATTTTTGCAGATATGACTTTGAAGCAATAGAAATTAAGAATCCGATATGTTAAATCCAATCAAGAAAACCATCGCCCTGCCCGACGGTCGTGAGATCACCCTCGAAACAGGCAAGCTTGCCAAGCAGGCCGATGGAGCGGTAGAGCTGCGCATGGGCAACACCATGCTCC
>ERZ778516.924-NODE-924-length-23697-cov-8.634845_pt1 | contig 23697 bp, 26 predicted proteins | sample MGYA00510342_ERZ778516 | MGnify/ENA primary metagenome ERZ778516 (study PRJEB29527, sample SAMN07138961) | mouse gut metagenome | material: feces | host: mouse | place: China:Nanjing | collected 2016-01-25 ... | reverse complement strand
AATCAAGGGGTGTAGCAGTTTTATTTTTTTCAAAGTGTCAAAGACGGGATTATACACGAATGTGTAAAGATTGTCTTTGACTAAATTCAATATAACAGAAAATTTGAAACTTGGGAATACATAAAAGCTTGGGTTTACCGTGCATGTCATGTGATATCATATTCGAAAATACTTTTGTGGACGATGCCTCAGTTGGGAATTTCCGCTTTGCATTGAGGGACATGAACAAGCAATCTGAGGAGCTTCTGCAGGATTTTGAACATGTTCTTGGTGCATCGCGATACTTACGGATTATATGTGAACTTGGTAATTTGACGGTATTGTTTCAGGTATTGCAATATTCTTCGCCGGATTTTATGGAAGAAATTGCAAAGGAATTTGAACAAAACAGCACTGCATGTGAGAAGATGATAGAAAGAACTATCATACGACGAGTTTCGATACGAGCTCTGCCGTTGCCGTTAAGGGAAATAAACAAAAAGAATTCAAGATTAATGGAATTGATGGATAGGATTATTGGCGCAGATAATTGGATCGATTTGTTTGTAGAACTGGGAGATATTATGACCGTATTCGGATGTTTGCCTGAAATGTCAAGTGACATGCGTGCTTCCATATTGCGCAAAATGGCGGAGCGCCACAATGATTTTGATAAAATAGTTTCTAATACTGTGAAGGGCAATATTTCTTTGGGCACACTTCCTTTGCGAATAAAATGTATCAATACGAGTGAACCGGACATTACGGATATGTTTGAATCTCTATTTACGCCCGAAGTATTCATGTCACTGATAGAACATCAAGGGAAACTATCGATATTATTTCAGTCTTTAGGTGAGTTTTCAACTGGATACTTAAAATTGGTACAGGAAATGGAACTCCATCCCATTATTGATAAGTTATTTGATAGGTCGCTTTCAGAAGCAGATGGTCTTATTAATGCACATTATGGATTTAGGAATTTGGTAATTAAAAATTATGAGTTACTTTATTATATTGAAAATCACCTTGGCAGGGAACAGTTTAAGCAACTTTTTGTACAAAAATCTTCATTGTTTAATGTACTTAGAATTGCGGCTTATTCTACGATTGGAGTGGAACTTTGCGATGATATAGTCCATGATGAGGAATACTTGAATGTTTTATTACAAAGTACTAGTGGAAATGAGTTATCCAATGGTTTTGAGTTGGAGATGTACTCTGCTATTATAAGAAGAAACAGTAGTTTTGAATATGTCATAAATAATCTTATTTCAGATGAGCATTGGGTTTCCTATTTTGAAGATAATTGTAGTTTTCATGCGTTTTTATTTATTTTGAGATGGCTACAAGCAGCAAAAATAAAGCATATTTCAGATATTATTACTTCCGATGAAGAACATTCAAAGTATTTTAAAGAAAAATGGCGTGAAGAAATATTGATTGAAGACAAAAATACGAAACTTGCTGTAGAAGCATTAGAGGTTTTAAAACGTCATGGTGCTACACTTTCAGATATGATTACGGAAATAAATAATTGCTCTTAAATTGCTTGATAGGAATGCTCTTGATATTTTTAAGACTTTGGTTAAGTTTCCAAACAACTTTTTAGCAAAAGTCCTTTGGGTGCAAAAAATAACGATAGCCACTCTGAAAAACAGGCTATCGTTAAATTTTACACTATGGAATATCGAAAGTGTGGCAATTTCAATTCAAAAAACGATAGCCGCCCATGCATGGGTGCATCAGCCTTTTTGAAAAGTGTTGATTTTAGGGCATTTACGGTAAATGAAAAAACGATAGCACCCACGCAAAAATTGTATCAATCTGGACACGCAATATGGCTTGCGTACCACAATTTGATACAATGCACCCAAGCGTGACTTTGGGTGCAAATTTTAACGATAGCAATATTACAAATTTATTATGAGCCTCAAATTGTTACAGGTATAAAATCAGAAAAATAATTACAGATATAAGGGGAAATAGGTTAGTTCTAACCTGTTATAGAAATTTCCTTATAATAGTAGAAGGAAAAAACTAATTGACAAGAATTCACTCCATATTTATAATTAAACCTATATGTTCACTAGGAAAATAAATGATTTGCGGGTGCATAGCATCCGCTGTTTTTCTATGGTGCAGTAATAAGGTTAATTTTAAATAAGGGGACACATAGATGCTCACACAGTTTTCGAGAACAGAATTATTGCTTGGAAAAGAGGCGATGAATAAATTATCTGGTTCAAAAGTTGCAATTTTTGGCATTGGCGGTGTAGGAGGATATGCCTGTGAAGCTCTTGTACGAAGCGGAGTTGGAGCATTTGATTTGGTTGATGATGATAAGGTCTGTCTGACGAATCTGAATCGGCAGATTATAGCTACACGAAAAACAGTAGGAAAATATAAGGCAGAAGTGATGAAAGAACGGATGCTTGAAATCAATCCAGATGCAGATGTGAAGATACATAAGCGTTTTTTCTTGCCTGAAAATGCAGATGAAATTCCTTTTGACGAATATGATTATATTGTTGATGCAGTAGATACAGTTACTGCTAAAATTGAACTTGTTATGAAGGCACAGGAAAAAAATATACCCATTATCAGCAGTATGGGGGCAGGAAACAAATTAGATGGCAGCCAGTTTAAAGTTGCTGATATTTATAAAACAAAAGTATGTCCTCTGGCGAAAGTCATGCGGAGGGAATTGAAAAAACGTGGTATAGAGAAATTAAAGGTTGTGTATTCAGAAGAAAAACCTGCAAGACCATTGGAGGATATGTCTATCAGCTGCAGGATAAACTGTATTTGTCCGCCCGGAGCAAAACATAAGTGTACAGAAAGAAGAGATATTCCGGGCAGCGTGGCATTTGTGCCATCTGTGGCAGGATTGATTCTTGCAGGTGAAGTAGTAAAAGACCTGTGCAGGGTAGAAATGGGGCAGCATTGATATGGGTATTTCCGTGAAAGAACTAAAGGAACTGGATAAAAGTAGTTATCAAATCATAGATATTCGTGATCAGATAGAGATTGCTCATGGACAAATAGCAGGCGCTATTGCAATAAAGCCGGAAGAAATTGAGAGCAGCGAAAAAATAGATGTTTCTAAGAAACTGATTATTTGTTGCAGCAGGGGCAAATTCAGTAATGAGGCAGCAGAAGATTTAAGACAGAGGGGATTGGATGCGGAAAGCCTTGATGGTGGATATATTGCATGGATTATGGATATCATGAGTGAGCCGCAGGAACAAAGTAAGGCAAAAGATGTGGAGCGAAGCCTGCGAAAAAATTTCAAAAAAGCAATCTGGTCGAGATTTGCCAAGGCGGTTAACACTTATGAATTGGTAAAACCAGGGGATGTAATAGCTGTTTGTATTTCCGGAGGGAAAGACTCCATGCTTATGGCAAAATGCTTTCAGGAGATAAAACTACATAATAAGTTTGACTTTGAGGTAAAGTTTCTTGTGATGGACCCGGGGTACAGTGCAGGGAACCGTAAAGTGATTGAAGAAAATGCAAAGATCTTGAATATACCGATTACTGTATTTGAAACGGATATTTTTGATTCTGTATATCATGTGGAGAAATCACCCTGCTATCTATGTGCCAGAATGAGAAGGGGGTATTTGTATCATTTTGCAGAGAAATTAGGGTGTAATAAAATTGCATTGGGGCACCACTATGACGATGTGATTGAAACGATTCTTATGGGAATGCTTTATGGTGCACAGATACAGACGATGATGCCGAAGCTTCACAGTATAAATTTTGAAGGTATGGAACTGATACGTCCTTTGTATCTGGTTAGGGAAGAGGATATCAAGGCATGGAGGGATTACAATGAACTCCATTTCATTCAGTGTGCCTGTAAGTTTACCGATACCTGCAGCACTTGTAATAATGAGGAAAACCGTTCAAAGAGAGTAGAAATAAAAGAACTGATAAAAACATTAAAGCATGGTAATCCATATGTGGAGGGAAATATTTTTAAGAGCGTGGAAAATGTCAATTTAGACACAGTAGTTGCTTACAAGCAAAATGGTGAAAAGCATTGTTTTCTGGAAGGATATGACAAAGAATGAACAGTGGGAAAGAATATAACAGGCGAGTGATGAAAAGTGCCTTCCTGAAATCTGTTCCAATCATGTGCAGTTATCTGTTTGTAAGCATGGCATATGGTATGATGATGGAAAATGCAGGATATCATTGGTATTATTCGCTCTTGGCAAGTATGACCATTTACACAGGTGCATTTCAATTCGTGCTGATAACTTTTTTGAGCAGTGGCGCATCAATTATAACAATTACGGTAACAGCGTTTTTGATGAACAGCAGACAGGCATTTTATAGTCTCTCTTTTTTAGACGTTTTTCGGGATATGGGAAAAAGAAAGCTGTATATGATCCACACCATGACAGATGAAACTTATGTGGTAAATTGTTCCATAGGCAATACAGAAAATAAGAAAGATATTATGTTTTTTGTAGCTCTTTTCAGCAGATGCTGCTGGATGACTGGCGCTGTATTAGGCGGTATGATTGGACAGCTGCTTCCTTTGGATTTAGAAGGGATTGATTTTTGTATGACTGCACTTTTTGTGATTATTTTTATGAATCAATGGGAGAAAAACAAAAACCATTTTCCCGCAGTAGCTGGTTTTATAATGGCGGTCATATGTCTTTTTGTTTTTGGACAGATGGCATTTATGCTGCCGACACTAATCCTAGTATCTGGAATTTTGATGTTTTGGAGTGGAAAGAAGCAGAAAGAAGGCAGAGGGTGAATATGGGGAAAGTTTTATTTGTGATATTAATCTCTGCCATGATAACTTTTGGACTTCGGTTACTTCCTTTTCTGATATTCCGAAATGACGATGACCTCCCTGATAAGATAAAACGGTTAGGAGAGATATTGCCTTCGGCTATCATGGCAATATTGATTGTTTACTGCTTAAAAGACGCAGGCAATGACTTTATAGCAGATGGAATATGGAGACTGGCAGCTGTTTTAATTGTAGTGGTAAGTTACAAATGGAAACATAATACCTTGCTTAGTATTCTATTTGGGACAGTAAGTTATATGTTGTTATTACATATTTAAGATTGGAGATTTTGATATGGAACAGATTACAAGAGAGCAGATGGAGAAATTAGAACATTTAAGAAGTTATTTAAAGAAACTGCATTCAGTAGCAGTGGCTTTTTCCAGCGGTGTAGATTCAACTTTTTTATTGAAGGTTGCTGCCAGTACATTAGGGGATAGAGTGATTGCCGTGACAGCGAAATCCTGTTCTTTCCCGAAAAGGGAATTAAATGAGGCAGCAGCGTTCTGTGAAAAGGAAGGGATCAGGCATTTTGTGTGCGAGTCAGAAGAATTAAACATTGAAGGGTTTGCTGGGAATCCAAAGAACCGCTGTTATCTTTGCAAAAAAGAGCTTTTTGAAAAAATTCAAGTGATTGCCGGTGAAAACCAGATGGAAAATATAGTTGAAGGCTCTAATCTGGACGATAACGGTGACTATCGGCCGGGACTTTTAGCAGTGGCAGAACTTGGAATTAAGAGTCCGTTAAGGGAATGCCATTTAACAAAAGCGGATATCCGGGCATTGTCAAAATATCTGGAACTGCCAACGTGGGAGAAACAATCTTTTGCATGTCTTTCCTCACGTTTTGTGTATGGAGAAACAATTACAGAAGAAAAACTGGGCATGGTGGATAAAGCGGAGCAGCTTCTTCTGGATATGGGATTCCATCAGGTACGGGTGCGTATCCACGGCAGGATGGCGAGGATTGAAATAGAATCCAGGGAGTTTGGAAAGCTTATGGCAGATGAAACCAGAAATAGGATCATAGGAGAATTCAGGGCATATGGATTTACATATATTACAATGGATTTGATGGGCTATCGGATAGGGAGCATGAATGAAACATTATCTTTTTGATTTTCCATAGCCCCAAATTATGGAGGACAGTGGCAACAGAATGCGGGGATCAGCTCATGATCTTCAAAATATCCCGTTTACAAGATCTGCTATCGTTATGTTAAAAAAGTAGTCATGCACAATGCTGTCAAATTGTTTCCACATGGGAAGTGTTTTGCAGAAAGAACTTCTTTGGCATTGCTGGGTATCTGCATCCAGACATGCGACTGTTGCTAATGTTCCTTCCGTTAGTTCCAGAATTTCACCTACCGTATAATCTTCCGGCCTGCGCATCAGACGGTATCCGCCTCCTTTTCCGCTTGTACCTTTCACAAGTTTTCCTTTCACAAGTATTTTCACGATCAATTCCAGATATTTTTTTGAAATCTCCTGTCTTGCAGCAGTCTCATCAAGTGGAACAGGCGTACCGTCAGACTGTTCTGCGAGGTCTATTAAAAAGCGGATTGCATATCTTCCTTTTGTTGAAATCATAGTGGCATTATCCTCCTGCCCTGTTATTGTAGCATAAATCAGCAGTGTAAATCAAGGCTGGAGAAAAAAACCTATTTTCCTATTGACATAGTAGGTGAATGGGTGTAACATTATGATGTTGGATTTGAGAAGACTGTTTAAGAAAGGAGAAGAATGATATGTACAGAACAAACAATTCTTATATTACTATTGCGTGTTACTGTCGAATGTTATTTATCCGGGCATGTCAATATGGCCAGGTGCATTCGTCTGCTTTGTGCTGCACCCATGTGTAACATTTCGATATGAAATGCTATATTGCCGTTTGTCCGGGAGTTGATCAGCATCCCGGTTTTTTTATGCTGAAAATCCATACAAATCAGACCAGATTGTCAAATATATGATGGAAATTAGGAGGAAATATTTATGAAACATTTTGTATCTAAGAAATTGGGAGCCATCGTTCTTGCACTTACTTTTTTGATATCTGTGCTGTCAGGCTGTGGCTCTGAGAATTCCGCAGGCAACACTGTGGAATTAAAAAACCCCGCAGGCGACACTGTAACGGATAACAAGACAGAGGGCAGTCAGGATACTGTTTATAAGACGGTAGATGAAATTAAAGAACGGGGCACGATCAACATAGGCGTGTTTTCCGACAAAAGCCCTTTCGGTTACGTAGATGAGAATGGTGAGTATCAGGGATATGATGTCTACTTTGGCAACCGTATCGGTGAAGATCTTGGCGTGGAGATCAATTATGTATCAACGGAAGCAGCGAACCGCATTGAGTACTTACAGACAGGCAAGGTCGATATTATCCTGGCCAACTTCACTGTAACAGAGGAGCGCGCACAGGAAGTCGATTTTGCACTGCCATATATGAATGTGGCGCTGGGTGTTGTTTCTCCGGAAGATGCGGTTATTACCAGTCTGGATGATATTGGCGATACTGATGAGGTAATTGTCATTTCGGGAACTACCGCTGAGACTTATCTTGCAAAGAATTATCCTGATATCAGGCTGCAGAAGTATGACGCTTATGCAGAAGCGAAAACCGCATTTGAGAATCGCAACGGTGTAGCATGGGCGAACGACAACACCGAAGTCATTGCATTTGCCATCGAGAATTCCGGTTATGAGGTCGGCATTCCTTCACTTGGCAGCGCTGACACAATTGCGCCTGCTGTCACCAAAGGAAACGAAAGCCTGCTGAACTGGCTGAATGATGAAATCATGGCTCTTGGTGAAGAAAAATTTTTCCATGCAGATTATGAGGCAACCCTGCTTGATACTTATGGTGCAGAATACGAGGATACACTAGTTGTTGAAGGCGGTGTAACGGCAGAAGAACCGGAAAAAGTGGAAAGCAAAGGCGTGATTACTGTGGCTGCCTCACCTACCCCGCACGCTGAAATTCTTGCCAGGGCTGCTGAACTGCTTGCAAAAAAAGGCTGGACGCTGAAAGTTACCGAGTTTGAGGACTATGTACAGCCGAATCTGGTGGTAGACAGCGGTGAAATTGATGCCAATTATTTCCAGCATGTTCCGTATCTGGATGACTTCAATGAGGAAAAAGGGACTTCCCTTGTATCTGTCGCTGGAATCCACTATGAACCGTTCGGCATTTATCCGGGTACGAAATCAAATCTTTCTGATCTGAAAGATGGCGATGTAATCGCAGTGCCGAACGACACAACCAATGAAGCAAGAGCGCTGCTTCTGCTGCAGGATAACGGAGTCATTACATTGGCTGACGGAGCCGGATTGAAGGCTACGGTTAAGGATATTACTGACAATCCTTATCATGTTAAAATTCAGGAGCTGGAGGCTGCGCAGGTTTCCAGAGTGAAGGATGAGGCAGCATTTGTCGTACTCAACGGAAATTATGCGCTGGAAGCCGGATTCTCTGTAGCCCACGATGCTGTAGCATATGAGACCAGTGAATCTGAGGCGGCACAGACTTATGTGAATGTTCTGGTTGTAAAAGAAGGAAATGAAAACGGGGAAGGGATTCAGGCGCTTGCAGGTATATTGAAATCTGATGAAATTAAACAGTATATCATTGATAACTACGACGGGGCAGTAGTTCCTTTCGAGGATTAAGGAAACAGGGGGCAGCAAATTTTGCTTCTGCTGCCCTCTGCAGTATGAATATAAAGGAAGATAATTTATGGAGACAGCATACATAGAAGTTCATGATCTTTCCAAAACTTATTCCGCAAAGAACGGAAATGTCGAAGCATTAAGATCAATAACGCTCTCCATTCCGAAAAATGAGATTTTTGGAGTGATCGGGCTGTCCGGCGCAGGAAAAAGCACGCTGGTCAGATGCCTGAACCTGCTTGAAAAGCCGGATTCGGGCGAAGTGATCATAGACGGGCAGAATCTGCTGACGCTAAGCAAAGAGCAGCTGCGGCTCCGCAGGCAGAGAATAGGGATGATCTTCCAGCATTTCAATCTGCTGGAACAGCAGAATGTTCTGGAAAATGTCTGTTTCCCGCTAGAGATCCGGGGCATTCCGGCAAAGCGGCGGAAAGAAAAAGCTTTGGGGCTGCTTCAAAAGGTGGGATTGGAGGATAAGTCGGGGGCCTATCCTTCCCAGCTTTCCGGCGGACAGAAGCAGAGGGTTGCCATCGCCAGGGTGCTGGCAAATGAACCGGATATTTTATTGTGTGATGAGGCAACCAGTGCACTTGACCCGGAGACAACAAAAACAATTTTAAACCTGCTGAAGAATATCCACGATACCATGGGAATTACGATTGTTATCATTACCCATGAAATGCGGGTTATCCAGGAGATCTGTACGCAGGTAGCTGTTTTGGATAAGGGCACTGTGCAGGAGTGCGGGAATGTTGCAGAAATTTTTGCAAATCCAAGATCAAGGGCAGCAAGACGCCTGCTTTTGATAAGTGAAACGGAGAAAATGACAGATGTTGGATGAGACAATGATTACGATGCTTTTAGAAGGGATTCGGGATACTGTTTATATGACGCTGGCCTCTACTTTTTTCGGATATGTGCTTGGCCTTCCTATGGGAATCGCACTGACGCTGGCGGACAAAGGCGGGATTGCACCGAACAGGATAGTTTACCGTATCATAGATATTGTGATCAATATTACAAGAAGTATCCCTTTTCTGATTCTCTTGATTTTGGTTATGCCGCTGACCAAGCTGGTCGTTGGAAAAAGTTACGGCTCTGCGGCTACTATTGTGCCGCTGACACTGGCCGCAGCGCCGCTGATTGGACGGATGGTGGAATCTTCCCTGAAAGAGGTCAGCCAGGGTGTAGTTGAAGCGGCCGTCAGCATGGGCGCAAAAACAGGAACGATTGTTTTTAAGGTGCTTATCGGTGAGGCAAGGACATCGCTGCTTGTGGGTGCAACGATTGTGTTGGGAACAGTGCTCGGTTATTCTGCCATGGCAGGTGTAATTGGCGGCGGCGGGCTTGGTGATATTGCCATTCGTTATGGTTATTACCGTTACGATACAGGAGTTATGCTGGTGACTTTGATTTTTATAGTTGGGATTGTACAGATGATGCAGGGTGCAGGGATGCTTGCTGCAAAAAAAATCGATCACAGGAACAAAGAATAGTTTAGGAGTCAGATTATGGATTGGGAAGTGATGGCATCCTATTTGCCGCTTTTTAAAGACGCGTTGCTGCTTACGCTGGAAATCGGATGGCTGGGCGTTTTTCTTGCATTTATGATCGGTATATTTTGTACGGCGGTAATACATCTGAAGGTGCCGGTCCTGCGTCAGATTATGGGATTTTATATTGAGCTGTTCCGGAATACGCCTCTTTTGGTGCAGCTGTTCTTTTTATACTTTGCATTTCCGAAGATCGGGATCCGCATTTCTGCACAGTTCTGCGGCAGCCTGGGGCTTGGCCTTTTGGGTGGCGCTTACATGGCGGAAACATTCCGCAGCGGCCTGGAAAACATAGCGCGGGTGCAGTCGGAAAGTGCGCAGAGTCTTGGCATGGACAAAATGCAGACATTCCGGTATGTGATTCTGCCGCAGGCAGTATCTTCCAGCATACCCGGGCTCCTTGCCAATGTGATCTTTCTGCTGAAAGAAACAAGCGTGTTTTCGACTATCAGCCTGATGGATCTGATGTTTACGGCAAAAGACCTTATTGGTATGTATGCGAAAACCATAGAATGCCTGACGCTGCTGGTTATTTTTTATCTGGTCATGCTGCTGCCGGTGTCCATATTGGGCAGCTTTGCGGAAAGGAGGCTGCGCCATGCAGAATTTGGGAATTGATGTCCTCTTTAAAGGAAACAACTTTGTGCGGCTGCTGGATGGCCTGTGGGTCGCAGTCCGCATCAGCCTTGTTTCTGTTGCGGTCAGCATTGTGTTAGGGATTGTGATGGGCATGCTGATGACATCCCAAAACAGGATACTGAAAGCAGTTTTTCGTATTTATCTGGAGATTGTCAGGATCATGCCGCAGATGGTATTGCTGTTTATTGTTTATTTTGGCACGACAAGAGTATTTGGCTGGGATCTGTCAGCAGAATACGCTGCGGTTATCGTATTCAGCTTCTGGGGTGTGGCGGAAATGGGCGACCTAGTGCGCGGCGCACTCATCAGCATTTCGAAGATCCAGTATGAAAGTGCGCAGGCGCTTGGAATGACGGGACCGGAAGTTTATCTGTATGTCATCCTGCCGCAGACGGTCCGGCGGCTGATCCCGCTTTCCATTAACCTGATCACGAGAATGGTCAAGACGACAAGCCTTGTTATGATGATCGGGATCGTGGAGGTATTAAAAGTGGCGCAGCAGATGATAGAGGCAAACCGGAGGGCTTCGCCGAATGCGGCATTCGGGGTGTTTGCAGTCGTGTTTATGTTATATTTCCTGATCTGCTGGCCAGTCAGCAGACTGGCAGGATATCTTGAGAAGAGGTGGTCATAAGTATGGAACAGGTACTCTTGAAACTTGATCATATATATAAGGAGTATGGCGGGCATGTGGTCATTGACGATCTTTGCCTTGCAGTCAGAAAAGGTGAAGTTGTTGTCATCATCGGGCCTTCCGGGTGTGGAAAAAGCACACTTTTGCGCTGCATCAATGCATTGGAGGATATCCAGGGCGGAGAGATTTTCCTGAACGGTGAACCGGTCCGGAAAGAAGCAAAAAATATTTCCGGGATGCGGCAGAAGATTGGCATGGTTTTCCAAAGTTATGATCTGTTTCCGCATAAAACGATACTGGAAAACATTCTGCTGGCACCGCTTAAGGTGCAAAAAAGAGATCGTGCCGAAGCAGAAAAAGAGGCTATGGAGCTTTTGGCCAGGGTTGGGCTCACGGAGAGGCAAGACGCCTATCCCCGCCAGTTATCCGGCGGACAAAAGCAGCGTGTCGCAATTGTCCGTGCCCTGATCATGCATCCGGAAATTCTGCTGCTGGATGAGATCACTGCGGCTTTGGATCCTGAAATGGTACGGGAGGTGCTGGAAGTCGTCCTTTCACTTGCCAGGGCTGGAAGCACGATGCTGATCGTGACACATGAGATGGCATTTGCAAAAGCCATCGCAGACCGTGTCCTGTTTTTGGAGCATGGGAAAATTGTGGAAGAAAGCAGCCGGCCAAAAGAATTTTTCACAAATCCCGGCACAGAACGGGCAAAGGCATTTCTGAAAACATTCGATTATGGATAAGAGATATAGAAAGCAGCACGTCAGCTGCTTTTTATATTGTCAAAATCTATAACCCAGGATAGGAAAAAAGAATTATGCAGAAGCTGTTTTTTCGGGTAAAATTAAATAACATATTATATTGATAGGAATTATAGGTGAATAAAATGACATTAATCCAGTTGAAATATGCGATCACCGTAGCAGGGCAGAATTCATTGAATGATGCTGCAAAGGTACTTTTTATATCCCAGCCCACCCTTTCCTCTGCGATCCGCTCATTGGAGAAGGAAATTGGGTTAGACATATTTATACGGTCGAAAAATGGAATTACCCTGACCGCTAAGGGTGCGGAATTTATTGGGTATGCAAAATCCGTGATGGAGCAGTATGAACTGCTGAATGCAAAATATATTTCACAGACAGAGGTGAAAAAGACTTTCAGTGTGTCCATGCAGCACTATACATTTGCAGTAAATGCATTTGTGGAACTTGTGAAGCAGTATGGAATGGATGGATACGAATTTGAGGTGCATGAGACGAAAACACATGAAGTCATTGAGAATGTCAGGAACCGCAAAAGCGAGATAGGTATCCTGTATCTGAATGATTTTAACAAAAATGTATTGAATAAGCTGTTTGCGGAGTATGAACTGCAGTTTCAGCCATTGCTGGAATGTGGTGTGTATGTATATATGTGCAAATGCCACCCGCTGGCAGGCAGGGATGAAATAGAGTTAGGGGAACTGGAGGAGTACCCGTGTCTTGGGTTTGCACAGGGGGATCACAATTCCTTTTATTTTGCGGAGGAGGTTTTGAGCACTTACCGGTACAAAAGGTTTATCCGGGCCAATGACAGGGCAACCATGTTAAACCTTATGGTCGGATTAAACGGATATACCCTGTGCTGCGGGATTATATGTGAGGATCTGAATGGAAAAGATTATTGCGCTGTGAAACTTAGATCAGAAGAAAAGATGATCATTGGGTATATTTCAAGAAAAGATTCAGCGCTTAGCGCGATTGGACAGAAATATCTTGAAGAAATAGAAAAATACAGGGATAAAACATTCGATTAGTCAGGAGGGGCTGATATGGCGAGAGGAATTGAAACAAAATGTCTGCATTTAGAAGAGGAAGAGGGGTGTAGTAACAATTATGGTGCAGTCAGCTATCCCATTTACCAGACAGCAACGTATGCGCACCTGGGTGTGGGGAAAAGCACAGGCTATGATTACAGCAGGCTGCAGAATCCTACAAGGGAGCATTTGGAAAAAGTTGTGGCATCATTGGAGAATGGGACAGATGCACTGGCTTTTGCAACAGGAATGGCAGCAATTACTTTGATGATGGAGCTGTTTCATCCAGGAGACCATCTGATTGTAGATGCAGATCTTTATGGGGGAAGCATCCGTCTTTTTCACAATGTATCCGAGAAAAACGGAATTGTATTTTCAAGTGTTGACTGTTACAAAGAAGATGTGGAAAGTTACATAAACGAAAATACGAGGGCTATTTACATTGAGACTCCTACGAATCCCATGATGAATGTGACAGATATAGGGAAACTCTCCGGGATAGCTGGGAAGTATAACCTGCTGCTGATTGTTGACAATACCTTTCTTTCACCGTATTTCCAGAATCCATTGGATTTAGGTGCGGATATTGTGGTACACAGCGGGACGAAATATCTTGGCGGGCATAATGATACGCTGGCTGGTTTTCTGGTTACAAACAGGGAAGATATTAGTGAGAAGTTCCGGTTTTTGATCAAGACGACAGGGGCAGGGCTTGCGCCGTTTGACAGCTGGCTGATCCTGCGCGGAATCAAGACGCTTGGCATCCGTATGGAGAAGTCACAGCAGAATGCGGTAACACTTGCAAATTGGCTAAAAGGACAAAATGCAGTAACAAAAGTTATCTATCCGGGACTTCCCTCGCATCCGGGGCATGAGATTATGAAAAAGCAGGCAAGGGGATTTGGGGCGATGATCACATTCCAGCTCGAAAGCAGGGAATTTGCGAAGGCAGTTTTGGAAAAAGTCCGCATGATCAAGTTTGCAGAAAGTCTTGGAGGTGTAGAAACGCTGATCACTTATCCTGCGACACAGACTCATGCAGATGTGCCGGAAGAAATCCGGGAAAGAAACGGGATCACAGAAAGCACACTCAGGCTTTCTGTTGGAATTGAGGATGTAAATGATTTGCTGGATGAACTGGACAGAGTTTTTCGCGAAATAGAAGGTGGGTTACATGGCTGAAAGAAATCTTGATTTTGACAGGATCATAAACAGAAGAGGTACCGGGAGCCTTAAATATGATTTTGCAAAAAGGCGTGGGATGCCGGAAGATGTGCTGCCTTTGTGGGTAGCAGATATGGATTTTAAAACTTCTTCTTATATTGAGGATGCGCTTGTAGAACGGGCAAGGCATGGGATCTTTGGGTATAGTGAGGTCCAGACACCGTATTTTGAGGTTATAAGGGCGTGGATGAAGAAACATCATGACTGGGAAGTGCAGGAAAAATGGCTGGTAAAAACACCAGGGGTTGTATTTGCACTGGCAATGGCAGTAAAGGCATATACAAAGCCGGGAGATGGCGTGCTGATCCAGCTGCCGGTATATTACCCATTTTCGGAAGTGATAGAAGACAATGGGAGAAAAGTGGTAAGCAACATTTTATATCTGGGGGAGGATAACCGCTATCATATTGATTTTGATGATTTTGAAAAAAAGATTACGGAGGAAAAGATCAAGCTGTTTTTCTTATGCAATCCGCACAATCCAGTGGGAAGAGTCTGGACAAGGGAGGAACTGACAAAGCTGGGTGATATCTGCGTGAAGCGCCATGTCATTGTGGTCAGTGATGAAATCCATCAGGATTTTGTATTTAAAGGAAAACACCTTGTCTTTGCAAATTTGAAAAAAGAATATGAGGATATCAGCATTACCTGCACGTCACCAAGTAAGACCTTTAACCTTGCCAGTATGATGATGTCAAACATTTTTATCCCGAACCGTGACTTAAAGCACAAGTTCCGTAAAGAACTGGATGCTGCAGGCACGAGCCAGCTCGGTGTCATGGGGCTTGTTGCATGTGAAGCTGCATACAGTAAGGGGGAGGAGTGGTATCAGGCAATGCTGTCCTATGTGGCAGATAACATAGCGTTTACCAAAAGATATGTGGAAGCAAATTTGCATGGTGTACGCATGGCAGAACATGAGGGAACCTACCTTGTCTGGCTTGATTTCAGGGAGACAGGACTTAGTACAGATGAACTGGAGAAACGGATGGTACATAAGGCAAAACTGTGGCTTGACAGTGGAAAAATATTTGGGGAAAGCGGAAGGGGATTTCAGAGAATCAACGCTGCCTGTCCCCGGAGTGTGCTGTCAGAAGCATTGGAAAGAATCAGAAAAGCGATACAGGAATAGAGAGGCAGATATGCAATGTTACATATAGAAAATTATGATGTGAAACAACGTATTTTAGAAGGAAATTTTGGACTGGAGAAGGAAAGCTTAAGGATAAAAAAAGACGGCACGTTATCCCATTCGCCCCATCCATTTACGGATGATACGCATATTGTAAAGGATTTCTGCGAAAACCAGACGGAAATCAATACTTCAGTACATGCAAGTGCAAAAGAAGCGATTAAAGAGCTGGAATTTCACAACAGGCGTATTTATGAAAGATTAGAAAGCCTGCCGGAAAGAGAATACCTTTGGCTGTTTTCCAATCCGCCTTATATTCAAAATGAAAGTGATATACCAGTTGCGGTTTTTGAAGGCATCGAGGTATCAAAAACTGCATACAGGGAATATTTGTCTGCAAAATATGGGCGGTATAAAATGACATTTTCTGGTATCCATGTAAATTATTCCTTTTCTGAGAAACTGTTGGAAACTGATTTTAAATATCAAAAGGAGATGGATTATCAAGAATACAAAAACAGGTTTTATCTGGAACTTGCGCAGAGAATGGCTGCATATGGCTGGCTGCTTGTGGCAGTGACTGCGGCAAGTCCGCTTCTGGACAGCTCGTTTGTAGAGAAAGGCATTTACAATCAGGATGTGTTTACTGGAATGGCATCCGTCAGATGCGGCGAAATGGGATACTGGAACGAGTTTGCCCCTATTCTGGATTATCATAATATCTCCGCATATGCAGACAGTATCCGAAAATATGTGGATATGGGGTTATTGAAGGCGGCTTCTGAACTGTATTATCCAATACGATTAAAGCCGGCAGGAGAAAATAACTTAGAGTCTTTGTGTCGAAATGGCGTCAATCATATAGAACTGCGTATGTTTGATTTAAATCCCCTTGTAAGTGCCGGTGTGGAGGAAATGGATATTATCTTTGCACAGCTTTTAATGGTCTGGCTTGCTGCAACGCCCAGTCAGCCATTCAGCGAAAAGGATCAGATTCAGGCAGTGCAGAATTTTAAGAATGCCGCCCGGTACGATTTAAAGACAGTCAATATACTGACACCAGATGGAGAAATATATTCTGTAGCCCATGCAGCCTTAAAAGTAATTGAAATGATGAAAGAATTTTATAGTGGACTTTCGTTGGATGTGGATGAAGTATTGCAGTTTGAATATGAAAAATTTACAGATGCAGATAACAGGTATGCGTGGAGAATCAGAAAACAATTTGGAGATGGGTATGTAAAAAAAGGGTTGGAACTTGTAAAGGAAAGGCGGGGGAATAAATGTGTGAATTGTTTGGCGTAACCTCCCATGGCAAGTTGGAACTAAATGAGCTTCTTTTGGAATTTTTCTCACACGGTATTGATCATCCCAATGGATGGGGAATGGCATTTTTTTATGGGAATGCAGTATCTTTGGAAAAACAGCCGGAAGCCTCACATAAAAGTAATTATCTGAGGCAGAGGTTACAATTTAAAGTGGAAGCGGATAAAATGATTGCACATATAAGGCTTGCTACAAGAGGTAACCTCAATTACGAAAATACGCATCCTTTTGTCATGCGGGATAACAGTGATAGGACATGGACACTGGCGCATAATGGGACGATTTTTGACTGCGATTTGCTCAATCCTTTCGTATATTGCCAACAGGGACAAACGGACAGTGAGAGGATTCTGGCATATATTGTAAGCCAGGTGAATTTGGAGCAGGAAAAGAAAAAAGAATTGTCAAAACAGGAGAGATTTGAATTGATAGATAAAATTGTCTGTGAGATCACACCGGAAAATAAGGTAAATCTTCTTTTGTTTGACGGTGAATTGATGTATGTACATACAAATTATAAAAACAGTTTATATTGTTGTCAAAAAGGAGAAGCAGTTGTAATATCTACCACACCGCTGGACCACCATAGATGGGAACCGCTTCCAATGAATACGCTGCTTGCTTATCAGGATGGGAAACAGATGTACGCAGGCACGAATCATAAAAATGAATTTTTTGAAACGGAAGAAAAAATGCGGTTACTTTTTTTGGATTTCGCAAATTTATAAAATAGCAGGAGGATGATACAAAAATGAGCGATAACAGATATGAATTAAACAAAGAGCTGGCACAAATGTTAAAAGGTGGTGTCATTATGGATGTAACAACGCCGGAGCAGGCAAAGATCGCAGAGGAAGCAGGGGCTTGTGCCGTCATGGCATTAGAGAGGATACCTGCAGACATCAGGGCAACAGGCGGTGTTTCCCGCATGAGTGATCCGAAAATGATAAAAGGAATACAGGAAGCTGTTTCTATTCCTGTTATGGCGAAATGCAGGATAGGACATTTTGCAGAAGCGCAGATTTTGGAGGCAATAGAGATTGATTATATTGACGAGAGCGAAGTTTTATCACCTGCGGATGATGTTTACCATATTGATAAAACAAGGTTTAAAGTTCCTTTTGTATGCGGGGCAAAGGATTTGGGTGAGGCATTGCGGAGAATTAATGAAGGAGCATCTATGATCCGGACTAAGGGAGAACCGGGAACAGGGGATGTTGTGCAGGCTGTGCGCCATATGCGAAAGATGAATCAGGAAATTGCAAGGCTTACGTCCATGCGGGAGGATGAATTGTTTCAGGCGGCAAAGGAATTGGAGGTTCCTTACGAATTTGTGAAATTTGTCCATGAAAATGGAAGGCTGCCAGTCGTCAACTTTGCGGCAGGAGGGGTTGCCACACCTGCAGATGCGGCGCTTATGATGCAGCTTGGGGCAGAAGGTGTATTTGTAGGATCAGGCATTTTTAAGTCGGGTGATCCAAAGAAACGTGCTGCAGCGATTGTAAGGGCAGTTACTAATTTTAATGACGCAAATCTTTTAGCAGAGTTATCCGAGGACTTGGGGGAAGCCATGGTAGGAATCAATGAGCAGGAAATAGAGCTTCTCATGGCTGAAAGGGGAAAATAGAAAATGAAAATAGCGGTATTGTCTGTACAGGGAGCATTTATAGAGCATGAAAAAATGCTCTCCCTGTTAGGCGCACAGAGTTTTGAAATACGGCAGAAAAGAGATTTAGAACAGGAATTTGACGGTTTGATCCTGCCGGGTGGGGAAAGCACGGTTATGGGAAAACTGTTAAAAGAACTGGATTTATTTGATACATTGGAGAGAAAAATAAAAGAAGGGCTTCCGGTACTGGGAACCTGTGCCGGACTGATTCTTCTGGCAGGAAAGCTCTCCAATGATGAAAATACTTATTTTGGAACGCTTCCGGTCACAGTAAGACGTAATGCTTACGGAAGGCAGCTTGGCAGTTTTTATACGGAAGAAGAAGTAACCGGAGTGGGCAAAATCCCTATGGCATTTATCCGTGCCCCTTTTGTAGAAAGTGTAGGAGCAGATACAGAAATTATCGCAAGGGTGAATGGGAATATCGTTGGGGTAAAATATCATAACCAGATCGGTGTTTCCTTTCATCCGGAAGTTACGGAATGTACCAAAATGCATGAATATTTTTTGGGTATATGTAAGTCTCATTTATATGAAAAGGTTTAATATAGGAAATATCTATCATATGTAAAAGGAATAATCTATTACCTTAAGCGGAAAATCTGTTGACAAGAGAAAACTGTAAAAGTATAATGTGAGACATAGAGAGAAACCTATATAACCTATTAGGTAAATAGGAATAAGAGAGGAGTTATTAATATGAAAACAAATAATATGGTAACGAGCAGAAGAAATAATGAGTGTTGTTGCTGTCAGACTGTATGTATGAATACGGTTTGCTTTTCATATGTATGATGCACCCGGCTTACTAAGCGCAAGGCTGGCAGTTGTCATACGCATATGACAGCTGTTTTTTTTATGAATTTGAAGGATGTTAGCAGAGCTATCAAACAAATATTAATTTTATGGAGGTAATACCCTGCGGGTATACCTATATGCCAAAAATCAGGCAAAAAGGAGGAAATCATTGTGAGTCAGATCAAAGAAAGCGCACTGGAGTTAATCGGAAAAACCCCGATACTGAAACTGAATGGGTATGCGAAGAAAGCAGGCGCGGCAGATGCCACAATTCTTGCAAAGCTGGAATATTTCAATCCGGCGGGTTCCGTAAAGGATCGTATTGCATTGGCAATGATTGAGGATGCGGAAAAGAAAGGTCTTTTAAAAGAGGGAGCAACCATTATTGAGCCTACCAGTGGGAATACCGGAATCGGTCTTGCTGCTGTTGCAGCGGCAAAGGGATATCGGGCAATCCTTACCCTGCCGGATACCATGAGCGTTGAGAGGAGAAATCTTTTAAAGGCATATGGTGCAGAGCTGGTGCTCACAGAAGGGGCCAAGGGAATGAAGGGGGCTATTGCAAAAGCAGAAGAGCTTTCTAAAGAAATTGACGGAGCGGTTATCTTAGGGCAGTTTGTGAATCCGGCGAACCCGGCGGTACATAAGGCGACAACCGGACCGGAAATCTGGGAACAGACAGAGGGAAAGGTTGACATTTTTGTTGCCGGTGTAGGAACGGGCGGAACCATCACAGGTGTTGGGGAATACTTAAAAGAAAAGAATCCGGATGTGAAAATTGTGGCAGTTGAGCCGGCGGGAAGCCCTGTTTTGTCAAAGGGAACTCCGGGGGCGCATAAGATTCAGGGAATTGGTGCAGGATTTGTTCCGGAAGTTCTCAATACGGAAGTATATGACGAAATTATTGCGATTGAGAATGAGGATGCATTTGCAGAAGGAAAGGCATTTGCAGTAAGTGAAGGAATTCTTGTGGGGATATCTTCCGGTGCTGCGCTTAAGGCAGCAGTGATTCTTGCAAACAGACCGGAAAATAAAGGAAAGACGATCGTAGCATTACTTCCTGACTCTGGCGACAGATATTTGTCTACTCCATTGTTCAACAATAATTAAGCAGACAGATTTTGTTCGGATTGGAGGCGGATGTGAATGAAAGAAACAGAAAGTAAACAGGTTTTGGATAGTTCGCATTTAGGCACTCTTGAAAAACTGTTAAGTGATATGAAATATGGAAGCATCACACTTATTATTCAGGATGGTAAAATTGTCCAAATAGATAAAACTGAAAAATACAGAATAAAAGACTGACTGGAAAACCAGAGGTTTTGTTAAAAGGATTAACAGACCTCTGGCTTTTTCTTTATGATTTGTTGTAGTTCCACAATCAGGATGCTGTAGCCATTGGAATGGCATAGGTTTGCAAAACTGAAGTTGGCGGTTCGAATCCGCCCAGTATCACGATGAGCTTGACATGAGCTTTGATGTCCAGCGGATGCAGGATACGGGCGTGGAGGTGGCTTGTGCCGCAGACGGTGCGGCGGCGGTCGAGATGCGGCCCGCGCCGAGGAGCAGGGTGCAGGCTTCGATGTGATTTTGCTCGACTGGAAGATGCCGTGGCAAAGCGCCGTGGAAACCGCGCGGAAGATACGGGAAAAGGTGCGGGCGGACGTTCCGATTCTGGTGCTGACCTCCTACGACTGGGCCGATATCGAGGACGAGGCGCGCGTTGCGGTGCGCAGCCTGAAAGCTGTTGTCCGACTATAGTTTAAATATATAGTTGTATATATTTTTTATGTATTAGACAGAAGAAACCTGCTATGCCAGTATGTTTTCTAAGAAATATGAAAAGGAGAAATCATTATGAGAGAAAGATTGTTAAAACTGGTTTTAATTGGCGCTGTATTGACATTGGCACTGGGTGCAGTGGGATGCGGCAATTCGGCTTCCGAAAGCCCGGCAAGCGATCAGGCGGAAAGCCCCGCAGACGGGTCAGACGCGGCGGATAGATCTTCGGACGATGCAAAGGCGGACACACCCGCGGACGGAGGAGAGGTAAAGAAGGTGACTGTGGCTCATACGAATTACTACGTGCCGTATGATTTCGAGGATGAAAACGGAAATTCGGACGGCTACGAGGTCGCAGTGATGAAGGCCGTGGATGAGTTGCTGCCGGAGTACGAGTTCACATTCGTGCCGACCACGGATGACGACCTGCTCATCGGTGTGGAGTCGGGAAAGTATGACGTCGGCACGAAGGGTGTCTGGTGGACCGAGGCGCGTTCCGAGACCTATCTGTTCCCGGAGCACTACATCGGGGCGAGCATCATCGGCATTCTGACGCGCGCAGAGGATGCGGACAAATATACGGATTTGGAGTCATTCGCAAAGGAAGGCGGAAAGCTGGTGCCGATTGCCCCGCAGAACGCGCAGTACAATATCGTTGAAAACTTTAATGCATCACATCCCGACACGCAGATCGAACTCGCAGCAGCCGACCAGTTCCAGCTCGCGGATGCCTACCAGTGGGTGCGTGAGGGCAGGTACGACGCCTATTTCGAGATCAAGACAAGCTACGAGAGCAATGTGGTGAACGAGGATGGGGAATACCACGAGTTTGCCGATGACTTTGCGTATGCAAGCTACGAGGGCATCCCGACATGGCCGCTCTTTAACATCAAGAATCAGGAGCTGGCGGATGCCTACGACAAGGCGTGGGAGCAGCTTGAGGCGGACGGGACGTTAGAGAAGCTGGCGCAGGAATATTTTGGCTACAGCTTGTTTGACTACATACCGGACGGCTACAAGATTGGGGACCAGCTCTAAATTGCGGCAGAAGATGCCAGTTTGAAAAGGAGGTAAGCGATGCGCCCGTTTCATCCGGAATTTATTCTTACAGCATTGGGGCAGATTTGCCCTTACATATGGGTGACGCTCGCCACCATGGCGGGCACGGTATTCTTCGGGAGCCTTGTCGGGATTTTGCTCGCGCGGGCAAACATCCGCAGAGGGCGTTTCTCACGGACACTCGCCGCGGTCTACATCTACGTTGCGAGGTGTGTGCCGTCAATTGTCATGCTTTTTATCATCTACTATGGGCTGCCGAACCTGATGCTCGGATTTGGCATTGATATTAACGGCTGGAGCAAAGCGTTTTTCGTGGTCGTCACGTTCTCGGTCCTGTTTGCCGCGAATATGGCGGAGGTGTTTCGCTCGGCTTACGAGGCCATCGACGCGGGGCAGCGGGAGGCAGCGCTCTCCGTCGGGCTCTCCGAATGGCAGGCGTTCCGCTCGGTGGTTTTGCCGCAGTGTATCGTTGTGGCGCTGCCGAACTTTACGAACGCGCTCGTGAACCTGATGAAGGAGGGTTCCCTGTCCTACACGATCGGCATGTTCGACGTCATGGGGAAGGGTCAGCTCATGATCGCGCAGAACCTGGGGGCGTATGCCCTGGAGACGTATCTCGCGATGGCGCTTGTCTACTGGGTGATGACCTTCCTGCTCGAGCATGGCTTCGGATATGTGGAGGCGCGCCTTTCCAGAGGAAAAAAGGCAGTGGTCTAGGAGGAAAAATGAAGTTAAACACAACCTTTATGATAGAGACATTTTTTGAGGCGCTGCGCGGCGTTCCCGTCGCGCTGGAAATCACTCTGGTGACGCTGCTTTTGTCCGCGCCGGCCGCATTTTTCATGGCGCTTGGGCGGCTGCACAAAAAAGGGATCGGGAGCAAATTCATAAGCGGTTATGTCTCTTTTATCCGGGGCACGCCGGTCGTCCTGCAGATTTTGTTTCTGTACAGCCTCCTGCCGTCGCTTTTGAACTACCTTCTGAACCAGGTGCTGCAGCTGGGCTTTGACGTGTTTGTTGTTCCGCCGATTCTCTACGCGTTTGTTGTGTTCGGGCTGAACACGACGGCGGTGCTCTCGGAGGTGTTCCGCTCGGCGATTCTGACCGTGGGAAGCGGGCAGATGGAGGCGGCGCTCTCCGTCGGGCTCTCCGAGCACCAGGCGTATACGCGCATCCTGATTCCGCAGGCGCTGGTGGCGGCGCTCCCGAACCTGTGCAACACGACGGTCAGCCTGCTCAAAAGCACCTCGCTCGCCTTTATGATGACGGTTCAGGATATCATGGCGATTGCAAAGGTGCGCGCGGCATACGGCTACAATTACATTGAGACATATCTGGTCGTCTTTGTGATTTATATTATACTTTGCACACTTGTCCAGCTGCTGTTCCAGATAGTCGAAGGGCGGCTGTCTTCCTATAAGAAACTGGTAACGTGCTAAAAGGAGCGGATAAACGTATGTTAGAGCTGAAAAATGTCCATAAATCATTTGGAGAAAACAAAATATTAAAAGGGGTCAACCTCAGGGTGGAGCGGGGGGATATCATTGTCATTTGCACTGGTCAACAAAAATTGGACACTTAAATTGTATTTTTTGACATACAAT
>ERZ778516.923-NODE-923-length-23698-cov-5.184452_pt1 | contig 23698 bp, 21 predicted proteins | sample MGYA00510342_ERZ778516 | MGnify/ENA primary metagenome ERZ778516 (study PRJEB29527, sample SAMN07138961) | mouse gut metagenome | material: feces | host: mouse | place: China:Nanjing | collected 2016-01-25 ... | reverse complement strand
AAAAATCCGGGTACGGAACTGTTCACCAGATAATCCGCTTCCCGCTCATTGATTTTTTCCCCAAATGACGGCTTTCCTTTTATTAATACACTCGAATTTTTTGCATGAACCCGAAATTTCATCCGCTTTTCCGTCCTTTTCTCTGCTGAATTATATATTCTTATGGACTTGCAGGACCTTCTGCCTGCCCGGTTTCCCGCCGGATAATCTCACAGATGCTGTCTCCTTCATAAAGCTGCATCTGTTCAAAATCATAATCCTTTAAAAAATTCAGATATGTCGTCAGCTTATTTTCCTGGTAGCTGTCCAGCACAGCCCGGTTCAATGGCAGCCCATCCCGGTTATCCATATAGGCCGCGCTCTGCATGCCTTCGCTTAACATCAGGGAAAGCAGCGTCATTGCCGCGTCCTGCCTGTTTTTATCCCCGCTCTTTTTCACGGCATACCAGTGTTCCATGCTGCCCACAAGCTTTTCTTCTTTCAAAAGCGGCACAGCTGTAAAATCCGTAGAAGGAACCGCTTCCACAGTAACTGCCTCCACCCGGTCCATATCGGACAAATCGCCGGCAATCCATGCAAGCGGGTCATCCTGGTTTTGAAACCGCTCAAACACGCCCTGCGTATCTGCATAATCGAGAGTGCCTCCCATCTGTGCAAGCGTGTCCATATCTGCCCCGCCAGCTTCCTTTATCCCACCAGGCGTTTCGGCAGAATCCGGCTGTGCCAGTCCTGCGGCCTTTGCTTCACTTCCATATACAATGCCTGTCTGCATGGCAGTCGGCAGTGCATAAACACCGTCTTCCCCGGCCAGGTCTTCCAGATACAGATAATCCGATAAATCCATCGTATGCATCAGTCTGGAAAGCTCCATGCAATGGCCCGCATTCCAAAAACCGTCATCCAGCCCGTCGGTACAGAACACATCCGGCAGGCTGTCCGTTTCCATGGCGCGTTCCAGCATCTGCATGTAATTTTCCCTGGCAGCCGCCTGTGCATGAACTGTCAGCTGCGGACATACGCGTGCTGCGCTTTCGGACAGCGCGCGTATCAGTTCCTCTCCGGACTGTTCATCTGCTGCCAGAATCCATACAGACAGTTCTTCCGGCTCGAGCTTTGCCACATCGATTTTCCCCCTGCCGGAAAAAACGGTCAGGTTTAGAGCAAGCGCACCGCCGGCAAGCAGGATAACTGCCGCCAGCACTGCTGCCAGAATCTGCTTTCTCCTGCGGTTTTTACGGATTTCTTCCTGCGGGAGCCTGACTTTTTTATGATAAATGAGCGCTTCCTTAAACTCCTTCGCCGTCTGGAACCTCAGGCGGGGCTCCAGTGCCATAGCTTTGAATATGATGCGCTGCAGGTAATCATCCGCCCGGATTCCAAAATCCTTCAATTCCTTTAATTCATCGTTCATCACGCGGTCCCTGGAATCTACCGGCTTTTCCCCGGACAGCATTTCAAAAAAGACTGCACCTGCCGCATAAATATCCATGCTCAGGCTCTGTTCATCCTGTGACGTATACTGCTCCGGCGGCGTATATCCGGCCTTCACAACAACCGCTTCCGTCCGTTCCGAGCCTTCCAGCCTTGCCGCTCCAAAGTCAAACAGCTTGATGGAATCCGGCCCGGTCAGGAAAATATTATCCGGGCTGATATCCTTATGAATAATGCCGTGACCGTGAACTTTTTCCAGCGCTTCTAACAGCGCTATCATATACCCGCCCGCTTCTTCCTGCGAAAAGCGCCGCTTTTTCAGTTCTTCTTTCAAAAGCGGCGCATCCACATATTCCATAATGATATACGCAGTCTGGTTTTCCTGAAAAAAATCAAAGACATTTACGATATCCTGTTCTTTGGAAAAAAGCGCCATATTCCGCGCTTCTTCCAGAAAACGGGCCAGCTGCTTTTGAAACTCCGCTTTCTTTTCACCGGAAAATATCCCTACTTTTTTCTCTCCGCCGCCCCGGTTTACAAGCCCCGCCGGATAAAACTCCTTGACTGCCACAATCATGCGCAGCATGGCATCAAATGCTTTATAGGTAATGCCAAATCCGCCAAACCCGATGCTGGCACCTATGACATACCGCTTTTGCAGGATTGTTCCGGGCGAAAGCTGGTATGCCTGGCCCGAATCGCTGCCCGGCTCATAACCGCAGTGCGGGCAGACGGCATGGTTTCCCCTGGCCTTAAAACACCAGAAACAGATTTTGCCCGCCATTTATGCATACCAGAAAATGCCTGCTCCATACAGGAGCTGGCCGTCATCCGTAACCCAGGTCACCGGCTGCAGCATCAGGCTGTACCCATACCCGTCATGCTCATAATCATTCGTAAATACTGCCACGCATGGATAGCTGGATTTCCTGCCCTCTAACGTTCCCTCTGCTTCAAAATAAACCGTAGCTCCGGCGCTGTCTTCTTCGACTGCCAGAATCTTTGTGCACTTTCCATATACAACATCATCTTTATTCTGCGGTTTCACAAGTGCAAGAAAATCATCCAGTCCCTTTTTCAGGCCATTTGCCTTTACGGTCACCTTTTTGCCGCTGTCCGGGCTGCTCCATGTTTTGTATACATTTTTCAGATACCCGGCTGGTTTTAATACATCTTTGACTACCGTAATCCGGCATTCTTCCTTTTCCCCGTTTATCGTAGCAGAAATGACTGCCTTGCCGGCTTTCAGCGCTGTTACAACTCCATTCTTAGACACTTTTACTGCCTTCGGATTGCTGGATGTCCACGCTGAAGCCTTTGCGTCCCCTGACAAATCTATTTTTGCTCCCTTTGCTATCTTCATATCATTTGCCGCTGCAAAATTAAACAGCGCCAGCTTAGAAGCGGCTTCCACCCTGCACACACCCAGAAACAGCACCGCAATCACTGCTGCTGCCAGTGCCAGCATATACGTTATTCTGCTTTCTTTTCTTACCATTATCATGCTTCCCCCTTCATGTTTTTCCTTTGTGCTTTCGTTTCCGTTTCTCAAAAAGCGTACTTATTGAGAAGCTGCCTGTATCATTCTGGCGCTATGAATTTACGTCCTTTTTGGGATGTAATCTGTAAAAACTTTACATTATCTTAGAATTATCAGGTGAAATGTCATTCAGATTAGTCAAAAAACCTTGCAGAAACACAAATAATATGGTAAATTTAGGTAGAAACAGGGAACTATCAAAAAGTACACATTTTGATAGCTATTTACAAAAATAAAATGTTTTTATATTCAATATTCATTTACAAAATACATATATTTCTTTTTGTCATATCAATTTATTCCTTTCATACTTTGATTATTTTCATATCATTCTATAGCATTCATACACTTGCTTTTTGTATCTGCTTATTCCATCTATACATTAACTTTTTCGTTTCAGTCTGCACCATTCATACATTTGCCTTTTTGCATCAATCTGCTCATTTACTTTTTCATTTCAGTCTGCACCATCCATTCCCTTTCTATCAGCTTTTTCAATTCATGTAACCTTTCCTTCCATAATATAGTTTGCACAATCCCCATATTTTTTCTTCCAGCATCCCTTCCCATCACCCACATGCTCTCTTTCTCCCCCGTCTCTTGCATTCCCCCCCATCTGCCAGCCGCCTTCAAAGCCCCCGGTACTCCCGCAGCTTCCGGTAAAACGTCGCCTGGCTCATTCCGCTTTTTTCCAAAACCTCCTCAATCGAAATCTTTTTGCGCTCCCAAGCCCGCACAAGCTGCGGAAATTCCTTCGGCACTGCAACGCCCGGCCTTCCGAATTTCACGCCCTTGGCCTTTGCCGCCGCAATCCCCTGCTCCTGTCTTCTTCGGATGCTGTCCCGCTCGGACTCCGCCACAAACGACAGAATCTGCAAAACCAGGTCTGCAATAAACGTCCCCATCAGGTCTTTCCCGTTGCGCGTATCAAGCAGCGGCATATCAATCACGCAGATATCGGCCCCGATTTCCTTCGTCAGAACCCGCCACTGCTCCTGTACTTCCTGATAATTCCTGCCCAGCCGGTCAATGCTCAAAATATACAGAAGGTCTCCCTGTCCAAGCCTTGCTGCCATCCTTGCATACTGCGGCCGGTTAAAATCCCTGCCTGACTGCTTGTCCACATAAATATTGCATTCCGCCACGCCAAGCCTGCGCATTTCCATCATCTGCCTTTCCTCATTCTGGTCTGTGCTGGACACTCGCACATACCCGTAAATATTATGCCTTTCCATATCAAACCATCCTCCTTATCTTTCGTATAGCGCAAAAGAATTGTAACATCTATATGTTACGGTTTGCACCCAGAGCACTTGCAGAAACGAAATTTAAATCCACAGTCCTTATTTTATGACAATTCCTGAAACAAAAACAAAAGCAGAAAACCCTGTATACAAAGTGTTTTCTGCTTCCTTAATCTGCGCAATGCTTCATGTATGTAAATCCAGCCTGATATCAAGCCGCATGACCCGGTTATATTAACATATTCTTTTTTAATTTGTCCGTTATACTGTTATTTTCCAGCGATTTTAACTGATAATAAGCTACGCTTCTTAATTTTCTAAGCCTGTCTTCAGATGATATGCCCTGCCTGATTATCTGCATTTATGCTTTCTAAATTTACTAATACAATCAGCTGTTCCACACTGGCATAATCCCGCATATTCAGCTTTTTATTTCCGGTTTCCTCACGCCATTTGCGGGCCGTTTTACCAAAAAGGGCAATATTCAGCATATCAGCTTCTGTAGCATATGCATATCCCTGCTCCTGTTTCGTAAGTTCTGGCGTAATTAAAAATTCTTTGACCGCATCTGTATGAATACGGTAATTTATCTTAGAAAGCTCGCGTTTCGTATCCCAGCCTGTTTTCAGCCGCTGAGCCTCACTTTTCTTTAACCGCTGATAATCTTTTATCACATACAGCTTAAATTCAGGAGAAATCCATGATGCAAATTCAAATGCAATATCCGTATGTGCATATGTACCTCCGCATCTGCCAGACCTTGAAACAATTCCAATCGCGTTTGTTTTTTCTGCCCATCTTTGCGGGGTCAGCGTAAAGGAATTAGAGCCGGCCTCATTTTTAAAGGTGTCGAATTCGACCCCTTTAAATTCTGGATTATATAACTTCTCCCACAAGCCAAGAAATTCAATTGTAGAACGCAAACGCATCCAATTCTTTACAACATCTTTCGGTTCATAAGAATTTTTACGCCGTGCCAAATCAGTCAGAGACATATAGTCTTCTTGAAATGTCTTATCAAATACAATTGATATTTCTGTTCCATTTGCATTCAGCTTCATACCACACCTCCGTTATTTTAATATTTCATTCTGTCCTTTCAAATTATATCTTATTTTTCTGATGATATGGGAAAAATATTTCCTACAAGACCTGCATATTCATAAAATTTTCCCCCTTGGCAAACCCCCGCATCTATGCTAAAATAACCCCATCAAAACCAAATACCCATGCAAGAGATGAGAGCCATGCAGTAACGTATCGGAAACGATACCTTATTTTGCGTGGCTTTTTCATATGCAAAAAAGAACAGGAGGCTGACAAAACATGTATGACGTAGTTATCATCGGTGCCGGTGTCACCGGGTGCGCGAGTGCCAGGGAGCTTTCCCGCTGGCGGCTGAATATCTGTGTTGTGGAAAAAGAAGAAGATGTCTGCTGCGGCACATCCAAAGCAAACAGTGCCATTGTCCATTCCGGCATTGACTGTACGCCCGGGACGTTAATGGCCGAAATGAACCTTCTTGGCAATCAGCTGATGGAACCGCTTTCCAAAGAACTGGATTTTGAATTTCAGCGAAACGGCTCCCTGATTTTATGCTTCCGCGAAAGCGACCTGCCAAAGCTGCAGGCATTGTATGAACAGGGACTGGCAAACCAGGTACCGGATATCCGCATTCTTGACAGCCGGGAGCTGCACGAAATGGAACCGGCGGTTTCCGACGAAGCCATTGCCGCTATTTATGCCCCGACCGGGGGCATTGTCTGCCCGTTTGGCATGAACATCGCACTGGCAGAAAATGCTGCGCAAAACGGCGTACAGTTTCTGTTTGACACAGAAGCCACTGGCATCACCCGCACCGCTGACGGGTATGAGCTCCAGACGAATAACGGCCCGGTTGCGGCAAAATGCATTGTCAATGCAGCCGGCGTTCACGCCGATACGTTCCACAATATGGCCAGCAGCCACAAAATCCATATCACGCCAAGGCGCGGGGAATACTGCCTGCTGGACAAATCTGCCGGAAGCCTTGTAAAACACACAATATTCCAGCTTCCAAACGAATTCGGCAAAGGCGTGCTTGTTACGCCGACTGTCCACGGCAATCTGTTAACCGGCCCGACAGCCGATGACCATTCAGACAAAGAAGCCGTGCAGACCACCGCTTCGGGCCTGGAACGGGTATGCGAGTCCGCCAGGCGCTCTGTCCCATCGGTTCCGGTGCGCCAGGTCATTACTTCGTTCAGCGGAAACCGCGCCCATGAAGATGGCCACGAATTTATTATCCAGGAACTGGAAGACGCTCCCGGGTTTGTGGATGCTGCCGGAATCGAATCGCCCGGCCTGACCAGCGCCCCGGCCATCGGCATGCGCGTGGCAGATATTGTCACCGGGATTTTAAAGCCGCAGCCAAATCCAGATTTTAACGGCACAAGAAAAGGCATCTTAAACCCGAAGCTGTTATCCAAAGAAGCATATGCGGCGCTGATTCGGGAAAATCCGGCTTACGGCAATATTATCTGCCGCTGCGAAATGATTACCGAAGGCGAAATCATAGATGCCATTACCCGCCCGCTCGGTGCCAAATCCTTAGACGGCATCAAGCGCCGCACACGTGCCGGAATGGGCAGGTGCCAGTCCGGGTTCTGCGCGCCGAAGACCATGGAAATCCTTGCCAGGGAGCGCGGCATTTTGGAGCTTTCCATTACCAAAAGCGGAAAAGGCTCAGAACTTTTAACCGGGCACAGCAGGGCATTCATCGAAAAATAGATACAGGGGGAACCGACATGCAATCCTATGACATTGTAATTATCGGCGGCGGGCCTGCAGGGCTTGCCGCAGCAGCCGCAGCAAAGCAAAATGGCACGGACAGTATCCTGATTCTGGAACGGGACTGCCAGCTGGGCGGCATTTTAAACCAGTGCATCCATAACGGCTTCGGCCTTCATACCTTTAAAGAAGAACTGACCGGGCCGGAATATGCCAGCCGTTTTATCACCCGGGTAAAGCAGCTGCACATTCCGTATAAACTTAATACCATGGTTATGAATATTACCCGTGACAAAATCATCACCGCCGTAAACCGCACCGACGGCCTGTTCCAGATATCTGCCAAAGCAGTCATCCTTGCCATGGGCTGCCGCGAACGCTCCCGGGGCGCTTTGAATATCCCGGGCTGCCGTCCTGCCGGCATTTATTCTGCCGGAACAGCCCAGCGGCTGGTCAATATCGAAGGCTATATGCCGGGCCGCGAGGCTGTTATTTTAGGCTCGGGCGACATCGGCCTGATTATGGCCAGGCGCATGACCTTAGAGGGCGCAACGGTCAAAGCGGTTGCCGAATTAATGCCGTTTTCCGGCGGCCTGAAGCGCAATATCGTACAGTGCTTAGACGACTTTGGCATTCCGTTAAAGTTAAGCCATACGGTCGTAAACATCAAAGGAAAAAAACGCCTGGAAGGCATTACGCTGGCACAGGTGGACAGCCACGGAAAACCGGTGCCGGGGACAGAAGAAGATTATGCCTGTGACACGCTGCTGCTTTCCTGCGGCCTGATACCGGAAAATGAGCTTTCGCGCGAAATGGGCGTGGACATCGAGCCTGTTACAAACGGCCCGTCTGTCAATGAAAGCCTGGAAACAAGCATAGAAGGCGTATTCGCCTGTGGCAATGTGCTGCATGTGCATGACCTGGTTGATTTTGTATCAGAAGAAGCCGCTGCTGCCGGAAAAAATGCCGCTGCCTATGTGCGAAATCACGGTGCCTTAAAACCCGCCGGAAACGAAATCCCGCTTATCCCTTCGGGCGGCGTCCGCTACACTGTGCCAAAAACCATTCACCCGGGCCGCATGGCAGACGAGCTGACCGTCCGCTTCCGTGTCGGAGCGGTATACAAAAACTGCTATCTGTCCGTATATTTGAACGATACCCGCATTTCCCGCCGGAAAAAACCCGTGATGGCACCCGGTGAAATGGAAGAAATCCGCCTGTCTAAAAAAACACTGGAAGATTTTGAAGGCTTAGACCGCATCACCATAACCATCGAGGAGGCATAAACATGGAAACAAGAAACCTGACCTGCATCGGCTGCCCCCTGGGCTGCGCGCTGGCCGCAGAAATAGAACATGGAGAAGTAATAAACGTTACCGGAAATACCTGCAGGCGCGGAGATGATTACGCGCGCAAAGAAGTCACGCATCCGGCGCGCACCGTAACGAGCACCGTGCGCGTCACAGGCGGTGACATTCCCATGGTATCGGTCAAAACCGCACAGGATATTCCGAAAGAAAAAATCATGGACATTATGGACTGCATCCGCAGCATACAGGCACAGGCACCTGTGCATATCGGGGATGTCCTGCTGGAAAATGCAGCCGGAACCGGCGTAAATATCATCGCAACCAAAAACATCCCTTCTGTTGCTGCACCGGCTGAACAATAACCGGGCGCAGATAATTCCGGCAGCCTGATTCCTGCAGACAGGCTGCCATTTCCGACAATTCAGGCCTGTTCAAACCGCAGCCGCATCTGGTACCAGACAGCGCCCCCATGTACGGACTGCGACACGCCTTCCTGGACAAACCCGAATTTTGCATAATATGCAAGAAGTTTTTCCTTGCATGTCAGAACCAGTCCTTCCCTGCCCTGGGCTTTTGCATCTGCAATGGCCTGTTTTATCAGCATGGCGGCATACCCTTTTTTCCGGCAGGAAGGAATCGTATCGACCCCAAAAATCATCTGCCATTTCCCATCCGGCTGATGCATCTGTGCATTTTCATACATTTTATCGGTAAGGTCTGGCAGGTCCGTGGTCATTCCGTTGACAAATGCCACAATCCTGCCCTCATCTTCCAAAAGCCAGAAGTGGTCCGGGTAGCCAGAAAGCCTTTCTGCAAAGGACTGTTCGCCCGCCGCTTCTGCCTTCGGAAAGCATTCCGCTTCTGCTGCTGTGATTGCTGCCAGGTCATTTATGGCTGCGTTTCTGATTTTCATGCTTCATTCTCCTTTTATTCATACAGCAAAAAATCCTTCTATTATTTTATCATACCCCTGTGCATCTGTCATTGAGAAGTTCTTGTTTCATCTTAACAGATTCTTGCGCAAAGCCGTCCGGCCATGTTATACTCAATAAAATGCTGTCTGCATGAATGCTGATGAAATTTGCAGTCAAATACTTCCGGGAGGTTTTGCCCCATGATACTTCTCCGTCTGGACGACCAGATGATTAACAGCCTGAGCCGTCCCGAGCTGGATATTTTAAAATATGCCTAAGAACTTCCCTGAATTCCCTTAAGAGAAACGAAAATAACCGGAAACCTGCCCATATATGTTTCACAAAGCTCTTTTTCCCTGGAAATTTCCAGCCCCTGAAACAGTCTGCTGTTATCCCCATATTCAAAAAAGCGCTTCAGCATGCTCATATTCAGCGATTTTCCAAACCGTCTCGGGCGGGTAAAAAGATTTGCCTGACCCCAGTTTTGCAGCAGCTCTTTGATAAAACCGGTTTTATCCGCATAATAAAAATCCTCTGTGCGCAGCTGTGCAAAATCCTCAATTCCAATCGGAAGCTTCTTTCCCATGCTACATTCCCCACACATCCTCGTTTGTTGCGGAAATCGCCGCTGCCCCGGCATCCAGGGCGGCTATCACATCCTCTTTTTCGGAAATCAGTCCCCCGGTAATAACCGGAACAGCCAGTTCCCTGCACATCCTGCGGATAACCTTCGGCATCAGTCCCGGCAGAATTTCGACAAAATCCGCATATTCGCCAATCACACGGTTTCCCGTGACATGTCCGAGCACCTTCGAATCAATGGCAAAAATGCGGTATACCGTATACAGCGACAGCTCCTTTGCCCGGCGCACCTGCTCAATTCTCGTCGAAATAATCCCGTCTGCCCTTGTATACTGCGCGATAAAATCCGCCGCTTCGGCTTTTGCGCCCAGCCCTGCCACCAGGTCCATATGCACAATCACCGTCTTGCCAGCCTGCTTTAACTGCTCCACCAGCGCAGAAATCGTGCCGATGCTGCCATACAGCACAAACACCACACAGATTTCCGGCATGTCCAGGCATTTTTTCAGCCCGGACTCATTTTTCACTGCCGCAATAACCGGATTGGCAGCAACCGCATCATAAAATTTCTGATTCATCGGTTAAATAATATTCAGCACGCCAATGGATTTTAACAGCAGGATAACAAGCAGTGCCGGTGCCACATACCGAATCATGACAATATACAGGCTGCGCCTGCTGAACTTACAGCCGGATTTTTCCACCTCATCAATAATCAGCTTCGGCTTTACAATCCATCCGATAAGAATACAGGTGCCAATCGCAACGACAGGCATCAGCGCATTGTTGCTGATATAATCCATAATATCCAGAATCTGTGCATGCGCGCCGTTTGGAAGCACGATATCAAAATACAGCTTGTTGTAGCCCAGGCATACAAGAATGCCCCCTGCCAGTGCAATCACCGTTTCAATCACCGCCGCTTTGATACGCGAAATATGGAATTCATCCATAAAGCTGGACACAACCGCTTCCATTACAGATACCGCGCTCGTCAGCGCCGCAAACAGCACCATCGCAAAGAACATGCAGCCGATAACATTTCCCGCACTGCCCATCGCCGCGAATACCTTTGGCAGGGACACAAACATCAGGCTCGGGCCGGATGCCTCCATGCCTTCCCGTCCCATAAATGTAAACACAGCCGGAATAATCATAACGCCGGCCAGAAACGCAACCAGTGTATCAAAAATTTCTATCTGGTTAATGGATTTGCCCAGATTTGCATCATCTGCCACATAAGAGCCATAAGAAATCATAATGCCCATGGCGACACTCAGGCTGAAAAACAGCTGGCTCATCGCATCCAGAAGCACCGTAAAAAATCCCTGTATCGTCAGCCCGTCCAGATTCGGGATTACATAAATCAGAAAACCCTGCAGCCCGGTGCGCACTGCCCCGCCATCGTCCGTATGCTCAATGGTCAGGGAGAAAAAGGAAATTCCGACAACAAGCAGAAGCAGCAGCGGCATAATTATCTTGGATGAAGCTTCAATACCTTTGTTTACCCCGCGGAATACAATAAACGCCACTGCAAATAAAAATACAAACAGCAGAATCACCGGTTCCATATCGCTTGTAATAAACCCGGTAAAATATCCGTCTTCCGCAGCCGCTACACCTTCCCCTGTCAGAAACGCAATAAAATATTTCACGACCCATCCGCCAATTACACAGTAATATGGCAGAATAATCACTGGTACCAGACATGCAATAATGCCAAGCGGTTTTGCCTTCTGGAAAATTTTGCCATAAGCGGTCAGCGGGCTCTGCTTTGTCTTTCTCCCGATTGCCACTTCCGTTGTCAGCAGCGTAAAACCAAATGTCAGCGCCAGAATCAGGTATAATACCAAAAACAGCCCGCCGCCATCCTTTGCCGCCAGATACGGAAACCTCCAGATATTGCCAAGCCCTACCGCGCTGCCGGCAGCTGCCAGCACAAAACCGATAGAACCCGAAAATGAATTCCTGCTTTTTTCCTGTTTCATATTTTGCTCCCCTTCTATTATGGAATATGTGAATCTATAAATTTTTGCTGTCATTTCCTGCTTCTGCAAATATCAGCCATTCTCTCCTGATTTTTCATGTCTGCTTCCACAGCATATGACATGCCTGCCTGAACTGCCGCACAGGCAGCTGCTACACCTGGATTTCTCCTGCCAGAATCTTCTTATAATCTTCGTAATTGCGTTCCAGCAGTGCAGGCGTGTCCAGCTCATACGGGCATTTTCCCCTGCACTTGTTGCAGTGCAGGCAGCCTTCTATCTTTTTCATCATTTCCTGTGCCTGCTCCGTCAGCTGTGCCCTGGACGGCGAACGCCGGATTAACAGCGACATCCTCGCACACGTATGGATTTCAATTCCGGCCGGACACGGCATGCAGTACCCGCAGCCCCGGCAGAATTCTCCGCTTAACTGCTCTCTGTCACGGGCAATCAGCTCTTTGATTTCTTCCGTCATTTCCGGCGGGTTTTTGATATAAGAAATAAATTCATCCAGCTCGCTTTCCCGCTGGACGCCCCAGATAGGCAGCACATTTTCATACTGTGCCTCAAACGCATATGCCGCAGCCGAATTCGTAATCAGTCCGCCGGATAAGGCTTTCATCGCAATAAATCCCATATCCGCCTGCCGGCATTTTTCCACCAGATCCAGCTCCTGTTCCCCGCTCAGATAGCAGAACGGAAACTGCAGTGTTTCATAAAGCCCCGATGCAACGGCTTCCTGTGCCACAGCCAGCCTGTGGTTTGTAATCCCGATATGGCGGATTTTCCCCTGCGCCTTTGCTTCCAGCGCTGCTTCGTACAGGCCGCTGCCATCCCCCGGCTTTGGACAGACCGGCGGATTATGAAACTGGTAAACGTCGATATAATCCGTTTTCAGATTATGCAGGGACGTTTCTAAATCCTTCCAGAAATCTTCCACACTGGCGGCACCTGTTTTTGTTGCAATATATACCTTTTCCCGCATGCCCTCAAATGCCTGGCCCATTTTTTCTTCACTGTCTGTATACCATCTTGCTGTGTCAAAATAAGTGATTCCTGCATCAAATGCCCTGCGGAGCAGTTTTCCTGCATCTTCCAATGAAATACGCTGAATCGGCAGTGCGCCGAACCCGTTTTTATTGACGGTAATTCCGGTTCTGCCCAGAGTAACTGTGTGCATCCTTTCTCCTCCTTGTCATTCTTGTAATTGCCAGCTTTGTCTATTATAACGTCATTGGCTTGAAGATGTAAAGCTGAATTATGATATTTTCGTGCCTTCTTGATATTTTTCCTGCAATGTGTATAATAAAAAAAACAGAAAAAATGCGAGGTACTCATGATATATTGTATAGAAGACGACAGCGCCATCCGCGACCTGATGATGTATACCCTTCGCACAGCCGGCTTCGATGCCAGGGGCTTTGGCAGCTCCGCAGGCCTGTATGAAGCCCTCAAAAGCGGACTCCCGCAGCTGATTCTGCTGGATTTGATGCTTCCTGGTGAAGATGGCATTGCAATCTTAAAAAAACTGAAATCCCAGACCGCATACGCCGGCATTCCCATTATTATTGCTTCTGCCAAGGGCACGGAATATGACAAAATCACCGGACTGGACCTTGGCGCCGACGATTACCTTGCCAAGCCATTCGGCATGATGGAAATGCTTTCCCGCGTCAAGGCAGTCCTTCGCCGCACCATGCCCAAAAACACCGTCCAGCCGCTTTCCATCGGATTTTTAGAACTGAACCCATCCGAGCATACCGTGTCCATTTGGGAAAAAGACCATAAAATACCGGTCGAGCTGACAAGAAAAGAATACGAGCTGCTGCATCTTTTGATGTCCCATCCAGGCATGGTCTTTACCCGGGACGCCCTGCTTGCAGACATCTGGGAATTCGAATACACCGGCGGCACCCGCACGGTCGACGTGCATGTCGGAACACTGCGGACAAAGCTTGGCAGCTGCGGCAATTATATCAAAACAGTACGGGGCGTCGGCTATAAAATGGAGGAACACGCATGACAAAACGCATTTTCCAGTCTATCTGCCTTGTTGCAATGGCTGTATTTCTTTCATCCATTACCCTGATTATGGGCGTTTTGTACGGATATTTTTCCAGGGTGCAGCAAAACAGCCTGAAAATCCAGACAGACTTTGTTTCCCACGGCGTAAACCGTGAAGGGCTTTCCTATTTCCAGGGCCTTAATGCCGGCAGCTGCCGCATTACGCTGATGAGCCCGGACGGAACGATTCTTTATGACAGCCATTCCGACAAAACGGTTATGAAAAACCACCTGGAACGCGAAGAAATCCGCCAGGCACTATCCGACGGCTATGGTGAGAGCAGCCGCTATTCTTCTACTTTAATGGAACGTTCTTTTTACTGTGCCAGCCGGCTGGATGACGGTTCTATCCTGCGCCTGTCTGTAACCCACAGCACTGTGCTGACACTGCTGCTTGGCATGTCACAGCCTGTTTTTCTTGTATTTTCCATTGCAGTCGTGCTTTCCATTATCCTGGCTGCAAGACTTTCCGGCAGAATTGTAAAACCGCTCAATGCCCTGGACCTTGACCGCCCCATGGCAATTGAAAGCTATGAGGAGCTGGCTCCCCTGCTGCGGCGGATTGGCAGCCAGCAGCAGCAGCTGCGCATCCAGAAAGAGGAGCTGCACCGCCGCCAGGAAGAACTGCGCGCTGTCATTTCAAATATGAAAGAAGGCATTCTCCTGCTCAATCCGGACGGGGAAATACTCAGCATCAACCCGGCCGCCATGGAGCTTTGGGACTCCAGGGGCATCCGCCATAACCCGCAGCTGCAAGATCTGCTGGAACAAGCATTGCAGGGCGAAGCAGCACAGCAGACACTGGAGCTGAAAAACCGGCATTACCAGATAACCGCCAGCCCCGTTATTTCCGGCAAAACGGTTTCCGGCGCGGCGCTGCTGCTGTTCGATGTCACGGAAAAAGAAAATGCCGAGCAGATGCGGCGGGAGTTTACGGCCAATGTTTCCCATGAATTAAAAACGCCGCTGCACGCGATATCCGGCTACGCAGAGCTGATTGCGAACCATATGGCCCGGCCGGAAGATATCTGCCCGTTTGCGGGCAGAATCTATGCCGAAGCACAGCGCATGGCAAAGCTGATTGAAGATATCCTGAACCTGTCGCACCTGGATGAAAATGCCGGAAATATGCAGTTTGAACAGACAGACCTGTATGAAACGGCCCGCATGGCCGTAAAGAGCCTGATGCAGGAAGCAGAAGCCGCGGGCGTCACCATGACCCTTTCCGGTGAATCCGCTGTACTGCACGCCATTCCGCAGCTGCTTTCCGGAATCGTGCGAAACCTTTGTGATAACGCTATTAAATATAACCGCCCAGGCGGCACTGTTTTGGTCCGTATCACAAATACCCCTGATACAGCGGTTCTCTGTGTCCGTGATACCGGCATCGGCATTCCCCCGGAACACCAGGAGCATATTTTTGAACGCTTCTACCGTGTTGACAAAAGCCATTCCAAAGAAGTCGGCGGAACCGGGCTGGGCCTTTCCATCGTCAAGCATTCCGCCAAAATCCACCAGGCAGGCATGCACCTGGACAGCATTCCGGGCAAGGGGACACAGATAACCCTGCGCTTTCCAAAACATCCGGACTGTCCTTAAATCCTGCCCGAACCTTTCCGGCACTTTGGCATAAAATGGGAAAAAGAGTAACAGTGCACAAATCACGCCTGTTACAAGAAGGAGAACATCAGGCCTATGGCAATTGGTTATTTAACCATGCAGGCACGGACTGCCCACGACGCTGTCCCGTTAAGCAATGTGCAGATTACGGTTTTTGATGACCAGGGAAACACGGTCTATAAGCTGTCGACCGACGAAAGCGGTGAAACCCCGGCCGTGCCTTTGGAAACGCTGGATAAAAGCTTTTCCCAGAATGCTTATTTTACAGGTACTCCTTTTATCAGCTACCATGTACTGGCTCAGGCATCCGGCTTTAATTCCCTGTACATTTCTGATATTCCCATCTACGAAGACGATACCGCTGTCCTTCCGCTGGCGCTGACGCCGATGCTGGAACTGCAGCGCGCACCGTCCCAGACAGAGATTACCATCGGAAAGCCGGCCGCTGCCCTGCAGGAAATGCGCCGGCAGGAAGGTCCTGCCGCAAGCCCGTATGTGCTGCGCCAGGTCACAATCCCAAATCCGATTACCGTTCATCTTGGCAGGCCGGATGCCAATGCCCGCAACGTACAGGTGTCGTTCCCGGATTATGTCAAAAATGTCGCAAGCAGCGAAATCTACCCGACCTGGCCGGACGCGGCACTGACTGCAAATATCTATGCCATTATTACATTTGCGCTGAACCGCGTTTATACCGAATGGTACCGCAGCCGCGGGTACGATTTTGACATTACAAACAGCACGGCCTACGACCAGTATTTTGTATATGGACGCCCGATTTATGCATCCATCAGCAAAATCACAGATGAAATATTCAACGAATATGTCCGCCGTTCCGGGCAGCTTGCGCCGTATTTTACTTCCTTCTGCAACGGCACGACCGTCACCTGTGACGGGCTTTCCCAGTGGGGAACGGTCACGCTTGCAAACCGCGGGCGCACCCCGCTCCAGATACTGCGCACCTTTTACCCAAAGGACATTGAAATTGCCGAAACAAACACCATTTCAGGCGTTCTGTCCTCTTATCCCGGCACCCCGCTGCGCACGGGAAGCACCGGGCTTGATGTACAGACCATCCAGACGTACCTGAAACGAATCCGCCGCAATTATCCGGCCATTCCTGCGATAACCGACAAAGCCGGCAGCTTCCAGAACAGTACCAAATCCGCCGTGACAAAATTCCAGAGCATTTTCGGCCTGACGCCTGACGGCATTGTCGGAAAAGGAACCTGGTATAAAATTTCCAGCATATATACTGCCGTTGCCAGGCTGGCTGACCTAAACAGCGAAGGCAATACCCTCGGCATCGGCACTGTGCCGCCGGACAGCGTCCTGCGCCAGGGCTCGCGCGGGCCGGATGTGATTACGCTGCAATACCTGCTGAACTATGCGTCCGAATTTACCCCCGGCATTCCATCCGTGACACAGGACGGCATTTTCGGCAGCAAAACCAGGCAGTCTGTCATGGCATTTCAGCGCAGCATGAACCTGGAGCCTGACGGCATCGCAGGCCCGCTTACCTGGGAAGCGTTGTATGACACGTACCACGGCATCCAGCAGAATGTCCCTTCCCCGGGGCCAGGCACTGGCACAATCCGCTATACTGTTCAGGCCGGAGACAGCTTATGGCTGATTGCCCAAAGATACGGCACGACTGTCCAGGCCATTAAAAACCTGAACGGGCTGTCCAGCGACCTGTTAAGCATCGGGCAGGTGCTGAAAATACCCGATACGCAAAATACATCCCCTGTCACTTACACCGTCCAGCCCGGCGACTCGCTCTGGCTGATTGCCCAAAGATACGGCACAACCGCAGACGCCATCCGGCGGCTGAACGGCCTGACAGGCGATATGCTGCAAGTCGGACAGGTGCTGCGGATTCCGGTTTCCTGACAGCGTATCATAAAATCAGCACAGGGCGCATAAATGGCCAGATCCAGCCCCTATGCGCCCTGTGCTGCTATGCCGATTTATCCCTGCACAAGCCCGAGTTCCTGCAATGCGCGCGCCACGCCGTCTTCATCCACGCCGGCTGCTATGTAATCTGCCCTGTCCTTCAAAGCCGCAACGGCATTCCCCATGGCCACTCCCACGGCTGCATATTCCAGCATGTCAAAATCATTCGGCCCGTCGCCGAACGCTATCGTATCTTCCCTTGCAATGCCTGCGCGTTCCAGGTATTTCTGCATGCCGTATGCCTTATTAATCCCGTGGCTGGTAACCTCTCCCGAATCATCCACGGCTGCTTCAAAGCTGGATTCTGTCACATCAAACCTGTCCGGCAGGTGTTCCCTGATTTTCTGCACCGGCCAGGCGGACTCATAATATACAAACTTTTCAATGCCTTCCATCTGTTCCATATGATCCGTAATCTTCACATGCCTCCAAATCTGTTCTATCATTTCCGCATCATCCAAAAGCGCATGAAATCTTGCTAACTGCCGGTCACGATGCTGTGCGCTTGTAATCATGCATTCCCCCGCCTGGGCGGAATAGCATGCACCCGCCTTATCAAGCACGCCGGTTACGATATGTATTTCCTCACTGGACATCGAATGCCGGAACACCACGTCATTCCCGCATTCCACATATGCGCCCGTCGCGCCCACAATCCCGTCAAAGCCAAGCTCCAGCAGGAACGGGTACATCTGTCTTCTGGACCGTCCGCTGCACAGTATGATTTTATGCCCGTTACGCTGTAATTCCAGCAGCGCCTTTTTCGCTGACTGCGGCATCTGTCCCCGAAAATTTACCAGCGTGCCGTCGATATCAAAAAATACCGCTTTCTTTGTTCCCATGATACTTATCCTCATTTCTGTTTATTTTTGCGGACCATTCGTTTTCCTGATAAGAAGCGGCTGCCGCACGAAGCAAAACAAATCTTCATGCGACAGCCCCTTCTTTGTTAAGAGATAAACCGTCTTTCCCCTGCTATGTAAAGCTTTTTACAGGTTTTCCTGGAAAAATTTTTCCATATCTGCTACAGCTGTTTCTTCATCATCGCCTTCTACAGAAATCGTCACTTCCGTGCCCTTTTTGATTCCCATGCTCATGATAGCCATCAGCTTTGTAGCTTCCGCATTCTTGCCGCCTGCGCTGATTGTAATTTTCGATGCATATTTTTTTGCTTCCTTTACAAGAATTCCAGCCGGCCTTGCATGCACTCCCTGTTCATCTGTAATTACATAGTTAAATGTCTTCATGGTTTTTTGTCCTCCTTTTTATTTAGAGTTTTGCACCATTCGAAGCTATTACATTCTTATACCATTCAAACGATTTCTTGCGCCTGCGCGCCAGTGTTCCGGTACCGTCATCGTATTTTTCCACATAAATAAATCCATACCGTTTTGCCATCTCACCAGTCGAAGCACTGACCAGGTCAATACATCCCCATGGCGTATAGCCCATCAGGTCTGTGCCGTCTGCTACAGCTTCCCGCATCTGCTCAATATGCGCACGCAGGTAATCTATCCGGTAATCATCCGCAATGGTTCCGTCTTCTTCCAGCTTATCGTATGCCCCCAGGCCATTTTCCACTACCATCAGCGGGATCTGGTACCGGCCGTAAATTTCGTTAAGCGTATAGCGCAGTCCCTTCGGGTCAATCTGCCAGCCCCAGTCAGAAGCTTTCAGATACGGATTTTTCAGCCCGCCAATCAGGTTTCCGCCCGTTTCTGCCCCTTCTGAGACATTTCCGGTACAATTGCTCATGTAATAGCTGAATGTATAATAATCAACCGTTCCCTCTTTTAAAATCTCATCGTCACCCGGCTGCTTTTGAATAACAATCCCGTTTTCTTCAAAATAACGGTCTGCATAAGACGGATAAGCGCCGCGCACCTGAACATCCGAGCAGAACCAGTTCATTATCTGCATCTCCTTCTGTGTCATTATAACATCATCCGGGTTACATGTATACGGGTATTTTGTAATAAAACAAATCATATTCCCCATTTTAAATTCCGGATATTTCTCATGCGCCAGCTTTACCGCTTTTGCACTTGCAACAAACTGGTGATGCAGCGCCTGGAAGCGTACCTGCGGGTCATCCGGCACATCCATGATAGAACCGGAGTACCCTTTTACCGTGCCCAGCGACAGGACATTGCCCATTGGCATGGTACCGGAATTGATTTCATTAAAGGTCAGCCAGTATTTCACTTTGCCTTTGTAGCGTTCGAAAATCGCTTCGCAGTAGCGTACAAATAAATCAATGCATTCCCTGCCGTGCCAGCCGTTGTATTTTTCCACAAGCGCATACGGCATTTCATAATGGGAAATCGTAACAAGCGGCTCAATCCCATGCTTTGTGCATTCATCAAATACGCTGTCATAAAATTGCAGCCCTGCTTCATTCGGCTCGGTTTCCATGCCCGTTGGGAAAATCCTCGTCCAGGCAATCGACAGGCGGAACGTCTTAAAGCCCATCTCTGCAAACAGAGCGATGTCTTCTTTATAATGATGATAAAAATCAATTGCTTCATGGCTTGGATATAAGGTATCTGGTTCTATTTTTGTGGTAATGCGTTTTGGAACCGTATGCGTCCCGTTTGTGCACATATCCGATACCGATGCGCCTTTTCCGTCAGCATCCCATGCGCCCTCATACTGGTTGGCTGCCACAGCGCCGCCCCATAAAAAGTCCTTTTTAAATGTTTTCATGTTTTCTCCTTCCTTTCCCTGTGCCGCACAAAATTTTACCTGTATATCCGGATTGCCGTATCACCTGTCTGCAATGCTTTTGCATTTACCGGAACCACGTTTGCAAATTCATCCGAATTGGTAATTATCATCGGCGTTATCATAGAATATCCTTCCTTCTGAATCAAATCCATATCAAATTCCAGCAGCAGATCTCCTTTTCTGACCCGGCTTCCCTGCGCTGCCTTCGGCGTAAATCCTTTTCCGTCCAGCTTGACGGTGTCCATGCCTACATGAATCAGTATCTCAGCCCCGCCGTCGCTCTGCAGGCCAATCGCATGGCCGGTCGGAAAAAAGGTCGTTATCTCGCCGTCTGCCGGAGCATATACCTTTCCCTGCGCCGGAACAAATGCCAGGCCCTGGCCGAGCGCACCGGAAGAAAATGCATCGTCTGCCACTTCACTGAGCGGTTTTACTTCTCCGGTCAGCGGAGCAGCAATCGTTTCACCTGTCCCTGCCTGGACGCCTGCCGGTTCTGCCGCTGCATCCGGTGTGCCTGCTGCCTGTTTCTGCGGGTCTTGAAACAGTACAAAGCTGACTGCGAATGAAATCGCAAGGCCCAGCACACCGCAGACTGCTCCCCAGATTACGCTGTGGTAAGGACTGTCCCCGCCAATAAAGGTAATCAGTGACAGGAATGACGGCGAACCGCCCATCGTATAGCCCTTGACACCCATAATGCCTGCTAAAAGCCCCGCAATGCCGGCTCCGGTGACCGCGCCAATCATCGGCTTCATGTACCGGAGGTTAATGCCGTATAATGCCGGCTCCGTAACACCGGCAACCGCAGCTGAAATGCCGCAGGCAATGCCTTCGGAACGTGTCTCCACATCCTTTGTCTTTGCAGCCACGCCAAAGGCTGCACCGCCCTGGCAGATATTTGAGCAGAACATCGTAACAAGCACAACGACGTCATATCCCAGTGTAGCAATATTATTCATAAACAGCGGAATCAGTGCATAATGCATTCCCGTCATAACGATAAACGGCATCAGCGCTGAAAGCACGCCGACTGTCAGCCACGGCACCGCCCCGTACATTGCATTGAAAGCTGTGGCCATCACATTTCCGATTACGCCACCAATTGGCCCGAGCACAACCATCACAACCGGCGTACAGATTAAGAAAAACAGCAGCGGTTTTAAAAATGCCTTCAATACATTCGGCGACACCCGGTCTGCAAAATCCTCGGCCCATTTCATGACCGGTGCCATTAACAGCATCGGCACAACCGACGATGTATACGTCGTCTCAATCACCGGAATCACGCCAAACAGGTACGTGCATCCCATGCCAAGAAACTCGCCGTATTCTGTCGCGCTTTCCAGCGTGCCGCCCATCAGGCCCACAATATCAGGATAACACAGGAGCGCGCCGACTGCCATATACATTGGCGCACTTCCGTTAACCTTTTTCGCGATAGACCAGCCAAGGAACACCGGCAGGAAATAGAAAAACCCGTCTGCGATGGAATAAAAAATCTGATACGTCGCATCTGTCGCTGATACCACCTGTAATGTTGTCAGAAGCGTCAGCACCACCTTTAGCATACCGGTACCAAGCATTGCCGGAAGCATCGGTGTCAGGCATCCGGCCACAAACCCAAACAGACGCTGGATAGCCGGACCCTCGGCCTTCGGCGCTTCCCCGCCGCCATCCGTAAAATTCCCAAGCCTGGAAAATTCCTTAAACAGATTGGAAACCTCGTTTCCGATAACGACCTGATACTGGCCGCCCTGCTTAATCACGCTTTTTACTCCCTTAATGTTTTCCACCCTGCTGTCATCTGCCCTGCCCTGGTCTTTCAGCACAAGGCGCAGTCTCGTCATGCAGTGCGTTGCCGAGGAAATATTATCTGCCCCGCCAACAGCAGCGACGATTTTTTTCGACACGTCAGCATAATCCATTGCCATATTTCATCTCTCCTTTACGATTTTGTATTACATTTATTTCCCTTCCTGCTGATACCCGCAAAACCAGGCCAGCTTTCCAGGTTTTTATGTGCGCGCGCTTACACATATTATCCTTATCACTGACTTTACTGCTCATGGTTCCGGTCGATTACCCTGGAAATATGCACGGTCAGGTACATGACTTCCTCGTCGGTCACCAGAGTTTCTGTTTTTTCTTCCATATATCTGCGTATTTTCTTCGCACAGGCATAAGCCTTCGGGCATTTTCTGCGGTACAGCTCATATAACTCGTGCTCCTCAGCCGGATAATAGGAATGGTTAATGGCCCGCTGGATAAAAAATTTCAGATGCGTCACAAACCGCTCATACGACAGGCTCTCCTCATCCAGCGCTATATGAAACGTATATTTTACAATATTCAGCATATCCTGCAGCATTTCCGGGGCATTTGCCGTCTGTTCCATACCCCCCCCCCGCGTCCATTTCGGCGTTTACAATATGTATCGCAATAAATCCCGCCTCATCTTCCGAAAGCTCAATGCCTTCTTTTTCCTTAATCATGGCAGCCGCATACTGTCCCACTGCAAATTCCCTGCTGTAAAACTTCTTGATTTCCCACAGCAGCGCATTCTGGAACAAAATATTTTTGCGGTGGCGTTCTATGGCAAAATGCAGATGGTCTGTCAGCGTAATATAAATATTCCGGTTCAGCTGGCTGCCCAGCACCTTTCCCGCCTCTTTCACAATTTCGTCGGTATACTTGATATATTCATAAGGGATTTCACTGACCAGCCTTTCAAACTGGCTGTTTACCGCCGTAGAAAGCTGAAAAATCTTTTCTACCCGTTCTTCCTGAATCTCATCCCCGCTGCTTTTCCGAAAGCCGATTCCTTTTCCAAGCACAATAATTTCACGCTGCTGATTATCCATAGAACTGACGACATTGTTATTTATAACCTTGACAATCTTCATATCTGCACCATCTTTCTTTTGCCTTTCTGTAAATTTTACGATATCCGGAGCAAAAAAAATAACTGCATCATACTCAAAATCCACTTACACTGTCTTAACTGAAATATCCAGTCATTACAGCATCCCTGTGTTCTATGAGTACAATCCAGTCTTGCCTGCTTAGAGTAACAATCTGTCATGCGCTGCTCTTATATGTGTTTATTTTTATCTGGCTCTCGCTTATTTCTATAAAGATTTTACTATAAAATGTTTTTGCTGTCTATCCCTAAAATGCATTTTGTAGCAAATATCTAATCAGAATACATTTTTTTGGTAATTTTGCATAAAACTTCAGAAGAAGTTCCCCGCAAAACATTTCAGGCAGCAGACAAATCCCGCTGTCCCGGAACATCCCGAAACGGCGGGCCCCAAATCATACATGCTAACCATTTGCAGGCAGTAACTGTTCTGCCTCTGCATACTCTGCCTGGGTATATCCATATGACAGAATCTGTTCCCTGGAAGCACTGGCATGAATCATTCTTGCAATAGCAGAAATCCGTTCCTGCCGGATGCCCTTCTCCAGGCCCTTCTCCATGCCCTTCTCCAGGCCCTCCTGCATGCCCTTCTCCAGGCCCTCCTGCATGCCCTTCTCCAGGCCCTCCTGCATGCCC
>ERZ778516.920-NODE-920-length-23786-cov-4.959167_pt1 | contig 23786 bp, 18 predicted proteins | sample MGYA00510342_ERZ778516 | MGnify/ENA primary metagenome ERZ778516 (study PRJEB29527, sample SAMN07138961) | mouse gut metagenome | material: feces | host: mouse | place: China:Nanjing | collected 2016-01-25 ... | reverse complement strand
TTATATACAACCCATCTTGCATAAGCGGACAATATGTGTGTTGTGTAGAAAGAAAAATCTAATCGTATTTGAGTATAAAAGAAAGATAGGTGATCATATGCCAGAAAAAGAAATGATGCAAAGAAATGTAGAAGAATTTGCAAGGCTGCAAGATTATATGATAGATACAGATAAAGAATCAGCAGCATACAAAAAGATGAAACGCCGCTATATTGAATTGAAAGTAATTTTGACATCATCTGGTATTAATCTTACGGAACTAGATATTATTAAAGAATAAAAAATAAGGGGCTGCCGTAATGTGACAACCCCTTATTTTTTATTCAGAAATACTGTCTTTGATTACAATGCTTTGTAGAAGTTGTTGTATTAATTCTTTATTTTCATTGTATACAGATTCCGGCATATTGGTACTGACACCATAGAAAGCTAGATCAAAAACAATTTGATAATTTATATATGTGATGTCGTTCTCTGTATAGGTATCAGGATATAGCTTGCCGGTTAATCCGCTGGCTGTAGTAAAGTCTTTGGGACTTTCAGCAGAACTGGACTGAAATGTTAATGTTCCATACTGCCCGAAAATATTGATGAAAGCATCCTCTCTTTTTTGCACTTGAATCGTAAAACCCCAGTCAGGTTCAGACGGCTCATAAGCAGTATAGCTCCAGTCTTCCGGCATTTGGAATGAAATATCCGAAGTCCAGTTTTCTGCCGGTTCAAAGGTTTTTGTAATGGTTGTTAATGCGGCAGAGGACAGATCTTCGGGCGGATTCCCCCCTTCTGGTTTGTCGGTTTTGGAATCGGAAGCTGGTATTTGGCTTTCCGGTTGCGATGCAGGAACAGATTTGGTTGTTGCTTTATCTGGATTACTTGTGGGAGTCTGTTCCAGTGTGGAAGCAGCGATTTGTTCTGTTTCAGAAGGCTTCTCTTGTGTGCTTTCTGGAGGCAATTCCGTAGACGGGGCAGCAGTATCCTGTTGGATTGTGTCGATTTCATTTTGTTCTGTTGAAGAAGATAATAAGTCAAACGACACATCTTGCGTATTGGTTTTGTCTTGCTTCTCACAGCCACCGATTAGGAATGCACTGCTAATTATTGCGAATAATAGGGATAACTTTCTTTTTTTCATTGATAAAACTCCTCGTATATATACGAAAAGGCAATATGAACACACAAAATAACAATAATTGTTGCAAAGACAACAATAATTAGAGAAAACAATTGTTGATGTAATTGTATTTATGGATATAATGGATATTTATGATACACTTTTTGCCACTATATCATTATTTCGGAATGACAAACAAGAATACTAAGGAATTGTCAAAAAATAACTTGTTAATTTGACACTGTATAAATGTTTAGCTGCAAAGAAGATAATCGCAGGCGGGTTACGTCAAGATTATCTGATGCCGCAGATGGACATTTATTCAAGTCAAATTGATGCGTTATTTATTGACAGTTCCTAATTGCTGCTTAGAAAAACAAAACACAATCCAACAATAACCGACAATTCGTCTGCTATATTTTTATGGAAATATAATATCTTATATGATAATATAAAAGGACAACAATTAAAATCAACGAAAGCTTTTGCGCCAGAAAGCAGCAATTTTCCTTTAGGCGGTTGTGTGCATATGGTTAAACTTAGCGTCAGTCTTTTTGGCACTTAGTATAACAAGGTTGAATTGTAATAAGACAGGAATGAAACGGAGAAGGATAACAATGTGGAATAAAAAGATATGGAAAAAAAGACATTTCATAATTGCGGCAGTTCTTGCAGCAATCCCTTTGTCTTTTGCCGGATGCGGACAAAAAAAGGCATCAGACAGCACTCGGGTTGTGCTTACAACAGGCTTTGCGAAAAATGAGGTGTTTTGCATTGAGAAATCGTCGTGTACTTTAGCAGAGATTATGGTATATATGACAAACACTAAGAACCAATATGAGGAGGCTTATGGGGAAGAAATCTGGAAAGCGTCATATAATGGGGAAACGTTGGAATCCAATATTAAAGACACTGTGCTTGCGCGGATTGCGCGGATAAAGGCGCTGAATCTTCTTGCGCAGGAGCATGATATTACCTTGTCAGAAGAAGAAATAGAGAAGGCAAAGATGGCGGCACAAACGTATTTTTCGTCACTCAATGATAAGGAGCGGGAACTTTTAGCAGTAAATGAGCCGTTAATTCAAGCGATGTATAAGGAGTATGCGCTTGCAGAGAAAGTTTATGAATATTTGATTGCGGATATTAACCCTGAAATCAGCGACGACGAAGCAAGGACAATTACCGTGCAGCATATTTTAATTAAGACGTATTCGCTCAATGAAAATGGCGAGCAGGTGCCTTATTCCGAGCAGGCAAAAAGAGAGGCATATCAAAAAGCGGCGGAAGCACTGCGGCGGGCGCAGGAGGGGGAAACATTCACCAGCCTGATTGCGGAGTACAGCGAGGACAGCAACGAATCGTATTCTTTTCGCAAAGGAACATTAGACCCAGCATTTGAGGAAGCCGCATTTAACCTTAGCACAGATGAATTAAGCGGTATTGTGGAATCCGCACATGGATACCATATTATTAAGTGTATTAGCACATTTAATAGGGATGAAACAGACCGAAATAAAATAAAAATCGTAGAACAGCGTCGTAAAGAGGTATTTAATGAGGAGTATTCAAGCTTTGTGGAAGGACTGACGAAAAATATTGATGAAAAACTATGGGAAACTGTAGGATTTATTGAAGATAGCGAAGTAACAACAAGCAGTTTCTTTGAAGTGTACCATAATGTGTTTGATAAGGAGTAAGTATAATAATGTCCAATTATATTTTAATTGTAGAGGATGACAATGATATCAGTCAAATGCTTAGAGAACTGTTGCAGCAGGAGGGATATGCAATCAAACAGGCATACGCTGGTACGGAAGCGTTATTTTATCTGGAAAAAGAGTGTCCGAAAGCAGTAATACTCGATTTAATGCTTCCGGGAATAAGCGGCGAGGAACTGCTTCCCAAGATAAAAACAGCATATCCGCAGACCGCAGTAATTGTTGTCTCTGCAAAGGAGGAACTACAGACCAGAATTTCCATTTTGCGTGCAGGCGCAGACGATTATATTACAAAGCCTTTTGATACGGATGAACTGTTAGCGCGTCTTGAAGCTGTCCTTCGCCGCAGCGCAAAGGAGCAGATATCAGAAAAGGTTCTACAATATAAAGATATCGTAATGTCGCCGGATAAAGCCCACGTTACGGTTGCCGGAGTGGAAATTAAGCTGACACGCAGGGAATTTTTAATTTTAAAGCTGTTAATGGAAAATTCCGGAAAAGTGTTTACAAAGAGCAATATCTATGAATCTGTATGGAACGAGGAATTTCTGGGAGAGGATAACGCCGTAAATGTACATATCAGCAATCTCCGGCAGAAAATTGCGAAAGTAAATAACAAAGAAACCTATATCGAAACCGTATGGGGGATTGGATTTAAAATGAAGTAAAAAATTTAAACTTTCTTTAAACTTTTCCTAAAGTTTCTAAAGAATCTGCTATTATAATGTACTATGTAATCAATCGGATATACTGAAAAACGTTAAGATTTTCCAGTTTCTACGCAACCCCATCTGGCATAAGTGGACAATCAAATCGTTTTCCGTATAACAAATAGCAGGGAGATTTTTATGGAATATGTATTGAGAACAGACAATCTTACGAAAGCATATGGTAAAAATATCGTAGTGGATGGCGTATCTATGCACGTGGAAAAGGGCGCAATCTACGGATTTATCGGGAAAAACGGGGCAGGAAAAACGACATTTATGCGTATGGTGGCAGGGCTTGCTGCGCCGACAAATGGTACAATGGAACTGTTCGGGGCACAGAATTTAGAGCGGCAGCGTACCCGCATTGGCTGTTTAATAGAAAGTACGGGAATATATGCCAATATGACTGCAAAGGAAAATATGGAAGTTATTCGCAGACAGCTTGGCATTGCTGACAGGCAGTCTATTGAGAAAATCATTGATTTTGTGGGCTTAAATGGGGCGGGTAAGAAGAAAGTAAAACACTTTTCAATGGGAATGAAACAACGGCTTGGCATTGCAATTGCATTGTTCCGCAATCCGGATTTCCTGATATTAGATGAGCCGATTAACGGGCTTGATCCCGAAGGAATTATTGAGATACGGGAAATGCTTTTGCAGTTAAATCGCGAACAGGAAATAACGATATTGATTTCCAGCCATATTTTAGGCGAACTGTCAAAGATTGCAACGCATTACGGCATTATCAGAGAGGGGATTTTGGCAGATGAATTTGCAGCAGACACATTAAAAGAACGATGCCGCAGATGTCACAAAATTATTGTGGACAACACAGAACTTGCAGTCAATATATTGGAGGAAAAGCTGCATATTGTAAATTTTGATGTGCCAGAACAAAATCTTATACGTATTTTTGAAAAGCTTGATGAAACAGAATATACAAACAAGGCACTAATAACTGGTGGCGTAAATATTAAGGAAAGCAGTCTTGCCGGTCAAAATTTGGAAGAGTATTTTATGGAATTATTGAGCGGGAAAAAATAGTAGGAATCAGGGCTGTTAGTTATATTTAGGAGGTATGTATGTTTAATTTATTAAGCGGGGAATTTTATAAATTGAAAAAAAGCAAAAGTCTGCTGGTTTGCTGTGTGATAACGGCGGTATTTGTATTGGTTCTGTATGGTATGTTAATGATTGTTGATAAAGTACGCAGAGGCGAGATCGAAAATGGAACAGGCGGCATTATCTATGTTTCGGGAGAAGAAGTGGATGAAAATGCGAAGTCGCTGTTTGATGAAATTACGGTAATGGAAGTGTTAAGGCAGATGTTTTGCAGTTTCGGCAGTTTTGCAACAGCAGTGTTTGCGGCTATTTTTGTAATCGGAGAATATATAAACGGCGCTGCAAAAAATATCGTTGGAAAAGGATACGCGAGATGGCAGATTTTTCTTGCAAAGTATATTGTAGTAATGGCATCGGCGGTTTTGCAGTTATTGGTTTTAAGCGCTGTTGCAATAATTTGTGGCGCTGTTGTTGAGGGAACAGAACAGTTTGATGCGGTGTTTTGGAAAAACTTTTTTGGGTATATTGGCATTCAGATTCTGCTTGGAATGGCTTTTGTTGGAGTGGTTTCTGCGGTCAGTGAAATATGCAGAAACTTGGCGGCAGGAATTTCTATTGGTATTGGATTGGTATGTTTTTCATCTCCGTTAACAATGGGGATGGATCTACTGGCAAAACTTCTGTTTTCGCAGGCAGAATGGAAACCATCAGATTTTTGGCTTCTTGATTTAGCTTCCCAGTGCCCTGTTCGCGATATTCGTAAGGGCTTTGCAGTGCATTCGATAATTGTTGCACTTATATGGGTAATATTTGCGGCAGCGGTTGGTATTGTACATATTAGAAAAGCAGATATTAAGTAAAAACAGCGTAGGGAAAAAGAAAAAGGATGCAGATAATAGCGACTGGAATTATAATTGTTTTACTGATAACGGCGGGCGTTTTGTCCGTCCGTTTGTGGTGTTACCGCACGCAGATGCGGCATATGCTGGACGAACTTTACTTTTTGGAGAACAATGATACGAACAGCCTTTTAACGTTGCGTATTGCAGTGGGCAGTACACAAGCGGTTATTTTGGCAGTGAATCATTTACTGACACGATATAGAGAAAACGAAAGGCGGCTTCTTAGAGAAAATAAAATTTATAGAGAAAGCATTACCAGCATTTCGCACGATATCCGCACACCGCTGACGTCGGCGAAGGGTTATCTTCAAATGCTGCAGCGTCAGAACGTTTCCGAGGAGAAAAAAGCACAGTTTCTAAGTACTGTGGTGCGGCGTTTGGATCATTTAAACAATATGCTAAACCAACTATTTGAATATGCAAGAATTGAAGCTGGCGAATTAGCATTAGAGCCAGAGGAATTAAATGTAGGGAATTTGTTTGCAGAAACGATTTCCTTATTTTATAATGATTTTGTGCAGAAAGGTTTTGTGCCGGAAATTGATATTGCAAAGAAGCCCTGCAAAATTTACGCAGATAGAAATGCATTGGTGCGCATTATGGAAAATTTAATCCGCAATGCGCTAGTGCATGGAATAGGCGGTTTTTGGTTTTCTGTAAGGGTAACAGAGCAGCAGGCGCTGATAGGTGTTTCCAATTTAACAGACAGTATTGAGAGCTATGAACTTGACAGTATTTTTGACCGCTTTTATACCACAGACCATTCACGCAGCCGCAGAACGACTGGACTAGGACTGGCAATCGTGAAACAATTTGCGCAGCAGATGGGCGGAAGCGTACAGGCGACGCTGGAGGAGGGGCGCTTTACGGTGCAGGTAATGCTGCCATTGCTTCAATAATATTGTTAATGTGTCAGAGTAGTTTTTTAGACGGAATCGTTGTATAGCAATGCAATACGACATTATTATAGAAGTGGTATTTGGGAATCGGAGGTGTAGATTTGAATAATCAGATAGCTGTAAATATAGGAGAACAGCGTTTTGATAAATTAATTGAAGAACATAAATTTTATATTGATAAGACAGGATTTATCAAAGAATGGTGGGAGTATGGCTCAACGGTAACATTGATTACGCGTCCTCGCCGGTTTGGGAAAACACTCAATATGAGTATGCTGGAATGCTTTTTTTCCAATAAATATGCTGATAGGGGTGATTTGTTTGAGGGACTTTCTATCTGGGAAGAAAAAACAGCAGCCAAAGAATATCAGTATAGATATTTACAAGGTACCTTTCCCGTGATATTTTTAAGTTTTGCAGGCATTGAGGCAGCAGAATACAAGGATATGGAATATAAGATTACAGAGATAATTGCGAAACTGTATGAGCAGAACAATTATCTTTTGGAAGGAAATCTGCTTAGTGAGAAGGAAAAAAATTATTTTAGGAAAGTTCAGCCCGGTATGGACAGCAGTGTGGCATCAGGCGCAGTTAATTCCATAACAGGTTTTATGCAGCGTTATTTTGGAAAAAATGTGATTATTTTACTAGATGAATATGATTCTCCTATGCAGGCAGCATGGCTTTCTGGGTATTGGGATAAGGCAGTTTCATTTTTTAATGGACTTTTTAACAGTACCTTTAAGACGAACCCCTATCTTTACAGGGGGGTGATAACTGGAATTACAAGAGTTGCGAAAAAGAGTATTTTTTCAGGACTGAATAATCCGGAAGTTATTACAACAACATCAAATGAGTATGCCAGATATTTTGGCTTTACAGAAGATGAAGTTTTTGGCGCTCTTGATGCAGCAGGGCTTGGCAGTGAGAAGGCGCAAGTAAAGCAGTGGTATGATGGTTTTACATTTGGCAGATATATGGATATTTATAATCCTTGGTCAATTGCTTCTTTTATTAAGAAAAATGGAAAATATGATTCTTACTGGGCAAACACAAGTTCAAATGGACTTGTTAATTCGCTGATACAGAAGGGAAATGCAGAAGTTAAAATAATGATGGAAGAGCTTTTGCAGGGAAAAAATATCACAGCAGAAATAGATGAGCAGATTGCATTGTACAGTTTTTCCAGTTTTGACCTTGCAAAAAATGCTTCTGATGATGATGCGCCGGAACGCTTTTATCATGGCTTTGTCTTGGGGCTAATGGTGGAACTTGCTCCAAGATTTGAGATTACCTCCAATTGGGAAAGTGGTTTTGGACGTTATGATGTAATGTTTGTGCCGTTCGATAAGGAGAAGGATTGTGCTTATATTATAGAATTTAAAGTGCATAAAGCCCGAAAAGAAAAAGACCTTGCGCAGACGGTGGATAATGCGCTTTCTCAAATCGCAGAGAAACAATATGAAACGCAGCTTATAGCAAAAGGCTTTGCGGCGGAGAAGATTAGAAAGTATGGGTTTGCTTTTCGCGGGAAAGAATGTTTGATTGGCGGAGGTGAATCGTGTGGGAAAATTCTCAATAAAATCTAAACAAAATATTAATTATTAGCACTCAACCAATTTGAGTGCTAATTTTATCTTGACTTTTTAGAATCATAGGATTAAACTATTCTACAGACAGGAGAGAGGACTCCTAAAATAAGTTTATTATTATGAAAAACATTATTATTTGTAAAAAGAGAAAGGAATGTGAAAGATTATGGCAGAAAAGCGTGGAAGTTTATCCATTAACAGCGAAAACATTTTTCCAATTATTAAAAAGTGGCTGTATTCCGACCACGACATATTTTATAGGGAGTTGATTTCAAACGGCTGCGACGCAATTACGAAGCTGAAAAAGCTTGAGATGATGGGAGAGTATGAGTTCCCGGCAGATGTGAAGAAAGATATCCATATTGTGGTAAATCCAGAGGCAAAGACCATTAAATTTATTGATACAGGTCTTGGTATGACTGCCGAGGAAGTTGAGGAGTATATCAACCAGATCGCATTTTCCGGAGCAACGGATTTTATAGAGAAATATAAGGACAAGGCAAACGACGATCAGATTATTGGGCATTTTGGACTTGGTTTTTATTCCGCTTTTATGGTGGCGGACGAAGTGCATATTGATACGCTTTCCTATAAAGAGGGCGCAACGGCAGTACATTGGGAATGTGACGGCGGTACAGAATTTTCTATGAATGATGGCGATCGCAGTGCTGTTGGTACTGAGATTACGCTGTTTCTCAATGAAGATTGTCTTGAATTTTGCAATGAGTATATGGCAAGAGAAGTAATTAAGAAATATTGCTCCTTTATGCCATATGAGATTTTCTTAGAGAAGGCAAATGCGCCGGAAGAATTTGAAACCATCGATCCTGCGGATAAGAAGGATGACGATGTTGTAGTGGAAACCGTAGAGGAAGAAAAAGAAATTCCGGGTGAGGAGGGCGCAGAACCGACCAAGGAAAAAGTGACAAAGCTTAAGATTAAGAAGCGTCCAGTTCCATTAAACGACACAAATCCATTATGGGCAAAGCATCCAAACGATTGTACAAAGGAAGAATATACGGATTTTTACCGCAAGGTATTTATGGATTATAAAGAGCCGTTGTTCTGGATTCACTTAAATATGGATTATCCATTTAATATGAAAGGAATCCTGTATTTCCCTAAGATCAATATGGAGTATGAGTCGATAGAGGGAACGATTAAATTATATAACAATCAAGTATTTATCGCCGATAACATTAAGGAAGTAATTCCGGAATTCCTGCTTTTGTTAAAGGGTGTAATCGACTGTCCAGATCTGCCGTTGAATGTTTCAAGAAGCGCGCTGCAAAACGACGGCTTTGTAACAAAAATCAGCGAGTATATTACAAAGAAGGTAGCTGACAAGCTTTCTGGAATGTGTAAGACAGATAAAGAAAATTACGAGAAATATTGGGATGATATCAGTCCGTTTATTAAGTTTGGATGCTTAAAAGATGATAAGTTCTGTGAAAGGATGACCGATTATATTCTGTTTAAGAATCTTGACGGCAAATATTTAACGCTTCCAGAGTGCTTAGAAGTTAAGAAAACTGATCCAGATGAGCAGCCTAAAGAGGAGAACAGCGAAACAGCAGACGCAGAAAACAAAGAGGAAGACACAGCTGCAACGGCTACTGATGCAGAAACCGGAGAAAAGGTTGAGGCGGAAGTAGTAACGGATGATGCCGAAACAGATATTCCGACAGAGGATGCAGAAACCAAAGAAAAGATTATTTATTATGTAACCGATTTGGTACAGCAAAGTCAATATGTCAATATGTTTAAGAACGCAGGTATGGATGCTGTGGTTTTACCGGATCGAATTGATCAGCCGTTTGTACAGCAGCTAGAGTCCAAAAACGAGGGTATTAAGTTCTCTCGTATTGATGCTGACCTAACGGATATTTTTAAGACAGAAACCTCAAAAGAAGCAGAGGAAGAATTGACGAAAAAGAGCGAGGAAATTACCGAACTGTTTAAGAAAGCAGTCAACAACGACAAGATTGTTGTAAAGGTTGAAAAGTTGAAAAATAAAGATATTTCTTCTATGATCACCGTTTCCGAGGAAGCGCGCAGAATGCAGGATATGATGAAGATGTATGCAATGCCGGGCATGGGAGCAGATCTTGGCATGGGTAAAGAGGGCGAAACCTTGGTGCTGAATGCGGAGAACGATTTAGTGAAGTATGTGCTTGATAACCAGCAAGGCGAAAATGTGGAATTAATTTGTGAGCAGCTTTATGATTTGGCGCTGATTCAGCAGTCACCGCTCCAGCCAGAAGCAATGACAAAATTTGTAAATCGCAGCAATAAGATTATGATGTTACTAGCAAAATAAGAAAAATAAGAATCCAAGTAAAAAGCATCTGTTCTACGTATTGATTACGCTGAACAGATGCTTTTGGTTTTAAAGTCCTCGATTAGTCTTCACTTAAAGTCTTTTAGTTCATATTCAATTTTTACGAAGCACCAGTTTCTTTTGTCATATAAAGCTGTGTTATGCGATCTTTATCTAAAAACCACGAAGCATCTCCCATTGCTCCTACAGCCTGACAGAAGGTAGAATATATGCCAAGTTCGGGATTCCATAAGTAATCACGCTCCTCATAAATTCCAACCAGTGTGGATTTGTCAACAAATCCAACGAAACCAAACTCCTGCATTAGCGTTAAGCCGAGTTGAAATCCCAGTTGTGAATTGTTTGTCGAAATCAATATACCTTCATCAAGAATATCATGAATCATTACACTTTCAAAACACTCCTTTATAATGCCAACCATATGTATTTCGCAGGCACGGGTAAGGTATTCGTCGCGCAAATCCGTTTGTAGTAGGTATCGTCCGTCCTGAGCAGGAAAGGTAAAATTCTCATCCGGATAATCGGAATATAGGATAAATCTTCCCACCCCAAGATATACTGCAGGATATTCTTTTTCGCAATAGGTGACATACAGGCCGCTGCGATATTCTCCCGTAGATGTTCCTTCATAATCGAAATATTCCCTCATATCATATAGTTCCCCTTTCCCAATGATAAAAGCACATAATATTCCCTCCTCAAATATGCTCCAACATTAGTCGGAATTTTATGACACAATATAATGATAGTACAATCCCCTATAAATAACAAGTATTTCAAGGGAATCCATTCGCTTTAACACACTTTTTTTGCAATTTTCTAAATTTTTCGAAAATTTAAAAAAATTGGAGCCATTACAAAAAAAATCATTATTGTTCTTATATTTTGTTGCTTGAATACAAAGGGCATGATAAAATGATAAATATTTAAAAATTTAGAGTATATTTTGCTGTTGTGAAAAAAATTGCCGATTGCAATGACAAAATGAATAAAAAAGGGTATAATTTGTAAGAGAAATATTGTAATGATAAAAGTAACTAAAAAACAAGTAACTAAAAAACAAGTAACTAAAAAATAAGTAACTAAAAAATAAGCAGGGTAAAAAAGAAAAAGTTAAGATAAGAGAGGTAAGATGAAAGATGAGGGAATATCCGAAGCCGCAGGAAATATACAGGCATTTTAAAGGAAATTGCTATCAGGTGATCACATTGGCACGCAATGTGGAGGACGGGGAAAAAATGATTGTATATCAACAGCTTTATGCGCCATTTGAGATATGTGTGCGCCCACTTGAGCGGTTTATGCGAAAAATTGACGTGCGCAAATATCCAAATGAAACACAAGTCTATCGGTTTGAGCGGATTGATTCACGCGGGGAGCATACACAGGAGCAGAAACCAGAAGTACAAAAGGCTGTGGTTACAAAAGAGCAGGAGGAAGCACAGCCAGAGCCTGCACTTGCGCCAGGGCTGATGGCTTTTCTGGATGCGGATAGTTATGAGCGGAAACTTGAAATTTTAAGTATGCTGCACCCGACAATTACCGACGAAATGATTGATACAATGGCAGTTAGCTTGGATACAGAGATAAAAGATGGGGATATAGAACAACGCTACAGTGACATCAAGAATTGTTTGATTACAATGGAACGATTCGAATGCAACAGACTTAGGTAAGGAGATTAGAAATTCATGAAACTTTTAACAATTGCAATTCCTTGTTATAATTCTTCCGCATATATGAGGAAATGTATTGACTCCCTGCTGCCGGGGGGAGATGATGTAGAGATTATTATTGTCAATGATGGATCTAGTGATAATACTGCGGATATTGCGGAGGAATACAGGGAGCGTTTCCCTAGTATTGTTAAGGTAGTAAACAAGGAAAACGGCGGACATGGTTCGGCGGTAAATGTGGGAATTGAGAATGCGGCAGGATTATATTTTAAAGTCGTAGATAGTGATGACTGGGTAAGTCTCAGTGCATATACAGAGATATTAAAACTGCTCAATAACTTGGTGCAAGGTGGTCAGTTTATTGATATGTTGATTAGCAATTTTGTCTATGAGAAAGAAGGGGAAAAGCGCAAAAAGGTAATTCACTATCATCATGCATTACCGGAAGAACGTGTTTTTACATGGAAAGATGTGCGGCATTTTCGTGTAGGTCAGTATATTCTAATGCATTCTGTAATTTATCGAACGAATTTATTGCGCGAATGTGGTTTACAACTTCCAGAGCATACATTTTACGTTGACAATATCTTTGTGTTTCAGCCGCTGCCATATGTAAAGACGATGTATTATCTTGATGTAAATTTTTACCGTTATTATATTGGACGTGCCGATCAGTCAGTAAATGAACAGGTTATGATTGGCAGGATTGACCAGCAGATTATGGTAAATAAAATAATGGTAGACTATTATTTGGAGGAAAAACCGCGTATTTGTTCGAATGGGAAAGTACGGCGGTATATGCGCAATTATTTGGATATTATTACCACAGTTTCCTCGGCACTGCTGATTCGCTCTGGATTGGAGGAAAATCTGGAGAAGAAAAAAGAACTTTGGAATTATATTAAGAAAAAAGATATGTGGCTGTGGGCGCGTATGCGTTCCGGCATTTTAGGGAATGCGATGAACCTTCCAGGCAAGCTCGGCAGGCGAATTACGGTAGATGGGTATCGGATTTGCCAGAGGATTTTCCATTTTAACTGACATAACCCTTGTAAAATATGCGAAAACAAGGTATACTATATTTCCAGATTCATGTAGGGCAAATATTATATACTACATAACGCCAGAATTTACCGTGTCGCACGGGTTAAACGTATATGGCTGGCGTTATGTAGTCAGGTTACTTGGAAATTTTAACGGTTAAGCAGTATAAATAATCAATAGTTTAAAATAAATGGAGGAATTTTTATGAAAATGTTGCAAAAAGTGAGCAAATAGGCTCAAAGATACTTAAAGTTCAAAGTATTCGTTTGTGCTGACGTTATAGCAGTCGCAAATGTCGAGAAAAACCAGTTCAAGTTGAAATAGTCTTGCTAATTATAGGGTAGAACCTTGATGGTGACATTTAGACATTGGTTAAGTCCCGAGAACCAAGGGCAAATGAAATGGAATATGAAACAAAATTTAGGAAAGGAAAAGCTATTAGATGAAGAGAATTTAGCAAATCATCTAGCATATATACATTGGTATATGTTTTTAGTAGCAGGTATGATTATGTACGCATTTGACGAAATTAAGAAAGTTGACCCACAGATTGCAGAGGCGATTGTAGCAGAGCAGGAACGGCAGAATAGCCATATTGAGCTGATTGCTTCCGAGAACTGGGTAAGCAAGGCAGTGATGGCAGCAATGGGCAGTCCGCTAACAAACAAATATGCGGAAGGATATCCAGCAAAGCGCTATTATGGTGGATGTGAGTGTGTGGATGTGGTAGAAAATCTTGCAATTGAGCGTGCAAAGAAACTTTTTGGATGCGATTATGCAAATGTTCAGCCACATTCCGGTGCACAGGCGAATATGGCAGTACAGTTTGCTGTATTGCAGCCAGGCGATACTATTATGGGAATGAATCTTGATCATGGTGGTCATTTAACACACGGCTCACCGGTCAATATGTCTGGGAAATATTTTAAGGTAGTACCATACGGTGTTGATGACAATGGATTTCTGGATTATGACAAAATGCACCAGTTGGCGTTAGAGTGCAAGCCCAAAATGATTATTGCCGGTGCAAGCGCATATGCTAGAACGATTGATTTTAAGCGTTTCCGCGAAGTGTGTGACGAGGTTGGCGCTGTGTTAATGGTGGATATGGCGCATATTGCCGGACTAGTGGCAGCCGGACTGCATCCAAGTCCTATGCCGTATGCGGATGTTGTTACAACAACGACACACAAGACACTGCGTGGGCCGCGCGGCGGATTAATACTTGCCAATCAGGAAGCCGCAGATAAATATAACTTTAACAAAGCGATATTCCCTGGAATTCAAGGTGGGCCATTAATGCACGTAATCGCAGCCAAGGCAGTCTGCTTCCAAGAAGCGCTAAGCGATGATTTTAAAGTCTATCAGCAGCAGATTATAAAAAATGCACAGGCACTTTGCAAAGGGCTTATGGACAGGAATATTAAAATTGTTTCCGGCGGAACAGACAATCATTTAATGCTTGTAGACCTTACTACATATGATTTAACGGGTAAGGCTGTAGAGAAATTAATGGACGAGGCGCATATTACTTGTAATAAAAATACCATTCCAAACGATCCGAAGTCACCGTTTGTCACCAGCGGAATCCGTCTTGGTACACCCGCAGTTACCAGCCGCGGCATGAAGGAAGCAGATATGGATCAGGTTGCAGAAGCAATCGCAATGGTTATTAAACAGCAGGAAGATGGTGTGGCAGGCGCGCGCGCAATCGTACAGTCGCTGACGGATAAGTATCCTCTGTGTGATTAAATACGTTGAAATATAACGCTTCGGGGGCTTGTACGTATTTTTGACAGTAGATTTTGGGATGCGCATGTTGAATTTATAAAGGATTAGGAACTGTCGAAATGTGACAGCTATGTTTCAAGACAGTTCCTTACTATAGGGAATAGAATGAAAAAGGAACTGACAAGTAGGCAAAAAAGACGGCGCAGGCGCATTCGGAATCAACTTTTTGCGTATTTGGTGCTGATTGTTGTAGCTGCAGTAGTGCTTGCGGGTGGTTATTTTGGGGCGAATGCTGTTACAAAATACATTAAGGATTATAATGAAAAGGTAAATGATGCCGTTGCGGAGGCAGAATCTAATGCGTCAAGCGAAATGCAAAGTGATCCGGCACCGCAGGAGCCAGGGCAGGAAGCGAATGAAGGGGATGAGCTAGAGCCTGATAATAATACACCCATTGATACAGATCAACTGGATGTATTGGTAAATAAATATTTGCAGAATTTAACGATTGAACAGATGGTTGCGGGAATGTTTATGGTATCGCCGGAGTCTATTACAGGCGTGCAGACAGTAATTCAGGCAGGTTCTGGTACAAAAACGGCGCTTACGGAGAATCCGGTAGGTGGTTTGTATTACAGCGCCAAGAATTTTAAGTCAGAACAGCAATTCCAGGAGATGCTTGCGAATACAAAAAACTTTGTAGATTATCCGTTATTTCTGGCAGTTGCTAGAGAGTGTGGCGATAACAAAGATTTTGGAATAGAAGCAACGGCAAAAGCAGCAGAATTAACAGATGCGGACAATGTAAAGAGCGCATACGGAACCATTGCAGGAAAATTGGCGGGATATGGTATCAATATGAATTTTGCGCCTGTCGCCGAAGTTGCCCCTGCTGAGGGAGGTGCAAGCCTAAATGAGCGCACATTCGGTTCGGATGCTGCTACAGCGGCGCCGTTAGTGAATGCGGCAGTTCAGGCAATGCAGGCATCACATATTTATGCAGTACTCCAAAAATTTCCCAGTTCCTCTACCGTAACAAAATCTTTGGAGGAATTGAAGAACAGTGAATTTGTTATTTATAATACAGCAATCCAAAACGGTGCAGATTGCATTATGGTATCTCATGCAGCGGCAAAGGAAGTGATTGGTGATGAAACACCAAGTTCCCTGTCATCTGTAATGATTACGGATATCCTGCGCAATACGCTTGGTTTCCAAGGAGTAGTGATAACGGACGCGCTTAATGATGGCGCTATAACCAGCAAATATTCTTCGGCAGAAGCCGCCATTGCAGCAATTCAAGCGGGGGCAGATGTTCTTTTAGAGCCGGAGGACTATCAAGAAGCATATCAAGGCGTATTGCAGGCTGTCGCCGACGGCACAATCTCAAAAGAACGCCTGCAGGCTTCGCTGTATCGGATTTATTATTTAAAATATAAGTATACGCTGGAGTAGAGATACATATGGATGGGGCTTTCTATAATATAGGGCTGTCGCATTAAGGCAAATGTATACAAGATAGTCTAACATTGTGCTGCGATTTATACGATATTTTGTATAATCAAAGATTATTGCGACGCCCTGCTATAATGAAAGGAGGGATTGTATGCGCTATATTCAGGTTGATAGAGAGTGCGATTTGCAAGGATATGAGCAGCGGTTACATGGATGAAACAAAAGAATATAATTTTAGAAACTAACGGGAATAAAATTGTGTAGGAGGAAACGCAGTGGAGTACTTACATATAAAAACATTGTATATTGAACTGACACACCGCTGCAATCAGCACTGCAAACATTGCTATCTGGATGGCGGAATGCATCATAATGAAACAGAAATGACGACGGAACAAATTATAAAAATAATACGCGAATTTAAGGAACAACGCGGTAAATATATAATTATAACAGGCGGAGAGCCGCTTGTGAGAGCAGATATCTTTGATATTTTGGATGTGATAGAATCCTTCGAAATCCCTTTTCAATTTGCGTCAAATAGTTTAGCGATGACGCAGAAGCGATTAGAGAAATTGGATTCTTATAAATGTCTTAATTTGTATTTTACAAGCTTATTGGGGGCGGATGCGCAGAAGCACTGTAATATAACGCAGAAGGATAGTTATAATAATATTTTAGAAACACTATCTTTTTGGGAGAAGAAAGAAGTACCAACCTATGTGCAAGTGACGCTTGCCAAAGAATTTATTGATGATATGGACGTAATAGCAGAAAAACTAATGGCATATAAAAACTCTACAGTAAAATTTACGCCGATTGCTTCTATTGGAATAAAAGAAACAGGAATAAAAGAAACAGGAATAAAAGAAACAGGAATAAAAGAAACAAAAACAGATTCCATAATAGATGCTTTTGACAGTCAGAGGCTGCTTGTTCCGAAATCAGAGTTTGAACGATTTCATAAAAAAGTCAGTGCATTGCAGCAAAAGTATCCGAAGCGGATAGAAAACAGCAATATTCTGAATGCAAAACAGATTGTGGATTTAATCGCAGATTATAAAGACGAAGAATTGTATGCCATGTGCTATGGATTTATAGCAGTGCGTCCCAATGGAGATATTAGCTTTTCCTGCAATATGGGGAATCCCTATATATTTGGGAAAGCATATGACACAATTAAAATTCCATTGGATAAGCATTTAATGGACTATATCGATCTGTTGCGCAAGGCAGAACAGGCTGCATTAGTTGAGGCAGAGCAGTCAATTGTGGAATTTGATGTCACAGTAGATAATTATATTGCACAGCATTAGACATAAAATTGGTTACAGCGCATCAAGGCCGAACTGTAATAAATGTGTAACAGTTCGCCAAGACTTTGTACTATGTTGCAAAGTCCGTAAGAAATCGTAGTGATTGTACTGCATCAAGCCACCACGAAGTGGATTTCACGAAGTGGATTTCACGAAGTGGTTTTGCCAGGCTTGATGTGTTACGATCCAGCGAGGTTGAAATGTAGTTACTTTTTACACCCACGCCAAAATGCCTGTTTTTTGCCATTTTGTGTGCATTGTAAGATAAATATAGAATAAAAATAAAAAAAGTAGTTGACAGCAGAGAAAGTTTGTAGTAATATATATTTTGTACTTAGGAAGTACAAAATGTAGAAAATATAGAAATGCGATAGTGGCGTAGTTGGTAACGCGCGACCTTGCCAAGGTCGAGACCGCGGGTTCGAGCCCCGTCTATCGCTTAATTAGAATCCTTTGTAAATCAAGGGATTTTTTATTTTGCTTTTTAAATACCAAATCAGCATGGAGATTTTAAAGAATCTAGGATTATTAAGAAATGAAAAATAGCAGAATTGCGATAGGGATTAAAAAAAGGAACTGTCACATTAAAAGTCCTAAGTTGAACTGTTACTTACATTTCTTTGATAAATCGTTTTATAATTGACAGTATTTACTTTTTTAGTGTATTATAATGTATAAATGTGCAGTTTATAATATTGATAAACATAAAGTTTTTTAATTTCTGCACAGTCCATATTGGATAATCGGACAATGTGGGCTGTGCAGAAAGAAAAATCGAATCGTTTGTGAGTATATAAGTATGTACTTGGATAATGGCAAACAAAATAGGGGGATAAATAAATGGTTTCAGATGAGCTGATGCAGGCAGCGTTTCAATATAAGAAGACAAAATTATGGAAAAAGGTTACAGACACAGAACTATTTGCTGTGAGATTGTCAGATGGAGAAATCGCTTATGTCTGCATTATGGGTATGGCGGGGCAGCACTGTGCGCTTGCAGTTTATGTTGGTCAAGTGGGAATTGACAGTTATATGCGGCTGTTAAATGCGCAGAGCGAAGATGTAATTGCGTCTTTAACACTGTTGCAGCGGCAGGAATTTTTTATGCAGCAAAGCTGCCTGCAATGCATATTGGCAGCACCAAGTGAATTATCCCCTGAGGAATATCGGGAAGTGCAGACTTTTCTAAAAGCGCATAAAATAAAGCAGAATAAATATGAGTCTTGTCCACAGTTTAAAAAATATCAGCCAAGACATATTCCGTGGAATTTGCAGTCAGAGCAGGAGGAACGCATTTTGAGTGAAGTGCTGATGGCTGCGGTGGAAATGGCGAAAATTTTAGAGAAGATAACGGCTGTGGAAGTGGGATTTCAAGATGTACGCAATCATGTAACGCAAATCCCTTTATTGGATAGAGAAAATGGAAAATATATTCTAAAAATGACACAACTGTCACAAATGCTTCCGCTGGTGTACCCGTCGCCGTCACCGTCTAATGATATTAGCATTGCAAAAATGCGCAAAGGAAAAAGACGCGGTGTGTGGGAGTGCGAAATAGTACAGTTTCCAACGCCTGTCCAGAATTATGCAAAAGAAGTTCCTGCTTTTCCAATAGGGATTCTTGCAGTAGAAGATGTAACAGGATATTTGCTACCAGTATCGCCTGTTATGGATTTGGAGAAAGAAGCTGATAAACTGCTAGATTTTCTAATGGAAGCCTTCTTTACAGAAAAATTGTGTCCTAAAGCGTTTCATGTAAGGGATGAGAGAACTTGTTGTTTCCTGAGGGCTTTGTGTGATAAGTTAAATATAGCACTTTTGATCAAAGAAAATCTGCCTGCGTTAGATGATGCAGAGGAGGCTTTTATGGAGCATTTTTCAGAGGGAAGCGGGCAGAAAGCGGAGGCTGCTACCTTATTAAATGAGATTTTAAATTTTAGTGATGAAGATATACAGGCTATGCCAAAGGAACTGCGTGATCAGTTAAATGAACTTGTGAAATACGGAATCACACCAGATAGCCTTTCGGGTGGTGCAAATAAGATTTTGCAGTTTGCCAAGGCAAGACACAGAGAGGTGGACAAGGAAACAAGGAAAGTAGCGCAGAAGCAGGAAGGCTCGAAGATTGTTAGTCTTATTCCCACAGATCAGGAAGATTTGTCTGGACAGGGAGAATTAGGAAAGTCGGTGCTTATCAGCGTAACGTATGAAACAGGCTGCTATCGTCATCTACAAATTTCCACAAACAATACGCTTTACGATTTGCATAAGGCAATTTTAAAAGCTTTTGCATTTCAGGATAACCGCGCGCATGTGTTCTTTATGGATAATGTTGTATGGAGTGATCAGGATGCTTATTATGCAGATGGAATTGAAGACGCTTCTAAGAAAACAATCAATTGTTCGTTGAAGAAGCTGCATTTGAGCGTTGGTTTAAAGTTTAAATACCTGTTTGACTTTGGGGAAGAATGGCTTTTTCAGTGTAAGGTACTGCGGTATACCGACGAGGTGACAAAGGAGCCGCTTGTGCTTAAAAGTAAAGGCGAAGCCCCCGATCGTTATGGTGATTGGGATTGGTAAGGGAGTAAAGGTAAGCTATGCAAACAATAGATAACAGGAAAAAAAATGCAACTGTGTTATGGTATCAGAAGCCTGCACAGAATTGGAATGAAGCGCTTCCAATAGGTAATGGCAGAATTGGTGGTATGGTTTTTGGTGGGATTCGCAGCGAGCAGATACAAGTAAATGAAGAATCTGTTTGGTATGGCGGGCAGATGCAGCGAAATAATCCCAGCACGAAAGAAAAGCTTCCCCAGATTCAAGCGTTAATAAAGGAAGGCAAAATTCATCAGGCGGAACGTTTGTGCAAGCAGGCACTTGGCGGAACACCGCAGGGAATGCGGATTTATCAGACGTTAGGGGATATATCTATTGATTATGATTTCGGCGCTATGTTTACAGAGGATAGGGTAACAGATTATGAGCGGGGGCTTGATGTGGAACAAGCAGTTGCATACACTTATTTTCAATTTGACGAAACAAAGTACAAACGAGAAATATTTATGTCTGCACCTGATAATGTCTGCGTAATCCATTTAACAGCAAGCGGAAAAAATAAGTTAAATTTGGATATACTACAAACACGTCACCATATATATGATTATGCAGGTAGGTATGCGGATGCGGAGGATAGTATTGTTCTTGGCGGCAATCTTGGGCGCGATGGGCTGGACTACGCAATGATGTGTAAGGCATCCGTACCACAGGGAACGGTGACGATAATTGGTGAAACCATTACAATTGAAAATGCGTCAGAGGTTTATCTTTATTGGAGTGCGGCGACGACATACCGATATAAGGCGGAGGCAGAAAATGCAGTGGATATGCTGGGCAAAGTACTGCATAAGCGGTTAGCGTATGCAGCTTCGCAGGAGTACAACCGTTTAAAACAAAAACATATTTTGGATTATCGTTTATACTATGACAGGGTATTGCTACAGCTTGGCAAAGAAAAAACTTGCGCACCAGAAGCGCAGCCAATTCCAACAGACAAAAGGCTGCAAAACATTGTACATGGTGAAACGGATTTGGATTTAGAACAGTTGTATTTTAATTTTGGCAGATATCTCTTAATTAGCTGTAGTCGTCCCAATACGCTTCCGGCGACGCTGCAAGGCATTTGGAATAAGGATATAGAAGCGCCATGGGATGCAAAATTTACAATTAATATTAATACAGAGATGAATTACTGGCCCGCGGAAATCTGTGATTTAGGGGAGTGTCATCTTCCACTGTTTGATTTATTGAAAAAAATGCTGCCAAATGGAAAGAAAACAGCGCAGGTAATGTATGGATGCCGCGGATTTGTGGCGCATCACAATACAGATATCTGGGGCGATACGGCACCACAGGAATTATGGATTCCTGGGAGTTTTTGGGTTATGGGCGGCGCATGGCTTTGTACGCATATTTGGACACATTATGAATATACTGGTGATACAGAATTTTTAAAAGAGATGTTTCCGATTATGCGGGAGGCGGCGCTCTTCTTCCTTGATTTCTGTATAGAGTATACAATTGATGGGAGAACATATTTATGCACCTGTCCAAGTGTATCGCCAGAGAACACGTTTATTCTTCCAAACGGTGAGCAGGGGGCAAATTCCATTGGTGTGACAATGGACAATCAGATATTGCGGGACTTGTTTACACAGTGCAATAAAGCTGCAAAAATTTTGGGTATAGAAGACGAACTTGACCGACAGATTCAGGATGCCTGCAAGCGGCTGATACCGACACGGATCGGAACGGATGGCAGAATCTTGGAGTGGTGTGAGGAGTATGGTGAAAAAGAACCAGGGCACAGGCATATTTCTCATTTGTACGGGCTGCATCCGTCCTGCCAAATTACAAAGGATGGCACACCCGAACTGGCGGCGGCAGCGGAACGAACGCTGCAAAAGCGGCTGGAGGGCGGTGGAGGTCATACTGGCTGGAGTCGTGCATGGATCATTAACCATTACGCCAAACTTTGGGATGGCGAACAGGCGCATCAAAATCTTTTACAGCTATTTATCCAGTCAACACTGCCTAACTTATTTGACAATCACCCGCCGTTTCAGATTGACGGAAATTTCGGCTCTGTCGCCGCTATGGTAGAAATGCTTGTGCAGAGCGACGAAAATCGTATTGTAATTCTGCCTGCGCTTCCAAAAGCATGGGACAGCGGCAACATAAAAGGCGTAAGAGTTCGTGGAAATGCACGCATGAATCTGGAGTGGAGCGGTGGAAAATTGTTAAAAGCAGAGATTTGCAGCGGATGCGATACAAATAGAACATTTGTTTATAACGGTAACCAGAAAGAACTTGTATTGAAAAAAGGAGAATGGATAAGTGTCTGGTAGCATTTGATATTGGATATGGAGATATGGAGGAGATTATTTTTGAGAAAATGTATTCGGTGTGGAACTACTATGATTGAAAACTGTGGGATTAAGATAAAGGGCGCTGCTTATGGAATTGTTTTGACAGATGATGAAAGTAAATGGTGGCGTGGTCGCATGGAAGAACCCAAAGTTGCGATTTGCCCTGAATGCGGTGAAGTTTCGATATATTTAGAAAACGTTGAAAAAATTAAGAAAAAAGCTTGAAAATAATATTGGTATGTGTGCTACGGCATACGAGGAGGTATAATAATGATTCGAGTAGGTATAATGGGATATGGTAATCTAGGCAGAGGGATTGAGTGTGCGATAAAGCAGAATCCTGATATGGAATTAAAGGCAGTTTTTACGCGTCGTAATCCAAAGAGCGTTACGATTTTAACAGAAGGTGCAGCAGTATATTCCGCAGAAAAGGCGCAAAGTATGTCAAACGAGATAGATGTGTTGATTCTATGCGGCGGAAGTGCAACAGACCTACCCAAACAGACACCAGAATATGCACGTTATTTTACTGTGGTAGACAGTTTTGATACACACGCTAAAATTCCAGAGCATTTTGAAAATGTGGATAAAGCGGCGAAAGAGGGCGGCAACATTGCAGTAATATCCGCAGGCTGGGATCCGGGAATGTTTTCACTGAACCGTTTATATGCAAATGCAGTCCTTCCTAATGGAAATGATGATACCTTTTGGGGAAAGGGCGTAAGTCAAGGACATTCTGACGCAATTAGAAGGGTTGCAGGCGTTGCTGACGGCAAACAATATACAATTCCAGTGGATAAAGCACTCGAAGCAGTCCGCAATGGCGAAAATCCGCAACTCTCCACTCGCGAAAAACATATAAGAGAATGTTTTGTCGTGCCCGAGGACGGCGCAGATTTAGACAGAATTGAACAAGAAATCAAACATATGCCAAATTATTTTGCAGATTACGATACAACTGTGCATTTTATTACGCAGGAAGAACTGAATCAAAATCACAGCGGAATACCCCATGGCGGTTTTGTGATCCGCAGTGGAAAAACTGGCTGGAACGAAGAAAACAGCCATGTTATTGAGTACAGCCTAAAACTTGACTCCAATCCAGAATTTACAGCATCCGTAATCGCAGCTTACGCAAGAGCTGCCTGCCGTATGAAAGCAGAGGGGATAACTGGATGCAAAACCGTATTTGATATTGCACCGGCGTATTTAAGCCCATTAAGCGGGGAAGAATTGCGGGCGCGCATGCTTTAAATCATAAATGTATTATTGGTTGATATAATAAAGTACGCAGTTTCGATTGA
>ERZ778516.917-NODE-917-length-23820-cov-12.583968_pt1 | contig 23820 bp, 19 predicted proteins | sample MGYA00510342_ERZ778516 | MGnify/ENA primary metagenome ERZ778516 (study PRJEB29527, sample SAMN07138961) | mouse gut metagenome | material: feces | host: mouse | place: China:Nanjing | collected 2016-01-25 ... | reverse complement strand
TGGGAGAGCCGCAAACAGAAGGCAGCCACATGACGCGGTGGTATTCACTCCTGCATCTCATGGTGGACGGCGTCTGCGCCTTCGCCATGTTTGGCAACTTCCTGACCTCTCAAAATCAGCCAATGGACTTTTTGCTGTACAACTTCTGCGCCTTTGCACTGCAAATGCCGCTTGGCGTTCTGCTGGACTGCAAAGCGCCCAAAGCCAAAAACACCGTGTCCTGTCTTGTGGCAGTCCTCGGTGTCCTGTGCACCCTCCTCGGCACAATCACCCATCCGGTTGTGCTGGGGACGGGCAATGCCCTGTTTCATATTGGCGGCGGTGTCGGCACAATCTATGAGGACAACGAACAGCACTGGTGCGGCAAAGGACTCGGCATCTTTGTCGCACCGGGGGCACTTGGCCTGTACCTCGGAACACTTGCAGCCAAAAATGGAATTGCAAAATACTGGCTGTGGGCTGTTTGTATTTTGATGCTCGCGTGCTGCGCCGCTGCCTTCAAGCAGGCAAAAAGTAAGCCACACACTGCTGCCGCCCAAACCAGCATTGCGGACAATCCACAGCAGCCAAAAATGGCAGGCATTCTGCCGCTGTGCTGCCTGCTCGTTGTGCTTCTGCGCTCGTATCTTGGCATGACAGTCACCTTTTCATGGAAAACTTCCATGCTGGGCGGACTGGCTGCCGTGCTGGCTGTTGTCCTCGGAAAAGCCGCCGGCGGTGTTCTGGCTGCGCGGTACGGCATTGTGAAGATATCAACCATATCCTTACTCATGGCAGCCATCGCATACTTAGGGGCGCACCTGATGCCCTTTGGCGTTGCTGCGCTGTTTTTGTTTAATATGACAATGCCCATTACACTATATCTCATGATTTGCCAATTTCCCAATATGCCGGGATTTTCCTTTGGCTTTCTGACCTTTGGGCTGTTTCTTGGCTTCCTTCCCGCCTGCTTTGGACTCCCTGCGAGATCAAACGGACACGTGGCAGCCTGCGTGGGCAGCGTACTCTCCCTGATTATTTTATACGCTGGAATCCATAGATGGCGGGCTTAGTACACTGGCTTTTAAGGAGGTTTTCATGACACACTGGCTTTTAAAAATGTTTGGCACTGCCCTGCTGTTTACCCTCCTTATCGAGCTGGCGGTGGCCGTTTTATGCAAAATCCGTTCCCGCCAAAAGCTGCTGCTGGTAGTGCTTGTCAATATCCTCACAAATCCTCCAGCCGTGCTGCTGCACTGGCTGGGAAGCCTCTATCTGCCAGCACTCCCTGATCTGTGGCTACAGCTTGGTTTAGAACTGCTGGTTATACTCGCAGAAGCATTGATTTATCATAGCTTCTCCACCAAAAAAGAATGGCAGCTTCAGCACCCTGTACTGTTATCGCTAACAGCAAATACGTGCTCATGGCTCGCTGGGTTCTTCCTCTTATAACACGTTTCCTGTTTACAGCAAAGCTGTCAAAACCGCGCCGGGCGTGCGCCAGCTTTTGCTGACTTATTTACTTTGAACGCCCGTGAGAACAAAAATTGGAGGTATCTCAATGAAAAAATGTTTTATTGTGCTCAGTATTCTGTTGTGCTGTATGCTGTATGCGTTTCCCGTGCAGGCAGATATCATCTGGGAACCCGATGATAACTTCTACAACCGCCATGCCAGAGAATGCACGCATATCAACCGTATGTTCACCGCAAATGGTCCAGACGGCGTTGTCATTGTATACCAAAGCCCCGAATCGCCGCAAATCATCACCCGCTTAGACAATGGCACCCAAACCCATATCTCCTTTACATATCAAAGCGCCGATGGCGTCCTCTGGGGCTTTTATGAAAACGCTGACCAAACAGGCTGGCTGCCAATGGATTATATGAATGTGATCTATGACAGTATTTCCTTTGCCGAAGAATACGCCGCGGAGATTGTCTCTGAATCCGGCATTCTGGACACCCTGTATCAGAACAAGGAGATCTATCTCTGGAAATATCCCGGTTCCGAGACATATGACATGATACAGACAGGCAACTTCCTCCCGTCATACGAAAGTGTCTATCTTGATGAAAAGAACAGATGTTGGGGAAATGTCGGCTATTATTACGGCATGCGCAATGTCTGGATCTGCATTGACGCACCCGACGCGGATTTTGATACGCTCTATCCCTCCGGCGCGCCGGCAAGAGGCACTGCGCAATTTGATCAAGTGGAAACAGACGCCGCCGAGTCCATACAGTCCCCTTCAAAAACCACCAAACGGATTGTTCCCAAACAAAATACTGCGGTGGTCATGCTGACAGTCTTATTAGTACTTGCTGTCATGCTTGCCACCGCAGGTTTATTGCGAAAATTCAAACAAAAAGAGTAAATTAAGCGTTCTTTTTCAAATGGAAGCGGTTCACCAGTTCATGCAGGCGCTTGGACTGGTCTGACAGCTCCGCACTCGTCGCTGCACTGTTCTGCGCAAACGAGGAATTTGACTGGACTACGTTGCTGATTGAATCAACATTTGTTGTAATCTGCTCTAGTACTCCCTTCTGATTCTGTGAGGCGTTGCTGATTTTTTCCATCGAAGATAAGATCTCCTCCGCCCCCTTTACCACTGTCATCAGCGATTTTGCCGTGTTGTCCGCAATAGTCATGCCATTCTCAACTGCCTTCTGGGACGTTGCAATCAGAGACGCTGTCTGGTTGACCGCCTGCGCACTCTTTGACGCCAGCTCACGGATTTCATTCGCCACCACAGCAAAACCTTTTCCTGCCATTCCTGCCCTCGATGCCTCAATGGAGGCATTCAAAGACAGCAGATTGGTCTGCGCCGCAATATCCTCAATCGTCTTGACAATCTTCTCAATCTCTCCAGAAGAATGGCTGATCTCTGACATTGCCTGTATTAAATGCTCCATTTCCTTGTTGCTCTCCTCAATATGATGGTTCACCTCGGAAACGAAATTATTTGCTGTCTGCGCGTCCTTCGCATTTGCTGACACGTCCTGCGACAAGCTCTCAATTGACGCTGCAAGCTGGTCGATCGCCGATGCCTGCTCTGTCGCGCCATCTGACAGAATCTGAGCGCCGGAGGACACATTCTCAGAGCTTGCGGACACTTCATCCGCAGAAATAACAATCTCTTGCAGCGTTTCATTCAGCGATTCAGAAATCTTCTTAATGGATACCTGAATTGGTATAAAATCACCTATGTAATCCTGACTGATATTGATATCCATATTGTTATCCGCCATCTGAGAAAGCTGCTCCGAGATATCCTTCACATAATTATTGATGATGGTACTGATATGGTTAAACGCCTGCGCCAGCCGCCCCAGCTCATCCTCTGACTGAATATCAATGTGAATATTCAAATCTCCGGCTTCCAGCTTCCCAGCGCCTTCCGTAATCACCTGAATCGGATCAAGCGCGCGCCTGATAATACGGTTCATAGATCTTAGCAGCAAAAATCCAAACACCAGTACTATAAACGTCAGTTTCCCGGCGCCCTCAATAATCGGTCCGTAAAATTCCATACCATTGACCGTCATGTGCAGCGTCCAATGCGTTTTGTTATTCACCGTCAGTGGAATTGTCACACAGATACCGCCTCTTTTTGTGCCATAATTTTTCCTTGCCTTAATCAGCGCACGGCTGCTGCGAAGCTCTCCCTCAGGCATATCATTCAGCTTGTGCACATCCGCCTCCATGGTCTTATACCCCGCCTCGGAGGCCGTCTTTCCAACTGTTGTGTTATCGGCAGAATCCACCAGAATTGTATTGTCCTCCGCGAGCGCTACCAGATGCGCCGACTTATAATCCGTGCTGATCAGAAGCTGCTCCTGCATCTTATCAAGCGCCACATCAACACCGCACACGCCGAGAAACTCGCCCTGCGCATCCCAAATCGGCGCAATGATGCTGATCATCATAATGTTATTTCCCATCAGCTCATACACATAAGGGTCCATAATATACGGTTCCCCGCTCTGTTTGATCTGCTTCCAGTACTCTTTATCATAATTATCAAAGGCATCTTCATGCTTCTCAAAAACATATCCTGTCTTTTCCTCATTCGGATAGACAACTGCCTCATACGCCATATCTTTTTTGTGGACACTGTACGGCACACCGTCCGCATCTGCAATGGCATTTTGCTCAAAATAAGCAAATGCGGTCGTAAATCCATCGCCGCCCTCCAAAAGTCCCACCAAAGCGGTATCAATCGCCCCTCTCTGCTCAGTTGGATCCAGTGTGGAAATATTTCTGAGCGCGCCCGCAAAGCCGATCACTTTTCCATACGCCTCCTCAATATCACTCACCAGCAAAAAAGCATTTTCATAAGCAACTGCTGACAGCTTTTCCCTGTTCACCCGCACCAGCGACTTTGCAGAGAGCAAAGCAGACATCATAATTGTAAGCAAAAAAATAACAGCCGTAATCCCTGCCATCTTTGTGATAATCTTTTGGCTAAGGCTGTTTTTGTCCTTAAAATTCCATTGCTTAGACATAGTCATTCCCCCATGAAATCATTTTTGTACCACGCTCTCCCCTGTATCAATTCCCTGCATTTCTGACAGGTTCTCAGCCGCAGTATCATATTTTTTCTTATGATACATTATTATATCTATAATTTTCCAAGAAGTCAATCATTTCGGGGATTGTATGCAAAGACTTGATAATTTTTAATCTGCATGCCTGACAACAAAATCTGAGCCATACTGTATCTCAGGATCAAGATGGCTCAGATTTGCTTTCAGCTATGCTGTATGATGGCGCTTCATTTCACCTCGCCAATGGTACCGATCAATAACCCGTTTAGGGAACTATAGGAAAATCATCAATAGCCGGTACATCTTCCTCAAACGTCTCCTCCCCAAGCTCATTGACCGCAGTATTTCCCGCTTTCCCATACTGATAAAGCTGGTCTAAGAACTCAATTGCCGCGCGGATCTTGGTGCGCAGCAGATATCCGCCCGACTGGGTGGAAGCTGCCAGCGAAGCGGCAGATAAATTCGGCGTCCATTCATAAGCCTTGCCATGAAAATCCTGTATTTTGCACAGCACCTCGTTGATTTCTTCTTTCGTCAAGGGCAGCAGCTGAGGCGCCTTTGTCAGCATATCCAATACCGATCTGGCTGGTTCCTGTTCCTCTGGATAGATCTCCTCAAGATTCATATATTCATGTTTCCCTTCTATGACGTCCTCCACATAAGACGCACTGAGCGCAAAAATACTGAACGTCATTTCCGGACACTGATCCGGCAGCAGGAACCCAGCCATATTCCGGTAAGCATTCAGACGCGCTTTCCTGCCAAGACGCCCCATAAGCTCCGTCTCATCAATCAAAATCGCCCATCCTTTATATCCCATCTGCGTAAAAAGGTGGCTCATAAATGAAATATAATCCCTGCAATGCTTGGTTTTGGTAAAATTCACATTGTACTTTACAGGCTGGTTAAAAATGCGCCGATAAATCTTTTTCAGTGATGCATTTGCGACAAAGTCCCCCTCTAAATCCGCCTGCAGAAGGAACTTTTCATCCGCATCCTCCGTATTGAGATAAGATCGAAACAGATAGTACAATTTATCTGTCTCGAGCTGCTTGGCCGCATATAAAAGCATCTCATTTGCTGTCGGACTCTTGGCCGATATCTTGTCCAGTTCACTCAAAAATCCAGGCTGCTCACGCTGGGGAAGATAGGTGCTCTGTATCAATTTCTGATACACCAGATAGAGCTTGTCCATCGGCGTCTCCTTGCTCAGTGACAAATAGGAAACTACCATGTTATTAGAATGGGCAAGATTAAACACCGTATTCAGCAGATGCGTCTTGCCTTCCCCATATTTTCCGCAAATCACCATTCCGCTTGATTTTCCCTGCTCACATACCTGATCCAGATGGTCTGAGATTTCCTTCATAATTTTCGGACGTGCCTCTGAAAAATACTGTCCCACAGCACGCGACGGCACCCCCGACCGCAGTGCTTCGATCATATGCCTTGCCTCAAAATCATACATCAGCATCCACCTCCTGCATCGTCATTTGGATTAACTGCGGAATGCCCACTGCCCCTGTGTGTGCCCGTTCGATCAACTGCTCTGCGCATTCCAGATTCAACGGACGCGCCAAAGCACTGTTCTGCACCCCTGCAATACTCTCGGACATCGCCACAATCACCTCTGGTGTATACTCCTGCATCGCAAGACGATCCATATCAATCATATCGGCAAAACGGTTAAAGCGTTCTCCTACAATCTCATTTTGTATACGCATCCACAATGCCTGATAAGACTTGATCCCTGCATTCTCATTGTCGAGCAGTTCTCGGTCAAAAGCATACACAAACATAATATTCTTCATACTGTCAATATCATCAATCAGCTGACGGACGCTCTCATACGTATCTTCCCGCTTTACCTTTGTATAATGTATCGCTTCCAGACTGGAACGGCTGGTCAGAATCTCCATATCATCAATCGTGACAAACAGACCCGAATGACCGCCCATGCGGACCAGTTCCGCCAGTGAACGGAGCATATGCCTGGCATTATATTTGGTAATGCGGCTCGGATAAAAATCCAGTGCACGCAGCTGAGACAGTTTTATGGACCGGTCTCCCTCCAGCCACGCCATCAGCAGTTCCTTATTCTGCTCCTCCAGTATAGGATAGCCTAAAATACTTCCCGTGAGCATGCTGCATGCCAGCGCAAAATTATTGTCCATCAGCGGATTATCCAGAAAGGTTTTCCGCAGCAGCGTACGAATCTCGCGTTTGGTGATCGCATCTACCGAATCAATCTGGGAAAGATAGTCGATAAAGCGCATTCCTTCCGGTATCTTTTCATACTCAAACCCCATCTGCTGTACCACCTTGCGGCTGACTGCCGCCAGACACGCCATGACATCGCACTGTCTGAAAATCTCCACATAGATGTCCTTAAAATCATGCAGCCAGATATCCTTTGCAGAAAACTGGGCTGTCTTATAATTTTCCTTATCAGCAACTGCTGTCATCAGCTTCAGGAAATGCGTTTTTCCGCTTCCCGGACGCCCTGTTATGAATTTGATCTTACTGCCGCCATCCCTTATGTATTCCTGAAAATATTTTTCCTGCCAGAAATCAGTCAGAAATTCAACTCCGCACAGAAGCTGTTCCCCGAAATCATCTTCCATACTGCGCCTCCCTTCACCATTTACTCATAAAAACGAATCGTTGCCAGAAACTGTTCTTTTCCATCCCTGCCCAAAATGCGAATCGCCTTCTGCCCGACCCGGGTCGGACCGAACTGGAACTTTTTCCCGTTTTTCGTTTCCTCTATTCCGGAAATATAGAGTCTTGCAAGGTCGAATGCGAAGCTCTGCTGGTCATAATCCTTCCGGAAACGGCTCATAGGCGCTAATACTTTATACAGATTGGTCAGATAAATATCAGACTGCGGCTGCCTGTTATATTTTAAAATTGCCAAATCATACGCATCCGACAATTCACTTGCAAAAGCCATGGCGTTAAACGGAGCCTTGTTCAGTCTGTCCTGTCCATTCTTTACGATATCCACAAAACTTTCCGGGCGCATGCACTGCACCTTTTTCCGGTCAAGATAAAGATCCTGATTTTCCGTATCGACCTTTACGCGGTAGGGAAACATTTCATAAACTGGAGATTCCCCACGGACATCCACACCTTTTTCTGCGCAGGCCGCAAGAATCTGTGCCGCAAATTCCCCACTCTCAAAATATCCTTTTGCATCAAACCCGTCTGCTGATGCCTTCATGGCTTTCACAGAGTCAGCAAGCGCCGAAACAGCCTGCGCCATAGTCTCCATGTCCTTGACAAGACTCTTGACATCTCCGCCCTCCACCTCACGGTTCACCGCTTTAAACAGCTTCTGCAGGGCAGCCAGTCCGTCCTTTACATTTTTCTGCTGCGGCAGCAGATCCTGATAAAAATCTTCGTAATTCATTCATTCTCCCATCTGTGCACCATTGCACCTAAAAATTTATTTATCATACGTTACAAACTATAAAAAGTATATATGAAACGACATATTTTTTCAATATTTTGTTTGAAAGAAGTCCATTTTCTGATATAATATTTTATCATTTACCACAAACTCAAAGGATCAAAATTATGCAGCAAGAACTTTATCCATGGCAGGAGGATTGTCTCAAACGTTGGTTTGCGAACAATGGCAGAGGAATGGTGCAGGCTGTGACTGGTTCCGGCAAAACGCTTCTGGCGCTCACTGCCGCCAAACGGCTGTCAGAGAAAACAGACCGGGAACTGCGCGTGAAAATCGTTGTTCCGACGAGCACACTCATGCATCAATGGAATCACACGTTAAGGAACTTCCTTGATGAAAATACATCAAAAATGATCGGACTGCGCGGAGGAGGATACAAATCCGCAGCAGACTGCCGCTATATGATCTATGTGATAAACTCTGCGCGCTATGAGCTTGCACGGCAGATTTTATCAGAGCTTCACCATAAAAAGGCTGTCCTGCTCATTGCTGATGAATGCCATCATTATACAAGCAGGCAGAATCAGCTAATCTTTGAATTTCTGCCGCATTTACAACCCGATGAAAAGCATTTCTTTTCACTGGGACTATCCGCTACGCTGCCCGCCGGCCAGGCAGGTCATGAACTTGCCGCAGCGCTTGGACGCAGAATATACAGTTATGAAATGGAGGCTGCGGCAGCGCGGCGCACCGTGTGCCCATACAATATCTTCCATATCGGACTCTCTTTCCAGCAAGACGAATGGGCGGAATATCAGGAGCTTTCTGATCGAATGTCTGTCCTTTACTTCAGACTGCTGTCAGCGTTCCCGGAACTTGGCAGATTCAATCAGCAAGAGCGTTTCGAGCTGCTTCGCAGTCTGTCAGGTAACAAAAACAAAGGGATCGCGGACGCAGCACGCCAGTATATCCGCCTTTCATTTATCAGGAAAAATCTGGTCTGCATGGCTTCGGAGCGGCTGGACTGCGCATATGACCTGATAAAATCTCTGGGTATCCGCGATAAAATCCTGGTATTTGGCGAACGCATCCGTCAGGCCGAGGAGCTGTATACACGCCTGAGAAACGACTATCCCGGCAAAGTGGGACGATATCATTCCAAACTGGGAAACCAGGCAAACAAAAATGCTATGGAACGTTTCCGCCTTGGCGATATCCGAATCCTGATCGCCTGCAAAGCCATTGACGAGGGCGTCGATGTACCCGACACGGCGATCGGCATCATTCTGTCCGGCACTTCAACTCAACGGCAAAGAGTCCAGCGCCTCGGACGCATTATTCGTCAAAAAGAGGGCAAAGAAAGCGCGCTGCTGTATTATCTGCATATTACAGAATCCTCGGAAGATGCCTGCTTTCTTCCAAATGCCAGCAAAAACCGTATTTTTGATTTGGAATATCTGCCAAATACAGGTTCTTTTATGAACCATCATTATATGAAAAATGCGCGAATCCTCATAGAACGAATGAAGGAGGCCAATCTGCCGGAGAAACAAATACAGGAGGCCATACGCTGTTTTGATCTTGGCGTCATCAAGGCCGACTGGATGATTGAAATACATGCAATCGAACAGCATATTCAAAATGCCAAAACTACCAAAGAAAGGAATTATTGGATGTGTATGAAAAAGATGGCGGAACTTCAATAAATTATCTGGTGCAAAATACACCTGCACACGAAGCTGCTGTTCACTGCGTTCCAGTTAAATATACCAATGTCCATTTTTTATTTTCATGAAGATGCGGATGGCAGTATGACAATCATTGACGGAATGCAGAGATTAACTGCCATATATCAATTTATGGATCATCAGTCCCGTTTGCACGGCCTGCAATATCTTTATGAATATTAAGGATATCTATGTGAAGAATTACCTAGCTCTCCCCTGTATCAATTCCCTGCATTTCCGACAGGTTCTCAACTGCAGTATTATATTTTTTCTTAGATACACTATTATATCTATAATTTTCCAAAAAACAAAAGGCAGAATTGCCCAAAATCACCGTTGGCCAATTCTGTCCCTTGTTTTTTTAGAAATCTTTGATAACATTAGAGTATATACATAAGGATCTGTAGAAAAATAACTGACGCATCTTGACTTGGCTATTCCTCCGATTATGCATGCCAAAAAGCCTCGCCGCAGCCCGCTGCGCCTACGTTTTTGACAATTGCTTTAGCAATTCCAACTCGAAGAAATATCCTGCGCAATCTGCATCACTTATTTCCCTACAATTCCTAAGAAATGGAGGTTTGTTATAACATGAAAAGTTCTAAATTTACAAAATGGCTGGTTTTGTTTGCGCTGATTATATTTATTCAAAATGGGGCAGTCATTGTGCAAAATACTGGCAATGCTGGTGAGGCAGGTTCTGAGGAAAGCGTGATGCCTTATAGTGATTTTCCTGAGCAGGATGTTCCCTATGACTGATGTAGTTTCTCACATAAGAACTTCTCAATATATATTTGACGACAAAAATGACTAAATGCTATGCATTGACGCAGGCCTTCAGTCATTTTGTCTTTTGATATCTTGTCCCCCTCATTTATTGCCTGCTCACTTTCATTCCATAATATATCATACAATGAATTACTAACTGCCCATAATCTTTTACATTTCAATGATTCTTTAATTATTTTTTTATCTATGTTAATAGCACTTTGATGTTTATCCATATTCCCCAACTCATTTGCCATGCTCACCATAACAAATTCGTACATTGAAATACAGTCAGACAACTCTTTTTTTCTCTCATACTGCTCAAAAAAACGTAGTAATAATTTAATATACTCTCCCTTTTCTGTTTTTTCCAATCCTCTCATCCTTTTGCGAATACATGACATTTCCATCTCTGTCAAAAAAATTTCATTTATATCCGGTAGGTCATCTATGTTTAAAGTACATTGAAGGGCTTTCTCTTCTCTGAGTGCAAACTCTTCTTTGTTTATCTTCCCCTCCATCCAGTCTAATGAAGCTTCTATGTCAATAAAATATTGTTTGTTTTCTGGTATATTTAAAGAAATCTTTTCTTCTATCTGATTGAATAGATATCTGGCTTTTTTTACATCAAAATTGTTGCGGCATATATTTAACTCTTCGTATAGCCTTACAACATCCTCATCATCTGTCACAAGCCGCACCCTCTGATACTCCTTGGATAACCCAAGCCTGCGCATCACTGCGCCCAGCATGTTCTGCTGCATATTTCTTTTCATTCTCTCTGTCCTGCGCAACGTCTTAGGAACACAGATACCTTTGCACAATTCTTCCTGTGTCAAACCATACATCTTCCTTCGAATCCGTAAAACATCCCCTATATAAAATACCCATCTTTGCCGATACAAATACACACAATCCTGCATATATACAGGAACATCATACTCACAATACAGCTTCCTAAATAATTTGACCAGCTCTATGTTTTCTTCGTATTCCTCTTGATTTGTTTCAATAATCTCAAATAACTTGCATTTTGCCTCTAATAGCTCAATCAAATAAAAAGCTCTTCCAGTATTGCGCAGCATCTCAATTGCATAATTACAAGCTTGAAGGCCCTCCTCACCCCACTTTGATGATGATAAAACGGAACCTGAAAATACTTCCCGCAAATAATAATACACTATTTTAGGATAAATCTTCACTTTTGACAATTCATCATAAACGGAATCTGAGACATATGTCATCAATGCAACACATTTCTGGCAAAAATTTTCATCTTTATGATAAAATTCATACTCCAAAATCATATTGACTTCCTGTATAGACAACAGGATTTTTCCCAAATTTAATTGCTCTATATCAGGTACCGTCAGCTTTACCGCCTGTTCATAGCACGCCCCAATCTCCAGCAAATCCGCTTTCTGCTGTTTTAACACCTCCGCTTTCATTACAAGGCAAAACTGTTGTTTTAATTTGTCCTTGGACAATTTCTGTCTGCCATACTCTGCAATGAATTGCTGCGCTTTTATTGTTTCTTGCTGTTCCACTGCCAGCATGATATTCCGCTGGCACTCCCATGTTCTGTAATCATCAATATCCAGCAAATTTTCATACAAATCGCTTGCAATCCCCAGCCGCCCCAAAAGACGGTCTCTCATATTCTTGTGAACCGGGCGCTGCCCTTTTTCAATTCTTGCAAGCTGACTTGCCGACATCAATCCCTCGGCTAACTGCTCAAGATATATATTCCGCTCCTTCCGCACCATCTGTAAAAAGCTCGCAAACGCTGGATCTGATTCCCTCAGTGCTTTTTGTGTGTCCTGTTTCATTTGGTCTGTCCTACTCCTTTTGTAATAAAATAATATAATATCCTATATTTTACTACAAAAAAACGACATAATTCTTCCATAAAATGTTGATTCTATTATCTTATAAAATATTTACTCAAATACTTTTCCATAAATACTGCTATCAAAAATGATTGACCAATTCTGTCCCTTGCATTCTAAATACAAACATGATATTCTAATATATATTGTTTATGAACCAAACACAGTTAACATTACTTGCGTGAAGTATTTTGCAGATATACCTCAATTAAACAAGGAGATGTTTTGAAATGGTACTTTCAAACAAAAGAATCGACGCAATAAAAGAAAAGCAAATAACATTATTAATTACAGCAGATGTAATAATCCCTTTGATATCGCTGCTCTTTATGATATAGATGTTCAATTTATTGATATTATTGATGATGGAATACATGCATATTCCAATAGTCAGACGGGTATTATAACAGGTACTTGGATTCAGAACTGACAGACGAAACCATAAAAGAATATGAAGCAAATATTTTTGCAATAACGCTAATGCCGCAAATTGCAGCGGGAAACAATCTTTTTACCTATCGTCCAGAGCGACTAAACCGTTACATTCATAATAAAATAAGATACGATGTTATGAAATAAGCCAAATCTTATATCATCAACAACTCTTTTTCACATATATCATATAATTTTTTTAATTAATGAAAAAATTAGGAAGGAACTGAAAAGTATGAATATCCCTGAAGATTTTAGATATCAAAGTGCATGGGAAGATTTTAGAAATGCTACAGATTATTTTATAGAATGTCTGCGTAATAATAGTGCCCATTTACTATATGGATGTGTCAAAAACATATTTATTGATATTCCAGATGAAAATCCAGTATACAACAAAATTATTATTACCGAAGTAAGTTCACTTATAGAAGAAGCCTTAGACAGTTCTTACGATAAGTACGACTTGGAGAATTTTCTTAAAAATAGGTATTCTGATAACGAAATACATCAAAATGATATAGAGGATATTTTAAATATTGTCGATAAAAAATATCAGTATATCGTAGAAAATATAATTGATGATGAAATGATAAAAAGATATTTCTTTAAAGAAAATACAATCCTCAGCAAACTTTCATCCATTAAGACAGACATAAATAAATATATTATTGACAATGGGGAAGAAGTAAAATATGCTTTAATCAAAATGAGTGTCAATGATAAATTACCCAACTTTGCATATTCAAGGCAGATGGCTGGACTGACCGACAGCAGTGGGAGAACGCTTGAATTTGTATGTGACATGAATGACCTAGCATATTTGATTGAACAATTAGAGCTTATCAAAAAAAAGCTACGTTAAGTCTATAAGGAGACAGTGATGGATAATAATCAAACATTTGTTGCTTACTATATGCAGAAAAATGATCTTCCCTCTAGCCATGAATCATTCAAAGACGTTGTAAAGCATGACAAGGACATACTGCAGAATAAATATTTAATGAAAGAGAATCCGATAAAGTCAAACTTGAATTACGTGATTACCGTTCCCTTTAATCCATCCGCAAAGCAAGAATACTCAAAAGGAAAAGGCATAATAAACGTAAATCTTGATAAAATGCTAGATGTTCTAGAGAATATGGAAGATAATGACGATATTCGAATCCAAATCCAGTATGTTACCAGAATCATTAAGCAATTAGATATTTTATATAAAAATGGTTATATCAGCAATAACAAAAGAAAAGTAATTGTACTTTTTAGAAGTGTACTAAAGTTAAACTGTGATAACAGTGTATTTAGTGATAAACAGCTTGAAGAATTTAAGAAAATACTAAAACTCATTCGCGGCTATGAAACAGAAGATACGAACTTGGTTCTGTCAGTTGAAAAAGATTTAAGAGAAGCTGGATTGAGGACAATGGTATCATGGGAGTAATACATGAAGGCACTATTGGATACAACAATACAGATTGACCGCATATTTGGATCAGATAGACGAATTGCTCGAATTAATGAAGTTTTAAAAGGAAAACAATTAATTTCCTCAACATATGTTTTAGGAGAATATTATAAGAATATCGTCAATGATTTTGTAACTTTATATAACATATTTTTGCAGGAGAACGACATAAAACAGACCGGATGCAGAATCACGGAAAATATTTTTGGACGCAGTCAATCGCGTATTTTTAAATTGTTTAATAATATAGCTGCTAATTGCAGTTATGATTTAGATTTAATCAAGGATAGTCTGGAAAATTATGTAGACATTTTAATTGGACGTTTTAACGAAGACCTTATTGATATATTAGATAATACAAATTGTTACCGTGCTAAAGCAACTGTTATATATGAAGATGGTATTCCTATTTTGAAAAATATTTTATGTTCCAAAAAGAACAAACAATGCTGCATATGTGAGTTTTGGGAAAAACGCCAAAATGAATTAAAAAAACTGCTGAAAAACCCAGAATATAATGACGATTTAAAAAAAATCATTAAAAGTGCATTGTTAGATCCAAATCAATTTAAAGGAATCAACTGTATGAAATTAGGCGATACTGTAATTGCTTCTGAAATCCTGGGTTTAACAGATACTGTGATTTGCAGCAGTAATAAAAAAGATTTCGAACCGATATGTAAATCGCTAAATCTAAAACTGATCTCGCCCGATTATTCGGAACGATCATAAATGCAAATACAGGGCAGAATTGATCAATGAATACGAATTTGTTCTGCCCTCCTGTATCTATATTCTTTGAATTAATTCTGTCAGATTTCTCACTAATGCCAGATCTGACTCCTCATGATGAATAAAAGAACTGTTCAGCCCATTCTTGCGTACCCTGTCTATCCAGAGCAGTGCCGCCTCCCTGCTGATACCTTTTTCCAGCATTCCATAATAAATATATGCCAGCTCATTTGACACATTTGTATTAAAAACCGCAGGATCATCTGAATTTATACAAACTATTATATTTTGTTCATCATTTAACTGATTTAGTTGATAAAACTGATTTTCATACAATATATCTAAATCAGCAATTGCTGTGTTTGAAGAGGGGTTCACCTCCAAAACAATTCCCTTTTGACCTAATTTCTTCTTGAGAATTTTCTGCAATTCTTCTATGATCAGTATATCCTGTTGGGTAATCTCGCAATGAATGGGCTTTTCCATCTTTTTTACAAACACTTTACAATGCCTTGCTGCGGTTACAAGTTCAGGTCTCCACTGAATCGGCTCTTCATCAGCTAATTTTCTACACAGCTCTCTCTCCGCCATCACAAATGCATCACATGATATGATATCAGTTTTAAAAGAAAACAGCTTACGATATCCGTCTATGAGCAGCTCTGTCGCAATACCTTCTTTATCTCCTCCATATATTTTTCTCGAAAGCTCATAAATCCGCTTTTCCATAAAAGTAAGTATTGCTGCCTGAAAATTGCTGTAATGATTACTCAATGTATCATATGCCCATAGATAATTCTCCAGTGCTTCAAGTTGTGGAAGTATAACTACCGGATTCTGTTCTCTCCATTTTTGCGGATTGAGTCCAAGCGCGATTCCATGGCCAATTCGGTCTCCTGCATGAAACTTTAAGTGTTCTACAACCTCATCTATTCGGCGTAAACCAGAAAGTATATGGCGAAAATCTTCTCCAGCATGAAAAGTGAAACCAAGACTCTGCATATAATTTCTGTCATTAGAGCTTCTGCCAATTAAGTCAATACTGCTGTCTCGCGCCTTTTCAAAAATCGGCGCAAAAACCCATACAGGGGTCGCGTTTTCCAGACTTGCTGCATCTATTCCAACCAAATACTTACTCAACTCAGTAAATTCACTACGCAGTTGTGTGAATGCGTCGATCTGCTTTCTATACGACTGTTGAAGCTGTCCAAATTGAAAATACGAACAATCCAGTTTCCCATTGTGGAAACACTTCTCTAAAGCGGTCTCATCCTCCCGTTTCAGAAAATGAATTACTAATCCTGCCTGCGGGATTCGCTTATAGGGCACTCCATTATTACAATAATCTTCTGTAATGATTTTATGATAGGCCTTCAGAAAATGAACAACATCCTTTTTAAATTCGCTATAAGCCTCGGGCATAGATGTTCGAAATTCAATCTTGCGCAAATCTCTGTTCTGTAGCTGTTCTCTGAGTGCTGTCTCCCAAAAGTTGTTTATATTCGCATGATTCAATGCAGAATTTACTCGATAATGCTCCTGTTGAAAATAATCCAGCCCTTTAATCGTTTTTTGCTGGACACTTTTATGAAACAAATAATTTCTAACACGCAGATATTGCATGATACAGCGTTTTATATCAACTTCCTTCTGATCATCTTTCTGGCTGACTGGCTGTTGAATGTCTGTTTCAGCTTCCAGCAAAATCCGCAACACATGATATAAAAATATATTTTCGTCTAATGTATGAATTTCACTATCATTTTCCAGCACCAACGTACAGAATTTTCCCTCAAAAACATCTTTGGGCAGATTTTTGGTCAAGCCATTCCACAAATTTACAAAATAAGAAATTATATTTTTTTCGTTATCCTTTGCACTATACTGCACATGCCAAAATTCAAGTTTAAACCGGTTTTCAAACGGCTGTCCCTCTTGAAAATCATGCACAAGCCCCAGCACTTCGTCCTGAATATCTTTTTTGAGTAGTTCGTTTCCCTTTCCAGTCATAGCAAAAATCAGATATGCTCTCACAATTCCACATCCCAATATGCGAAACAATACGCGCGCATTCTGTTCCTCTGTGCCATTCACGAACTTCATATTTTGAAAATACTTCCCCTTCTTTGCTGTTAATGGTTCCATCAAGGAATCCCAAATACTAGGAAATGTTCTGGAAACTCCCTTGTGCAGATGGTTTTCAGCGACGCCTGTCTCCAATATACGCGCAAGCTGCTGGTCTGCTACCTCTATATTTCCATAAAAATTATCAAGACAATTTATATTTGGACACTTTTGATTCATAATCATATAAACAATCGCAACCACATCCATCGGAATATGACTGCTCAAACTATGAAATAGTGTCACCTTATTGCTTCCTGCAAATCCGCCAAACAGTTTTTCATCTTCTTCATTTTTCCAATACTTAAAAACAATCTTTCCATCTCTATGAGAAATCAAGGCCCTTGCCATCCTGCAAACTGTATGTTGATACAACTCTAATTCATCTCTATAACCCTCAGCATCATAAAGATAGCATTTCTCCAAGTACAGGTAGATCTCATCATAGGAATAAATATTGTAATTTTGCTGAATGTAGACAATCAGCCGGCTTCTCAAGCGATCCAAGATCTGTTTTGCCGCTTTGTGTTCACACACTTTTACAGTTTCTATATATTCTCTGATCAGTTCTTGACGAAACATATCCATAGAGACAAACGGATAACACAGAACGCCTAAAAACCGATTAATGGAATCATTGATCATTTGTATCCCCCTTAGGAAAATAGTGTTTCAAAATAATCAGCATCAACCTTCTCCACAAGATTTTCATTCAAAGCAGCAATAAAGTTATTCATTGCATTCTTATCTGCCCGCTCGTTGGCAGCAACCAATATTTTATTAATCTCTGCCAACAGCTTTGCACCTTCTACCATATTATTTACCGTAACAGATGCCGTCTTATATTTATATAAACATTGCAGCAGAAATATAAAGTATGGACGTTGTTTTGTCCACGCTCCCTCTTGATCTGTGAAAGCAAACACCTCCTGCATCGCATTCAGCATCTTTTGCGCTTCAAATCTTCCATAACGGACACGAGTATTTCCAGCTAATTTCTGAAGCGTCTGACAAATTTCATAATAACTTTCAAATGTTATTCCGTTTTCAAATGTATCATTCCGTAAAGCTGTACTTATATTCTCTTTCGCTTCTTTTGCCTTTGTTTTGCTCACGCCATCGTATGCCCCGTTAAATGCCTTCCAACTGTCTACGACATTTTGGGATTGTAATTTCCATTCCTTCTTATCCTCAAAAAAATCGTTAACATTTTCTTTTAAACCATTGCTGATTTCAGCTAAAAAATTGTCAATCTCCCCTCTGATATAATCCATCACAACTCCCTCTACTACTTCTGCATTCCAGAGCCCTCTGGTGTCAATCTCTTTCAATACAGCAATTCTTGCCTTAGCATCTGTTTTTTTCGGTGATTGTTCTTCTTCCTCTTCTGGTAAATTTTCCTCTGTTAGCATCACCCATTCCTCTCTTATTTTATCTTCCTTCTGCTCTCTTAATAATTGCGCTATTGTATTTTGCAAAATGCGCTTCATATGCTGCTTTTCCTCAATATTATCCAAAGTATTTGATTTTTCCCGCCAAACCACATCCTGCGTTTCTTGATCAAATAATTCCATTATCACATTCTGCGCAACTGAACTTGACAGCCTTTTTTGAATGTGTGTAAATTCCAGTCTAAACTCAGCATACAAATCTGCTGCCCTTGATGTAATATCATTTCCGCCGATTATTGAGAGTGCACGCCAAAAGGCAATGATCACATCACGCTCTAACTGTATTGTATAATTTGTACCATCAATATCTAAGCGAAGGATTCTGTCCAATGGGAGATTTTTATAATACGCCAAATTCAATACCAAATCCCCCTTCTGCAAAAAAGTTTTGTTTAAAGAGTATAAGTTATTCCCGTCATAATTTACAATTTTTAAATCCTGCCCTTTGATATTTTTCCAGCTCTTTGTTGAAACATCTATGACTTTTTCTGCAATTTCCGGATTGAAAAACAGATCTTGCATAGCCTTATGTTTCAGACGAGTATAGTTTTCATCTGTTTTTGTAATTTTTGCATATTTACTGTTTCCATACAAAAGTCTTGCGGCGAAATCACTCAAAATAAACAGTGCAAAACGTTCTACAGGATTTTTTATATTGTATTCTCTCTCAAATATATGTTCGTTCTCTCTATATATTATCGTATCCACATTATCAAAAAAAACCGTACTATTTTCACAAGAATCGCCGACCACAAACATCTTCTTCTGTATGTCATCACGATACTGATTATAAACCTTTTTTGCTGCGATAATTGTGTCCAGCAATAGTTTTCTCTCTTCTAAATACTCCCTTTTAGGATCTTCTTCACTTTTACTATTTGCGGCTCTTTTTGCAATAATATCATTTAATACATTGTAAACATTATTAAGGCCTCTTGATGTATCATCAAACAAATGATATGTGTAGGGAAGAACTTGATCATCGCCCGACTCATCTTGATAGACAAAATAAAATGGATCAATCCATCCATTCAATGCCTTTCCCAATAAATCAGAAAACCGAATCCCTTCTCCTTGATTCTCTGGTGACTCTGCGATATAATAATTTTTCTTTCCTTCCAGTGACCACTGTTTTATATTGTATCTGTATGCAGGCGGCAATATTTTCTTTAAATATTCATACGCAAGCTGTTTTTTACTTTCCAACAATGTCTGTTCACCAATCTGGCTTTGCAGGAAATCCCCTTCCAACACATTTTCTCTCCGAATAAAATCCAGCGTCAACGCCTCTTCGAATGTATTAAGATCTCCTGAGATTATCGTAACAATATTCTGATTAGATACATAGGAAAGCAATGTTTTTACTACATCTGCACATCGGTATGTACTCAAGTCGATATCATCAATAAACAAAAATAAAAGGCTTTCACTTTTTTTACTTTGTTCAGGATTAACCAGCACATTTACTAGGTCATTGAACTTTTCAATAAACTCATTGTCTGAATTGAACACTTTTGCCGAACGATTTACATAATCATTTTCTGTTGTATAATCCTTGAGCAGAATATTCCGGTATTCTTTCTGAATATATGTGTATTGACGAATCACATCTTCACATTTTTCCTGAAGCTCCCCTTTATGAATACACCATTGTTTTCCGCCCTTTCTTGCCTCATCTTTATTGATTATATCATTGAGCATCCCAAGGATTGCAGCCATCAGCGTCCCCGGCTCAGACATATTTTCTGGAACAATAATTGGCAATATAATATCTTTTTCTAATCTTTCTCTGTTTTCTTTTTCCAATTTCTCCTTAATCGTCTTTAATATAGATGTTTTGCCGGCACCCCTCACACCGATAATACCGATATTATTCGTTTTTTGACTTAACGCTTCTGAATACAATTCCTTTTCCGCCCGAAAACGTTCAATTTGGGTATAAACCTGATCATATGCTGGCAGAATAAGCCGTGCTTCTGCTGTTGTCAAAGTTCTTGCACCAATCTTATTTGTATTCATAATATTTCTCCTTATCTATCGTACTTCTGTACAAACCAGCATATTGCGTATCCTCTGCTCCTCTCCGCAAAACGAATCCAACGTCTCGCAAACAACACCACACTGACCGCCCCTATTATGATTTCTGTCATATTTTGTTGTCCAACCCCTATTCCCATCGCCAATACAGATACCACCACCATATTTTTATATAACAGTTCTGCGGAAGCATAATTGTGCAGGCGGCTATATTGTGAATCTGCCTGTATTTCACTGTACATAAATGTCGTATATCTTCTGGCCATCGCACCTGCGCTATCATTCAGAGGACTCTCTATCAACTTTGCCTTTTGGAGTGCATCATTTATCTTTGCATCTGAAATCCCATAAATTTTGCAAATATTTTCCCAATATTTATTTATCATATTATCGCCTAGCACTTTAATCAGCAGACATACTATACAATCTGCCAACTCTGTAAACACCACTCCCACCACATAACCCAAAACGATCAGCAGAACTAATCCGCCTAGAGTAAGATTATCCGCCAAATATGATAGATCTCCATTATATAACAACAAGGCGATTACTCCCGGAAGTGTATAACCAAACAAATCATATAATGTTAATTTTTGTAATAATTCCATACTCTTTCTCTCCTGTTCTCCAAAGATAACGTTAAAATCTGATGCAAACTCTCTGAAATGACAGTGTATTACATCAGATTTCTCTCTTTACTATCCGTATACAAATTTGCACTTCATTTGGCAGCCAGACTATGCATCAACTGTTTCTCTAATCCTGTCTCTGTAATCTCTTTGTTCTTCAAAATATTCCTTACTCGTTCTAACAGAGAAGAAATGGAGCTGTCGATCCTGTAGGCATCTCCCTCTTTTTCCTTGTGCTCTGTAAAACCTCGAAGTCATTTTCTTAGAGTAGACATAATAATCAATCTCACTCTGCTTCATTGCCACCTCCGTCATTATATCCTTTAATTTCTGGGCATAAGGAACTTCGGAAAAAACATATCGCTTGAAATACCAGCATCTTTTTATATCTTTCTCTATGCAAACAGAAACGCTTCATGCTCAAATCTGCCGCCTTTTGACGCGTTACCTTGTCTGCGATAGATGCCGGCAATCTTTTTCCAGTTCAACAGCCTTCTCATAATCTTCATTGATCATTGCCCTGTTCATCATTTTTATTATATAGTGCTTCTAGGGAATGGACAAGGGACAGAATTGGCCAAACTACTTGTCAATTCTGTCCCTTATACATTCCATCTATATTTACTAAAAATATTCCCTTTGAATAATCATTATTACTTATTATATTACAACTTTCCAAAACTAAGAAAATATTCATTCCTTAAATTTATTGCAGCTGCATAAAACGAACTTTATTCTCCCGCGCACTTTCCTTCGGCCGCCCAAGATCAGCTCTTGATTCAAGTGAAACCATAACTTCAATCATTGTTAATTCCTTTTTTTCCCTTGCCCCAAGTATTGCTTCCTCCAATTCCTTTTCGTCCGTCACAGTAACCGTATTGGAATATCCACATGCCCTCGCAATCTCTGCATAAGTCTTTCCACTAAACCCTGTGGGCATTGACCCGACAGATTCATGCGCCGCATTGTTAATAATAATATGCAAAAAGTTCTTTGGTGCCTGCTTGGCAATAAACGCCAACGCCCCCATGTGCATCATCACTGCCCCGTCTCCATCTACGCAAACAATCTGTCTCCCTAAATCTGCCTGTGCCATTCCGTATGCAATCATAGAAGCATGCCCCATGCCGCCAACAGTCATAAAAATTCTATCATGTGTACCATATAATACATCACTCTGTTCGTAAAGCTCTCTTGATATTTTTCCTGTGGTAGAAACAATATAGGAATCATTATATACCAATTCAAGTATCCGTTTTAAGGCCTGTTCTCGGACAAGCGCATACCCATTATTCCAAATAAAAGAATTCTCTTTTTCAAAAGTGCCCTTCTTCACAATAATTGCATATTGTCTCTCCTGATTCATGATATCTACAGCATTCGAAATAATTTCTTTGAGCTGTGTTTCTGTCGTCATTTCATCTATAATAGAATATGGAACATCCATCACATCTAACATCTCACAAGTTATTTTTCCCTGATATACATGCTGTGGTTCGTCCTTTATTCCCGGCTCACCACGCCAGCCCACTACAAATAACATTGGTATCCCATACACTTCCTGATTCGCGATAGAAGCAAGTGGATTAATAATATTTCCCAGACCCGAATTTTGCAGGTATACCAGACAGGGATGTTTTGATACAAGATATTCCCCAGTGGCAAGTGCTACAGCGGCTCCCTCATTTGCTGTCACATAATGTTTAAACTGCCTTCCCTTGTCAAGCTGTACAGCATCGCAAAACTGTTTTAATGTAGAATCTGGCACTCCTGTGATAGTATGGATCCCTGTTTTTTTGATTTCCTCTAAGAAAAAACTTGCTTTCATGGTAACCTCCTGTTATCCTCTAACGCATGTGAATCTAATGCAATCAGTTCATCTACTGTGTCAATCTCTACAATTTGATTTGCCTGTACTGGTATTATCTTGAGTTTCAACTTATCAAGGTTTTGATCAACAACTTCATCCCAATATAAATTGCCATTTTCCTCCTTGGCATATGCCTTTACAATCTCATCACGCAGTATTAAACCATCCTTTTTCTTAAAATAAGAAATCCCCACCATATTGTAAGTATCTGTCCCCCCTTTTCCTACTCGGGATATATATCCATTTTGCATTTCAAACACCCAATCATCAGAATAACCCTTCACCATTTTCCCATAATAGCAAGAATCCGTCAATTCCTTATCAAATATAGAGGAATCAGAAATTAGTAAATCAGCCTCGCATATAAAACAATCAGCCGTTCCAAGCACATCTCTTGCAACATAAATAGATGAAATATTATTTTTTATCATATAATAAGGATTCTCTAATAAAATGATATTTTCATATTTGTCACACAAATACGAAAACTGATCTTTCAGATGCCCTGTTACAATATATATTTCCGATATATTTCTTCTTATTAAACCCTCAATAATCGATTCAATAAATGGTTTCCCAAACACCTTGACCAACGGCTTCGGTGTATTTAATGTTAACGGACGCATTCTCATTCCAAGACCTGCTGCCATAATAATTCCTATTTCTTTCACCATATCTCCATCTTTCATTCATTTAATTCATCTTGTGAGTTGTAAGTTATCAATAAAAAAATAACCCTTCCATATGGTTTTATG
>ERZ778516.913-NODE-913-length-23847-cov-11.128993_pt1 | contig 23847 bp, 21 predicted proteins | sample MGYA00510342_ERZ778516 | MGnify/ENA primary metagenome ERZ778516 (study PRJEB29527, sample SAMN07138961) | mouse gut metagenome | material: feces | host: mouse | place: China:Nanjing | collected 2016-01-25 ... | reverse complement strand
TTCCTCTATCTCCTGCCAGCCTGTAAGCATCTCTCCTGTTTCTATGGAAAAATAACATTTCTTTCCTTCTATTTCCTGCCAGCCTGTAAGTTGTCCATCGGTTACACAATCCTGGCTAATTTGTCCATTTTCTGGCATAACAGGCTTATCTGCTTTACAACCAGCACTTACAAGGACTCCTTTATATAAAACTATTATAATTAGAATAAATACTATATTTTTTATAAACTTTTGTTTCATTTTCTGCTCCTGTATTATAATATAACTGTACAATATTGCACACTTTTATAATTATTGTATATATTTTTTAATTTGCTTTTTTTCTTTAAAAAATATTTTCCAGAAGAATTTTCCGCATATTTATCCATATTTGAATCACATATATACCATTTTGAATCTATATTTATCTCTGTCCAGGCATGTTCCTGCAATGCTCCCGAAAATCCATTAGTTTTTCCAATTACAATACGTACTTTGTAACCCGTTGCCTTATTTGCAAGAAAAGCATATGCTGCTGCAAAATGATAACAGCTTCCTTTTTTTTCTGTATACATCTCTAAGGCATAGTCCTTCTCCCAGCCTTTATATGCTTCAAACCCCATAACACGTTTATAATCATATTTTTTTTCTATATAATCAAATAACTTTTTCAGTTTCTTTTTTTCACTGTCTGTTTCTTTTACTTTATTATTCACAACTTTTTCTATTTGTTTTTCTAAAATATTGCTGTCTGTATTTGCAGCATATATTTTACTTGGCATTGCAAATATAACTAAATTAATAATAATTAATATTAAAGTAGTTCCTTTAAAGATTTCTTTTATTTTTTTCACCATACTATTCTGTCTCCTTTATCCTGGCATATATTTTTATTCTGCTCCCATAAAAATTTCTTTTCCCTTATCTGGCTTAAATGTATATATTGTAAAATTATCATATGACAACACACCATCTTTTCCATTTCCATAACAACTTGTATAATACTTCTTTTTATTAGGTTTTCCAATAAACTTTTTTAAATTATCAAATGGTTTTTTATATTTGGCAGCTTTACGTATTTTTACCGTTTTAGGTTTATTATATTTTCCATTTGTATTAAAACAATAAAAATTACCATCAATAATTATAATACCTGTTGCTGCCTGCCCATTTTCATATAAATAATATTTTTTACCATCTGATGTTACCCATTTATTTTTGATTAATTCTCCATTTTCATAATAATAGTAAATGCCATCTTCTTCTACCAGACCATTTAAAATATTATCTGGATTATTCTCTTCATATCCAGGCATATCAGATGCAGATACTTCTGTTTTATAACAATTAAAAAACATAACTATACATAAAATAAAAAATATAATCTTTTTTTGCATTATATTACCCCTTTCTGGAAACTTAATATACAATTACAGGTGTGCCTGTTTCTGCTTCTTCATATAACTGTGATGCGAAACTTACAGGAAGATTAACACATCCATGGCTTCCATTATATGAATAAATTGAACCTCCAAAACTGCTGCGCCAGCTTGCATCATGTAATCCCTGTCCATCCCATGTAAAAGGCATCCAGTAATTTACAAAAGAGTTCCACGCACCTGCAGAACCTCTTAGTATCCTGTTGCGCTGTTTGTACAATATATGGTGTACACCTGTTTTTGTCATTCTTTCTGCTGTTGGCAGGCCTGTAACTATATTTGATTCCAGTTCCAGTTTTCCATCCTTATAATACCAGACTTTTTGCTGGTTTATAGAAACTTCTATATATGTATTTCCTATATCATTTCCTGTTTCTGGATTCCACATTACAGCTCCCTTATTATCCCATACTATTTCTACATTCTTCCTGGTTTTTCTTACAGCTTTACATATAACTTTCTTTGTTTCATCTTTATTAAGCTGCCATCCCATAGTCCCTTCTGGAACTTTAATAATATTTCCTCCATTAGTTGTAAAATCACGTATTTTATTATATGTATCAAGTTTTTTTGCAAGCTTTTGAATTTCTTTTTTTATCCATTTACCAGAAACAACTGCTTTTTTACCATTCCATTCCAAATGCATACTAATATTTAAAGATTTAATATTCACACAATCTGTATTAATATTAAGTTTATAATTATTCCATGTACTTGCTTTTTCAAGTTCTTTTTCTAAATCTTTACTTGTAATACCAGGCTGTTTATAAAACTTTGATAAATCTGGGGTTATATTATTTAACAGGCAATTTTCCACTTCTTTTACTACTTTGTCTGTAATTTCCAATACATTGCCATATGTTTCTGGAATTATAACAGCTTTCCCATTAACAAATTTAATCTTTGCATTTTCTGGTTTTATACAATTAATACCTTTAACAATACTCTTAAGTTTTTTTTTATCAACTTCATAATCTGTACTTGTTTCTATATTTCCTTTATTTATTATATAACTAAAAATGCTAATATCATCTGGCTCAAGTCCTACATCTATATTTGTAAATTCACCAATATCTGTATTAACCCCACATAAATCAATCTGTTTACTGCCTAAGATATTTTTAATAACATTTTTTGCATCTGTAATACTTTGCCCTGAAACATCAATACCATTAACCATATATTCTTCTGGCAGTCTTCCGCCATTTGCAAGATTTTCGTATTTAGCACCCGCAACCCTGAAAACACAAATATATGTAATAAAAAAAATTATTAATACAATAACTAGCATCCCAGCTATTATAGTATAAATCTTTTTCAATTTCATAAAATCCCCCATTCCAGCCAAAATCTATAAACTTTGGCACAAGCACAATAATCCTTTGTTTCCTGGTCTGTTTTTCTCCTTATTTAAATTAAAAATCTTTATACTCTACCTCCCCATCTGACCATTTAATAATATAATATCCCCGTCCTGAACCATCACAATCATAAATTTTTTCCCTGGATACTATTTTACGTTTTGGTGTTTTTCTTTTCTTTAATATTCTGTTTTTCTCTTCTAAGTACTCATCTCCTTTTAATTTTATTATATTTTCCTGGTTTAGCTCCATAGATTTTATAATCTGGAATTTCCCTTTATTTTCAACAATTACTTCAAATACTGCATGGTTATCTGCAATTTTTTCCTTTGGGAGGTTTAACTTATATCCATACTCAGATTTATTGTCTGATACATAAAATGTTTCATAAATATTACACCCATTATCATCTGTGACCCTCACATAAATTTTTACATCCTGTGTCCAAAACATATTATCCAATATTCCATAAACCTCAATGTATCCAGAATTATATTTACTCTCTGATATTTCCAGCTGGCTGCCAGATTCTGCTGTTGTAATATCCTGGTTTATATTTACAGGTATACCTTCTATTAATGGAGGCTCTGTTGCTAATTCTTTTATATTACGTTCCACTTTTTCTAAAACTATAATATCTGGATTATACATTTCTACATATTCTGTAATATTTTGTGGCACACTTTTTGAAAAATATCCCTTTGCAAAAGTATTTGCCATTAATGGCAGCAATGTATTGCCAAAAGAATCCCTGAACATAAGCAATGAACCTGTACCATTTTTATTTTCTGTTTCAATCCATTCTTCTTCAACACTTTTAGTATCTGTCTTATAAGAAAACCTGTAAGGTTCATTATAAAAATAATTCCATTCTGGCACTGCTGTTACTGGATAAAGCATTTTATTTAAATCACCATATTCGTTTTTTAATTTTTCAGGTTTTATATTTTCATAATTTTCATGTTCTATGCCAAGACTGTTTAAAATTGTATTATAAACAAGAACTGCACCTTTCTGGTTCCAATGTGAATCCCTTTTTAAATAAAGTTCTTCTTCCTGTTCTTTAAAAGCCTGGAATAAATCAACATAAAAAATATTATATTTTTTTATGTTTCTTTCAAGCATATCAATATTTTTTATATTACTTGATTTTTTCTGCAAATAATATGGCATATTTTCCCCATATAAAGAATTTTTATTAGGTGCAACTGTAAAAATGAATTTTGCACCTTTGCTATTTATATATTTCTGTATTAATAATAAATTATGTGCTATATTTTCTACATACCGTCCAGACATAATATTTCTTCCAAGATAATCATCTATTGTTGATGAATAATAAAGCCACTCACTATCTCCAGTTACTACTGTTTCTACATTTGATACCATAAATACTTTGCTTTGTATTTCTGCATCCAAAGATACAAGCTCTGGACGGAAAGCAAAATGATCTTCAAAATAAATTCCAAGCTCTTCTAAAAAATTAATGTTTAGCTTTCCATTAGCTTTTTTTATCTTTGGCAGAACTGCCATTTTTCTATTTTCTGTTGTAGTATTAGTGGGGTTAAAAGACATTCCCAAAAATGGAAATGCACATATAAGCAAACAAATACCTGTAAAAATAAATTTTCCTGTATCCCTCATTTTTTATCCTTTCCCAAGTATACTAAATTGCTATAACCTAAAAATACCAACAAGAATTTATAAAATAAATTCTTGCCAGAAGCATACACGCTAGTTTTTTGTTTTTTATATTTAAAACCTAAAATAAATAAATGGATTATATGTATTTCCAGATAAACGTATAATGCACCACACTAAAAGCATAACCGGGACTATATAAGAAAATATATTTATTATTGTATATTTCCATGTAAGACGCAGTTCTTTTATATATAATATATATTGTAATTTCTCTTTTATAATTTTTACAGGAGCCATTCCTATAAAACCTGAGAATAACATAAAAATAAACCACGGATTAAGCTGGCTTATTACAAAACTCATGTTACAATCATCAAATGAAACACCTGTAAACATCTTCCTAAGCATATAAAATGCCTGTGAAAGAGTATCTGCACGGAAAATCACAAAACCTATGCATACAATAAGCATTGTATAAATATATGTAAATATTTTAGGTATTTTTTTTATAAATGTAACATATTCTTCAATTACAGAAAAGAATCCATGATATAATCCCCATATTATAAATGTCCAGTTTGCACCATGCCAGAATCCAGTACAAAAAAATACAACAAATTTATTTATGCTTGTACGTATCTTTCCCTTCCTGTTCCCTCCAAGTGGAATATATAAGTATTCTTTAAACCACCCTGATAAAGAAATATGCCATCTTCTCCAAAATTCTTTTATACTTACAGCTCCATATGGATATTTAAAATTTTCCTGGAATTCAAATCCAAATATTTTCCCAAGTCCTATTGCCATATCACTGTAACCGCTAAAATCATAATATATCTGCAACATATATGATACCGCTCCAATCCAAGCTGATAATATATTAATTTCCCGGCTGGAGGCATTAAAAATTGTATCTGCTGTCTGTCCCACAGTATTTGCAATTAATACTTTTTTTCCAAGACCAAAAATAAAACGGTTTACACCATTAGAAATCTGGTTAATATCTGTTTGGCGGTTTGTAAGATTATAATTAATATCCCTATACTTTATAATTGGTCCTGCTATAAGCTGTGGAAAAAATGAAATATATAATAAAACCCTGTTAAAACTTTTTTGTACTTCGATTCTTTCATAATACACATCAATAACATAAGATAATGCCTGGAATGTAAAAAAAGAAATTCCAACTGGAAGTTTTATATATACAATATTTAAATTTTGTCCAGATATATAATTCCATGTTTCAATAAAAAATACCATATATTTAAAGTAAAGCAGCAATCCAATATTAATAATAACATCTATAAATAAATATATTTTTCTTCTTCCAGAAGAATATGCAATTATTCTTGCCATTATATAATTAAAACCTGCACTAATTATCATAAGCAAAATATACACAGGTTCTCCATATGCATAAAATAATAAACTTGCTATAACCAATAATACATTTTTATAATATATTCCAGGTATACAATAATATAAGACAAATACTACTGGCAAAAAAACGCATATAAACTCTAAAGAACTAAAAACCATTTTGCGTATACCTTGTCTTTCTTAATAATTCTTATATAACAACCAAACTCTAATTAACATGCCTTTACAACATTATGAAAATTATGTTGTACTTCTTCTAACTCAAAATTATCAGGTTTGCTATAATTATAATAAAAACTTATTTAAGGAAAAGTATAGGGTAGAATATATATATCCCTAAAAAAATTTAGACAAAAACCCTTGAAAAATATAATTTTTTGTGCTATTATCTTCACTGTGCCAGATACAACATAATTTTCATTACGCTGTATATTCTATATAATATAACACATATGTAAATATTTTTGTTATATTACCAGTTCCATTTTGTCCAGTTGCTTTTTATATTCCTCACATGTTGTCCTTATATAAATCCTTGTTGTTTCTATACTATTATGTCCAAGTATATCAGCAAGTTTTGCTATATCCTTTTCAGTTTTATAAAAAGTCTTTGCAAACAGATGCCTTAAATTATGCGGAAAAATTTTTTCCTCTTCAACATGTGTTTCTTCTTTAAGCGCTTTCATTTCCCTCCACACATTACTGCGGTCCACCGCATTCCCACTGGATGTACGAAATACAATACCACTTTTGATTTTATTGTCACTTATGTACTGTTCAAGTTGTTTTTGTAATTTCGCAGGGATAAGTGCTTTCCGCTGTTTACGTTTCCCATAAATATCAACTTCCCCCGTTTTTACACTTTCCACTGTTATATAAGATAGTTCACTTATACGTATCCCCATAGAACACAGTGTTTGTATAATCATTTCAAGCCTTCTGTTACCCTTGCTCCTGACAGCCATCACCAGTTTTTTATATTCATACATTGATAAATTTCTCTTCCTGGATACAAACGCTTCTTTCTGTATCCGGTATGTCCTGGTACTAAGACCATACCATTCAAGATACCCAAACAGCCTGTTTGCTGCAATAAGAAAAGAATTTATACTTGAAAGTTTGTAATTCCGCTCTATACGTAGATTCTCTTTATATTCTATCATAAGGTTTTTTGTAATCTCCCTGCCACCAGCAAAGTCCATTAATTTTTTAATATCACGTATATACTTTTCTATTGTTGCAGCACTTTTTTCTTCATATTCCAAATATTTCTTAAATTCATTAATTAACTGTTCTGTAATAATATGTTTCATATGTATTTGTCCTCTCTTTCTTATTCTGCCAGAAAGATATCTGTCTTCTGGCATATGTATAATACCAAAATTTTTATTTAATAATAACAGACAATATCTTTATACTCCAGTTTTATTCTATTAAAAAGGTGATACAGATAGCTGGTACAGAAGAGGAACTTGTTGAATCCAGAGCTTACATATGGTATTATAAAACCATAAAACAGAAAGGGGGAATAAGTATAGGTGATATATACGATGGAGTGTTCCGGACAATCTTAAATGACTGCCAGCAACTAGTTATTCCAATTATTAATGAAATTTTCCATGAGAATTATACTGGTAATGAAAAGATAGAATTCAGTTCTAACGAGCATTTTTTAGCCCAGCAGGCAGGACTGGAGGCAGAATATAAAGAAATACTGGAAAGACTTAATGCACTGGAAGACCAGGGTGCAATTGGGACATTTGAAAAACGTACCATTATAGAACTTTACAGGGATGTAATAAAAGAAATTGCACAAAAATATGAAAATATACAGAAAGGTGTAGGTGGTATTATGGGCGGAGCATTAATAGAAACAGAAGCCAGAATGCTAAGAGATGAGGGCAGGCGTGAAGGCAGACAGGAAGGCATGGTTTACGCATATTATGAAATGAATATGGATACTAATGAAATTGCCAGCAAAGTAAACCTTACAGAAACAGAAGTGCTTGAAATTATTAATAGAAAAAAATAATACCAGCAGTGTTGCATATTGTACCAGCAAAACCTTAAGCTGTTTTTGCCTGCCTATGCAGTTACAAGGCAAGCCGCCACCTATTTGATATAATATCTCCAAAGTAACAGGTTTTTATATTTTATCTGTCTGCTTGCTTTAGAGGTATCATATCAAGTAGTGGCGGCTATTTCTTTTTCCTTGTGCCCTAAGTCTTTTCCATGTAACCAGTGCCTCTCTCAAAATACTATAAAAACCGTTTATGCCTCAGTATTAAAAGTAATGATATACAAACTACTGTAATAAGCAGGCATATTATTGCAAACCCATGTGTTGTATTAGAAAGCGGGACCCACTTACTGTTTACGTTCATTCCATATATGCCCGATATAAGTGTAGGTATGCCCATTACAAGTGTAATAGATGTAAGTGATTTCATTACATTGTTAAGCCTGTTATCAATAACTGAAGACATCAGTTCCCTTGTACCATTTATAATATCCCTGTATATTGTTGTCATTTCAATAGCCTGCTGGTTCTCTACAATCACATCTCCAAGCAGGTCTTTATCATCAGGATACTGTTCAAGCCTTTTATATCTTGTAAGCCTGTCAAGCACCACTGCATTAGCACGCAGTGATGTTGCAAAATATACAAGTGTTGACTCAAGTGCATGTAAATCAATTAAATCAATATCTTTTGTATTATCATCTATACGTTCTTCTATCTCTGTGCGCTTTTTATCAATAATCCTTAAGTTAGTCTGGTAATATGAAGCTATCCTGAATAAAATCTGGTACACAAACCTCAGCTTCTTCTTAGTACTGAATTCCTTTACCCTGCCATTTATAAAAGCCTGGAGGATAGGTGTTTCCACAGAACACACTGTAATAATCATATCCTGTGCAAGTATAATTCCAAGAGGTACTGTAGTATAAGCTTCTTTATCGTGGCGTATCTCCAATGCTGGTATATCTACAAGTATAAGAGTATATCCGTCTTCCAGCTCAACACGGGAGCTTTCTTCATCATCCAATGGAGCCAGCAAGTCACTTATATCAATACCTAGTTTTGTTGCGAGTTCTTCTCCTTCTGGTACTGTAGGATTACACATATCTATCCATACACCGTCTACCGGACCATCTTCCTCATGGATTTTCCTGTCATCTGTCTTATAATACTTAACCACCTTATCTCACCAGCTTTCTGTATTCTATACCAAACCTCTTGTTACAACACCATTACATTCTACAACAAGTGCTAGGAAATATCAATTCCATTTTCCATAAGGATATCTTTCATATTTTCAAGCAGGTCAAACCGTGTATTCCAGTAATCACTGTTCTTTACCCATGCTTTTGCCTGCATCTTTACACGTGCAGGGTTAAGCTTACATACAACTACGCTCATATCTTTATCCTGGCAGATACGCTCATCCTCCCTGAGTATTTCCAGTACAATTTTACGTACTTTTGCAGTTTCTGCACCATAATGTACCATAAAATCCAGTACAAGCATCCTGTCTTCCTGGTTTGAAGTATTAGTAACATTTGAATTAGATATTGTACCATTCGGGATAACTATAACTTTATTATCAGTAGTATGTATCCTTGTATAAAAAATATCTATGCTTTCTACTGTACCTTCTTCTCCTACAGTAATTATATAATCGCCTACTTTAAAAGGCTTAAGCAAAAGTATAAGCACACCGCCTGCAAGGTTTGAAAGGCTTCCCTGCAAGGCAAGTCCTACAGCAAGCCCCGCTGAACCTACCATTGCAACTATTGAGCTTGTACCTACACCAAGTATGCCTGCAACAACAAATATAAGCAGTATATTATATACAAGCCCTGCAAATGACATAACAAACTTCTGTATACCAGCTTCTACACCACGGCGCTCCATCCATTTATTAGTCATTTTAAGAAGCATATTGACAAGTTTTCTTCCAATAATAAAAACTACCAGGGCAAATACAAGTGTTTTGCAGAAATTAAGCAAGGGTTCTCTCTGTGCCAGAAGATATTGTATAAAGAAATTCGTCTTCTCCTCATTAGAGATTTCTGAATTCATAACTTTCTCTACATCATCAAGACCAATCTCACTGCCTGCCATTGAAGAAATATCTTCCACTGCAAGCAGGCACATATTATAAATTCTATTAACAGATAACATTATATAATCCTTTCTATAATTCCATACAGCTCCATACACTCATTCCAAGTGGTGGGACTTCAATAATTATTGAATTATCCCTTCCATCCCACGATACTTCTTTTGAATTCTTCTGGTGCCTGTTTACATGGCCAGTCCCGCCATAAATGGTATCATCACTATTAAATATTTCCTTATATTTACCTTTAAATGGCACACCAGCCCTGAAATTCTCGTATATTACAGGTGTAAAATTAAATATAAATAAAAGCTGTTCACTTTCATCTGATGTCCTTCTTACAAAAGTAACTATACTGTGGTCTGCATCCATGCTGCTTATCCATTCAAAACCTGTTTCATCATAATCATTTTCATAAAGTGAAGGATGTTTTAAATAAAACTGGTTCAGTGCTCTGACATATTGCCTGAAAATATCATGTTCTGGTTCAGCTGCTTCATCCCATGGAAGGCTGGTTTTCTCATTCCATTCTTCTTTCTGTGCAAATTCCTGTCCCATAAACATAAGCTTTTTGCCAGGATGCGCCATCATAAAGCCATAAGCGGCACGTAGGTTAGCATATTTCTGTTCCATGCTTCCAGGCATTTTCATAAGCATTGATGCCTTGAGATGCACTACTTCATCATGCGAAAATACAAGCACAAAATACTCACTATAAGCATAAACCATGCTGAAAAGCAGTGTACCATGCCTTCCTTTCCTATACAATGGGTCTGTCTGCATATATCCAGTAAAATCATTCATCCAGCCCATATTCCATTTAAAATCAAAACCAAGTCCATTTTTCTCTGTATCACCTGTAACCATAGGCCATGCCGTTGATTCTTCTGCAATAAGCAATGCGCCATCTTTTCTCTCATGGAAAACACCACTAAGTTTTTTAAGAAGTTCTATTGCTTCAAGGTTCTCATTACCTCCATAAATATTCGGCAGCCATTCCCCGTCCTGTTTGCCATAATCAAGATAAAGCATTGATGCTACTGCATCCATCCTTATGCCATCTGCATGGTACTTATCAATCCAGAACAGCGCACTTGCAATTAAGAAATTGTCTACTTCTGGTTTTCCGTAATCAAATATAAGAGTACCCCAGTGAGGATGTTCTCCTCTTCTTTTATCAGGATTTTCATAAATACATGTACCATCAAACCTTGCCAGCCCGCCAGCATCCCTTGGAAAATGTGCGGGAACCCAGTCAAGTATTACTCCTATATTTTTGCTGTGCATATAGTCAATAAAATACATAAAATCCTGCGGTGTACCATATCTTGAAGTAACTGCATAGTACCCTGTAACCTGGTATCCCCATGACTCATCAAGCGGATGTTCCATAACTGGCATTACTTCAATATGTGTATACCCCATTTCTTTTACATAACTGGCAAGTGAAGGTGCAATTTCCCTGTAATTCAGGAACTCTTCATCACACGTTGGTGTACTGCTTTCACATTTCTTTTTACGCCATGAACCAAGATGGACTTCATATATTGATACAGGCTCTTTCTTGTAGTCCTTCTTCTTACGTGCGGAAAGCCATGCTGAATCACCCCATTTATATGTGCTAATGTTTGTAACAACACTTGCATTATTGGGACGTTGTTCACATGCAAAACCATATGGGTCAGTCTTTAAAAATACTGTCTGGTAATCTTTTTTAATTTCATATTTGTAAATATCACCAATAGAAATTTCAGGTACAAATAAAGAAAAAATTCCTGTATCCCCAACACGGCACATCTGGTGGCGCCTGCCATCCCAGAAATTAAAATCACCTACTACACTTACACGTGCTGCATTTGGAGCCCATACTGCAAAATGGACACCATATACAGTATTCTTTTCCTTATTTTTATCTGTTTCTTCTGTAACATCCCACCTTACCTCAGCATTTTCAAGACATCCGTCTACTGCAACAGGATGTGCACCAAAACAGTTGTACACATCATAATATACACCACTTTCAAAACGTACTGCGTCACTTTCACCAATAATATCTGTATAAAGATATGGGTCTTCAAGTTCAATTTTTGAAGATTCACCATATTTTACAATAAATGTATATGGCTCTGTCTTCTTGCCTGAAACAAGTGCAGCAAATACACCAGCTTCATCAGCCTCTTCCATATCATAACATTTGCCACTTGATTTAATTTTCAGCTGTACAGAAGATGCATCTGGCAAAAATGTGTGTACAAGTATGCCACCCTTAACCTTATGTGCCCCCAATATCCTGCCAGGGTGGTCTTCTTCTGAATACACTATTGCCTCAATACCTTCCCAGTCCATTAAATCATATAATTTCTTATCCATAAATACCCTCATTTCTGCGCTGGTGCGCTAATGTCAAAACAGGCGGCTACGCCTTACATACTTTATTATATCCTGTGAATAAACAATCCACTTCTAAGCTTTGGTTCAAACCATGTGGATTTTGGAGGCATTAAAAGCCCAGCATCTGCTACAGCAAACAACTCACCTGTTGAAACAGGATACATCGCAAAAGATACTTCCATATCACTATCTGCCCGTCTTTCCAGTTCACCTAATCCACGTATTCCTCCAATAAAATCAATTCTTGGGTCTGTCCTTGGGTCTTTAATTCCAAGCACAGGACCCAGCAAGTAATCCTGCAGGACTGACACATCAAGTGATGCTACTGCATCTTTGCCAGAAAGAAGTTCTTCTTTTACTTCCAGCATATACCAGCATCTGCCAAGATACATTGCCACTTCACCTTTTTGGGACGGATATTTTGCACTGCCAGTTTTAGTAATATTAAAATGCTTCCTTAGCCTTGCTATAAATTCATCTTTAGTAAGACCATTTAAGTCTTTAACTGAACGGTTATAGTCCATAATCATAAGACTGTCATCTGGAAAAAGCACTGAAAGGAAATAATTAAATTCTTCTGTACCATTATATCCAGGATTTGCTTCTCTTCTCTTAAGCCCTGTTTTCACAGCAGAAGCAGCACGGTGGTGCCCGTCTGCTATATAAATATCATTTACAGCAGCAAATGCATTTTCAATAGCAGCAATATCACTAGAATCTGAAATCTTCCATACTATATGCCTGATACCATCCTCTGCAATAAAATTGTAAACTGGCTTGTCTTCCATAATAACCCTGTCTGTTATTTTATTTATACAATGCTGTGAACGGTACGCAAGAAATACAGGACCTGTCTGTGCACTAAGTGTATCTATATGGTTTATCCTGTCTTGCTCCTTTTCTTCACGTGTATTTTCATGTTTCTTAATAACATTATTTAAATAGTCATCAATACTTGCACACGCTGCAATTCCTGTCTGTTTCCTTCCATCCATTACAAGCTGGTATATATAATAACATCTGTCATTATCTGTAATAAAAGTACCATTATCTGCCATGCTTTCAAAAATCTCTTTTGCTTTTTGGTAAACTTCTGGGGCATATGTATCTACACTATCTGGAAATTGTGTTTCAGCCCTGTCAATCCTTAAAAAGGACAGCTCATTGTCTTTAACTGCTTCTTTGGCTTCCTGCCTGTTATAAACATCATATGGCAATGCTGCCACCTTGTCTGCTACCTTTTCATCTGGTCTTACTGCCATAAATGGTTTTATCTTTGCCATAATACCCTCCAAAATTTTTCATAATAGTATAACTATAGTATACCAAAAAAACAAAAAAAAACAAACTAAACATTGCCAATAATTGTTAATGGCCTGTCTATTGGTATTTAAATATATTTACTTTGTATATTTGTACCATAAAAAGATTTTCTAATTATCTGTATATTCATGCATTTGTGCTTTAAGTTTTCTTTTACTTCTACATATATATCTGGTATAATAAAAATTAATAATACTACTGTCTATTAATTAAATAGCAGTAAAGGAGGCGGTAATTATGTTAAAAGCAATTATTTTTGATATGGATGGTGTTATTATAGACAGTGAGCCAGCCCATGCACGTGCTGCACTTTCAGTATTTAGCAGCCATGGAATTAATGTGGATACTGGATATTGTAACAGTTTTATTGGAAGTTCAACAAAAAATATGTGCGAAGATGCTATTAAACGTTTTGGCATTGATATAACAACCAGTGCACTGCTTAATGAAATGAACAAAGCAAAAAGTGATATTGTAAAAAAAGAAGGATACATCATTATTGATGGTGTCCAGGAACTGGTTAAAAAACTGTATAAAGCAGGTTATAAACTTGCAGTTGCATCTTCTTCTTCACCAGTTGAAATTGAAGATACAGTAAAGGCACTTGGAATTAGAAAGTATTTTAATAAACTAGTTTCCAGTTCAAATGTAAAGAACCCAAAACCTGCTCCAGATACATTTGAACTTGCGTTGTCAAAACTTGGGGTATCTGCAAAAGAAACTATTGTAATCGAAGATTCAGACTATGGTGTTGAAGCAGCAAAAGCAGCAGGCATTGCATGCATTGGATATATCAATAAAAATTCTGCTAACCAGTCACTTAAAAAAGCTAATGTACTTGTTGAAAGTTTCAACAATTTAAGCACACATTTCTTTGAATATACATTACAACGTTCGCAAGGTCTTCCTGTATATATTACAGATACCAAAAGATTAGTTATACGTGAACTTGCTATTTCAGACATTAAAGAAATATATCCTATTTACACTGACCCTAATGTCAGGAAATATATAGAAAATATAGATGATTATATGGAAAATGAAATTGAAAAACAAAAAGCTTATATACAAAATGTATATTCTTTTTATGGCTATGGCCTATGGGGAGTATTCAGTAAAACAACAGGGCGGCTTATTGGAAGGTGTGGTATTGAGAACCAGTTGATTGATGGCAAGGAAGAGATAATGCTTTCATATCTGCTTGACAGCCAGCACTGGGGGTATGGATACGCTTTAGAATGTTGTAACGCAGTTTTAAAATATGCAAAGGAAGAACTTGATATACACAGGATTGTTGCTGGAATAGATTTTGATAATTCACGTTCAATTAAAACAGCACAAAAACTTGGCATGAAACTAGAAAAAGAATTTACATATAAAAACAGAAAAAAAGAACTTTATACAATAGAATTTTAATAAACAATATTTAAGGTCCATAGTAAATGTTTTGCACAAACATATGGACTATATACACTACTGCATATCCCATCTGGAAGCCATGTCCTAAACATGGCTTCCGGATGGGAAAATTTTAGAACTGCCATAGCAGATAAATTATACACTTTTAAATTTCCAGATATCCTCCAGACTGTCTTTATTCTATAACCAGTTCCCTGGTTCCTGCCCTCTTTATCCTTCTTGAAGAAACAAAAGCAAATAAAAAGAAACTTGTATCCTCCTGTCCATCAGAAAGCCCAATGGGAATTTTATTTAAAAATGCACACAATTCAAACTGGCTTGATGAAAATAATATAGAAACAAATACAATCCTGCCTTTCATTCTGCCACTTCCAACATATAACCCACTTTAAAGACTGTCTTTATGTACTGTGGCTTTGCAGGGTAATCCTCAATTATCCACTATTAACAATAACATCACTGCTTAAAGTACCATATAGAAATATTTATAATTATGTAAAATAACACCATAAATCCAAGTATTGGCATATTAACTAACATTAGCATATATTATTGTATATTGCTTTATAGTAATCATATATTTGCCTTTTACCAGATATTATTTTATAATAGATAAGAATTTAATACAAGTTGCATTAGAATATATTAATGCAGGAATGGAGAAACATATGATTTTACAATGCAGCCATATTAACAAATCATTTACTACTGATGTTATTTTAAATGATATCTCTTTTCATATAAATGATAATGAAAAAGTAGCAATCGTTGGAGTAAACGGTTCTGGTAAATCAACACTGATTAAAATTATTATGAATGAACTGGAAGCTGACAGTGGTGAAGTTATTATTAGAAAAGATATTTCTATAGGATATCTTGCACAGAACCAGGAATATAATTCTGATAAAAGCATAATTGAAGAAATGCATAATGCAAAACCTGAAATCAAAGAACTTGCCAGACGTCTTGACAGCCTGGCAGCACAGATGGAAAATACAGAAGATGCCAGACTTGAGCCTCTTATTAAACAATATGACCAGGCAAGGCACAATTTTGAACAACTTGGCGGGTACGCATATGAAAGTGAAATTACTGGTGTCCTGAAAGGTCTTGGATTTACTGAAGAAGATTTTGGCCAGTCTGTCCAGTCGCTATCTGGTGGAGAAAAAACAAGAGTTGCCCTTGCCAGGATGCTTCTAAATAACCCACAGCTTATTATTCTGGATGAACCTGCTAACCACCTTGACCTCAATGCTATACACTGGCTTGAAGGATACCTTGCAAACTATAAAGGTGCTGTGCTTGTTGTTGCACATGACAGGTATTTCCTTGATAAAATTGTAACTAAAGTAGTTGAATTAAGACAGACCAGATGCAGCGTATTCCAAGGAAATTACACAGAATACTCCAAGAAGAAACAGGCTGCAATGGAAGCTCTTATGAAACAATACCTTAACCAGCAGGCAGAAATAAAACACCAGGAAGAAGTTATTGCCAAATTAAAATCATTTAACAGGGAAAAATCAATTAAACGTGCAGAAAGCCGTGAAAAAATGCTTGATAAAATAGAAAGAATAGACAAACCTTTTGAAGAAAACACTAAGATGAACCTGCTTTTCAAACCAAAGATACAAAGTGGAAATGATGTCCTTTCAGTAAAAAACCTTTCTAAAAGTTATGATAATAACTTGTTGTTTTCTGATATCAGTTTTGATATAAAAAGGGGTGAACATGTTGCTATTATTGGAGACAATGGGACAGGCAAGACTACGATACTTAAAATCCTTATGAAAATGGTACAGCCTGGCTCTTATGGCCAGATTAAATTTGGTACTAATGTCCAGATTGCATACTATGACCAGGAACACCAGGTACTGCATCCTGAAAAAACTCTTTTCCAGGAAATACAGGATACATACCCGGATATGAACAATACACAGGTACGCAATGTACTTGCTGCTTTTTTGTTTACTAATGATGATGTATTTAAACAGGTTAAAAACCTTAGTGGTGGAGAAAGAGGACGTGTATCACTTGCAAAGCTTATGCTCTCAGATGCCAATTTCCTGCTGCTGGACGAGCCTACTAACCACCTTGACATTGATTCTAAGGAAATCCTTGAACATGCAATTAATAACTTTGAGGGAACTATACTTTATGTTTCACATGACAGGTATTTTATAAATACTACTGCAACCAGAATAATTAATTTAACACAGAAACAGATAGTCAGTTACCCAGGAAATTATGACTATTACCTTGAGAAAAAGGAGGATGCTGAAAAGGCACAGCTTACTGCTGCTTCTATACTATCTAAAGAAAATGTCCATGAAAGGTCTGGCAATAAACTTGACTGGCAGCAACAAAAAGAAGAACAGGCAAGACAACGTAAAATAGAAAATGAATTAAAAAAAGCTGAAACAGAAATAGAAAAACTTGAAACCCGTAATTCAGAAATAGATTTACAACTTTCAGACCCTGCTAATGGTACAAATATACAACTATTACAAGAACTTTCTAAAGAACAGGAAACTAATACTAACAGACTTGAAGAATTAATGGAACTCTGGGAATCACTTTCAGATAAATTATAGCAGCTAGCAAAAGGAATTATCCTTGCTTTACTTTTTGGTAAATAAAAAGGAGTGTTATTGTCATAAAATCCTCTATACAACACCTTTTACGGTATAAATAGTACTGAAAATGCTGTTTTTGCATTTTTCCTGTGTGAAACTTAATATATCTTAGACAGCGTTTAAACTGGATTTTATCCGGTTTACTGTCTTAGATATATTTTCACACTACACTCATTTTTATATTATAAAAAATATTTTCTTAAGTAATATTAATTTTTCTTTTTATCTTTTGATGCTTTTACAATATCACCACCCTTAGAACCTGGCAGGTTATAACAGATTACTGGAGTTCCTGTTTCTATTATTTCATATATTCTTTTAGCATCCTCTGGAGGAAGATTTACACATCCATGTGAACCGCTTGTCTTGTACAATTCACCTCCAAATGAACTTCTCCAGCTGGCATCATGTAGTCCAATATTTTTATTAAATGGCATCCAGTAATCCACAGGCGTAGAATAATTTTCGCCATTTAAAGTAGCATTTCTCTGTTTATAAGTAATTCCATAAACTCCCTCTGGAGTATCATAACCACGTGCACTGTTACCAGTTACACAATCAGTTTCAAGAACCATCTTACCATCTTTATATAAAATAACATGCTGTGCAGTAAGGTTTACTTCTACATAAGTATTGCCATAATCATTTTTTCCATAACTTACAGCTGTCTGGAAATAAGAAGGTGTTCTCTTTCCCTGTTTTCCTTTTTTTATAAGGCTTGTTAATTCTTTTATTTCTTGTGATGTATTCATCCACCAGCCATAATCACCACTATCTATAGTAATTGTTTCACCATAACTGGTTTTAAATTTCCTTGGCCTGAAAATAGTATCATACTTTCTTCTTATAGAAGCAACAAAATCTGATACCTTGCCTTCATCAAGTTTAACTTTGCCTTTTTTTACAGAAATCCATTCATTAACAGTATCACCATCAAGTACCTCTGTATTATCACCAAATTCATATGTAATATTGGTACTTGTATATTTGTTAAGCTTATCCACAAGTTTATTAATCTTCTTATCCTGTGAAGTAACCTTTGGTTTCTTATATAAACCAAGTTCTTCACAATTTACCTCAGAACCAAGCCCTTGTACTGTCTCTTTAATTGCTTCAGTAACTGCATCTACGTCAAGCTGGTTACCAGTAACCTCATTTATTATCCTGTACCCCTTCCCCTTTTTATAATCAGAAATATATGCATTCTTAGGCTTAATAAACTTATCTTTCTGCATGCTTCCAAGATTTTTAACTGCTTCCCTTATTTTTTCTTCATCACAACCTATAAAGGTAGGCTTTCCTGCATATACTGCACTACGCACAAATGGCCATTTCCATTCATTTTGTTCATTTATAATCTTTACAAGTTCATCAGTTGACAGGACAGTCACACCAAGGTCTTCACTAGAAAGTTCTTCCTCAAATATTCCACCATTTTTATCTTTTTGTATAATTTTAAGAGAATATTCAGAAAGACCTTCCTCAAAATCTTCCACTTCCATCATAGAAACATCTGTACCATATACATTTGTTCCATTAAAAAAATGCGATTTATAATATACAACCCCTGCAATATAGACAACAACACCCAGCAGACAACCTAAGGCAGGAATTAACAATAATTTCTTAAATACACCTTTTTTTTCTCTCCTGTTATCCAGTGATATATCTGTCATGTGGATATCTGGATGTATTCCTGCACTTTCAATAGTAGCAGCTTCATTATTAATTGTTTTGTCTTTATTTTTCTTTCTTCTCATAATCACACGGCCTTCTATAATATAATTCCAGGAATATGAAAACAATAAGCATATTCCATCCTTGACAACATTCCATAATAGTATATTACTTTACAAGCCAAATATCAACCAGCTTTTATTACCATATTTTTAAATCTTTGTTAAATTTGTAAGTTTTAGACTCTTTATCTTATAAAGTTTTCAAGGATTTTGTGTTGCTATTTTGTTGCTAATTAAATTTTATTACATTTAACTATAAATAACTATATTGGACTTAAAAATATCACCTGTAAAAATAAAAAGGATGTCATGTTTATTATGTGGCATCCATTTTATATTCAATAATAATCACTATCTGTAGGTAATACCTGCCACCCTTTGTATGTACAGCACCTAGGTTCTTTGCCCATTGAACCCTGCCTGCCTTTTTCTGGAATGTTCTCTGCGGCATTCATTTAGAACATGTAACAGTTTTATCAAATGGCGGACATTCAAATGTCCTGCCATATTCAAGACATTCTTATTTGATTTATTTTCAATTATCTGTTATACTATTTTTTACAGTTGGGGCGGTGGCAAGCCCGCCCTTTCTGTTTACCCTTACTTTATTTACTCTTGCCCTTTCGCTTCTGCTATCTTGTCAAGCAGTTCAGCGATTTCATCTGTTGTGTACTCTCTCTTTTCTCCACTTGTAAAAATTCTTCTCAAATCGTAGATTGTAGCTTTCTCAACCGCCTTGATTTCTTTATCTGTCATTTCCATGTTTTACTCCTTTCCCCTTGAGGTTTCGCTTGCCCTCTGCCTTGTCGGATATTGTCCTTGTTCCCTTTGGACAATTATATAATACACCTTTTTTAAAGTATTGTCAACAGTTTTTTACATTATTTTTAAAGTTTTATTTCAATCATCATTTACATACTTTATAATGTTTCCTGGCTGCATATCTAATAACCTGCAAATTTTTTCAAGTGCAATAATTCCAACCATTTCCCCACGCCGCAAAGACTGGATTGCATTTTCTCCAAGCAGTTTTTCTTTCCGTAGCCTTGTTGTATTATACCCACACTCTTTCAGATTTTCTAATACATCAAATTTATATACAAACACTTTTCATCACCTCCAATGTATTAATTATACATTATTTTTAAATCCATTTCAAGAACATTACATTATAAATAATGCACAAATTTTCATATAATTTATCACTTTATTTTTGGTGTAGTTGTATATTGAATTTACTTTATTTTTGGTGTATTATATAACCATAGCAAACGGATACAATAAAAAATATTAAAAAGAGAGGTAAGTAATTATGAAATACGATATGAAAAAAAATAATGACAAGGGCATGGGAAATTAAAAAAGAAGACAGCAAAAACATTTTCGCATTATGCTTAAAGATGGCATGGGCAGAAACTAAAGAAGCTAGAAATAAGGAAGAAGAAAAGAGTTTAAAAGAAAAGCTGGTTGATAAATTAAATTTTATTGCAAACAATGCACCAGATGTTTACGTATATAATGTTTATGTATCTGAATGGAAAGGATACGGGAAAAGCAGGACATACTTTGCAGTTTACGAAACCCGTAAAAATTCAAACCACAATGCTAAATATGACTATGGATTTTATGACAACCAAACAGGTAAATATGTAGCAGGACGCCATGATTTAACAGATAACTACAGCCTTAGCGGAAGACATGAACTGGAATGTGATATTATATTTTAATTTTGTTACTAATGCAAATTTGCTAAATACAATTATATGTTACTTTATTTTATTACTTCAATTAGTCTTTTGAAAATATTATAAAAAACCTGCTATACTTTAGTGTCTATTTTTCCTGAATGTATTGATTCAAGGACTTTTTCCTTATCTTTTTTGCTAATCTGTACCATTGTTTCTTCCCGCCTATATATAGAATGATTGTTCCCCATGTATTATAACAGATTTTTTGTATCATGTCCAAAAAACTAATTGAAGTTTTATTTTTTTGTTTTCATTTTTCTATGTCTGTGTTACAATGCAAATACACATATTGACACATTTACAATTTATACAAAAACCATAGGTTTATATAAAAAATAGTATTAATGCTTTTCATAATTTTGTATCAACCACTTGTAAAATATGATATCTTATGGAGGATTTTAAAAATGAAATTAAATAAAGCTTTATTTGAAAAACATCTTAATGAAAAATGGTCTACTAAAGTATGTCCTATGTGTGGTTACAACAAATGGTCTTATGATGACACATTGTGTACACCGTTAACACTTGGTTCTAATAACAGTATAAATCTTGTCGGAAAGATACTGCCCTTAGTTCCTGTCACTTGTACTAATTGTGGAAACACAATATTTATAAATGCTTTAGTTTCAAAAGCATATACTGAGAATAGAGAGGAGTAATATTGCCAATGTTTACTAACGATAGCAGTTTAATTCTTGCCTCTCAAGAATCTAGTATTAAACACAATAGTTTAAATACTAAACTTATTAGTAATTACCATATAAATGAAATAAACCAAAATAATAAAATAATCAACACAGCAATTGGCATAATTATCATTGGAACATTAACTATTGTTAGTTCAATATTTATAGCCACTTTCAAAAACTTCAATGCTGGATTATTAACTTCAATTTCTGGAGTCTTGGTAGATTCTATTTCAGGAACTATCTTTTGGATGGTTACTAAGTCTAATGATAATAAAATGAAATATTTTAATTCTATATCTTCTGAAGAGGAACGTAACAAAATTATATCTCTTATCGAAGATATAAAAGATGAAAAATCTAAAAACAAACTTATAGAAAAATTGGTTGATTCATATTGCAACAAGAAGGAAGATAAATAATTTTTAACACCCAAAAAGTCCAGAAAACAATATAGTGTGTGTAAATTGTATTACAAAAAATTTCCTCAAAACTGCTTATCAAATTTCATCAAATACGGAAATTTTAATAAAATACAAACTTTATTTTACATTCCAAGTATTATAATACTGGTATTTTGGACTTTTTAGGATTTATTTGAACTTAATTTAATAATGGTCTTATTTCTCCATTTTTACCTTTTCCTGCTAACCTACAAAATGTTTTACCATATTTTTTTGATAAATTCCAGAATTTTTTACACCAGATCTGCCACATACTTTATAACAGCTTCTCTTTGTTAGCATTCTTTGTTATGGTTCAGTATAGCCTTAACTATTGCTCTTACTACATCATCCTTGTCACTTGTATATAACATGTAATCATCCTTGTCATCCACAAAACAGGTTTCAATTAATATTGCCGAGGCTTTGGTGCGGTTAAGGAAATATAAATCTGCCCTGGTTTTAACACCACGGCTAGTAAATCCCAGATGTTCCATCTGGTTACAGATACGCCTTGCAATGTCACCTTTATCTGCTACGTTTTCTGTCAACAACACTTCTGTACCGCCAATTCTCCCATCACCCTTTTTATCACCCCTGCCGCTGTTAAAATGTATGGATATATGCAGGTCTGCATCTGCTACAGCATTGCATTTAGCACAGATTTTATGCAGGACATCACCCTGGCTTGTACCATTATTTACAGTACAGTTTACAGCTTTTATACCTTTTTTCTTTAACAGTTTTATAACCTTTTTTGTTATGTACCTGGCTTCCGTAGATTCATCCAGTAAATCGGATGCACCACAGGCAATTTTTCCTGATGGGTTGTGTCCTGCATGGACTGTTACTTTCCTGATTTTTTTCATTGTTGTTTCCCCGCTTTCTTTACTAAGTTAAAAAAATGCTGGCAGTATTGCCAGCACAATATTATTAAACTATGTATTCTGCAATTACCCAGTCATCTGCCAGGATATCATCCATTGAAGGTGCCCACATGGAATGTGAACCATCCGCCTGCCTGATTTGTAAATATGGGTTGCATACAAACAAATCCCCTTCATTCATTCTCCATGCTTCTGCTGTCTGTTTATTACATGGTATGCCTTGTGGGTATCCTTTCTGGTAAACTATGAACATCCCTTTGCCATTCCAGCTTTCCCTTGCTACTTTGACGCCCTTTCTGGCAAGTTCCAGTGCAATACCAAAATTCATCCCCATACAGTCCCTGTACGCCTCTTCAAACTGCTTCTTAGGGCTCCAGCTCTCATAACCATCAGAATATTTTACCAGATACCCTTCATCTGCAGGGTTTTCATTTTCTGGCATTGTCCACCCACGGTATTTGTTGTAATCCCCCCTGTTTATGGGTCTTGCTTCAATCATTTTTGTTCCAGCATATTTTTTCATAATCCTGTATACCTCTCTTTCTTGTATGTCATTTAACTTCTGGTAGTCCTGCCACAGATGTTAAAACTGACACTATGCCTGCAAGTATGGCTGTAGACACTGTAAGCATCCAGTCTACACCA
>ERZ778516.912-NODE-912-length-23865-cov-5.953843_pt1 | contig 23865 bp, 19 predicted proteins | sample MGYA00510342_ERZ778516 | MGnify/ENA primary metagenome ERZ778516 (study PRJEB29527, sample SAMN07138961) | mouse gut metagenome | material: feces | host: mouse | place: China:Nanjing | collected 2016-01-25 ... | reverse complement strand
ATAAAAGAATACTGACAAAAACTCCCGTATTTACAGCCCATCGCTTCAAAACCTGTTTTCTGTTTCTTCTAAGCATTTTTTTGCTTCCAAACATCAGATAACAAAATCTTCCAATTAAAATAAGTATACAGACTGGAAACAATATCACCAGAATTTCTGCAATAGAAAACGGCAGAAGTCCTGTTATAAATCCAAGCGGAACAGAAATAATTTTAAATAAGCCTCTGGCAAATATATATTCTGCTGCCACAGAAGACATCTTTGCCAGCAGAATACATAATATTGAAACTGGTATCAGCAGTAATAAATATTTTCTTTTCATTTGTCCTTATCTTCCAATGATTCTATGGCAAGCATATATCCCTGTTGTATTACGATGCTTGCCCGCTCCTTCAGTGGTTCATTGCTTACGCCAAGCCGGTAAGTTTTCTTTGTATCAAAATCAAAATCAGATACATTGTACTTAAAGCCCTCCATAGTCACTCCCAGAGCGCTTCCATCAAACTGCAGAAAGGAAATATAGGTTCCAAAAAAGTCCTCTCTGCGATATTCCTTTTTTCCATGCACCAGATAAATCTTGCTGAGTCCTGTATACAGATAAATCATGATATTCTGTTCCATAGCCTTTTTCAGCAGGAACATATTTGCATAAGCATGGTCAAAGCGGGAACCCGTCGCTCCCAGAATGTCAATCTCCTTTATACCGTTTTCAGCAGCAAAACGAACTGCCGCTTCTGTATCAGTATCATCCTTCTCTGGCAACAGTTTTATGATTTTTATATCAGTCTGATTTTCATAAATATGCAGCAACTTCAAAGAAACCGTATCAAAATCGCCAATAATTACACTGGGCCTTATCCCCATTTTATGAGCCGCTGCCAGTCCATTATCCACAGCTATCACCATCTGGCAGTCTTTTGATTTTTTATAGGAAAAATCAATATCTCCTCCGGTAATAATCAAAGCTTTATCTGTCATATTCTTTAAAAATCTCCAAAAAATCGGTAACATTTTGATAGATATCACCGCGATAAATGCCAGAACCAGACACAATAATATTTGCTCCCGCATCTAATACAGTTCTTACATTTGCTGCCGTAATACCGCCGTCTACTTCGATATCCACATCAAATTCGCGTTCCTCAATAATTTGCCGCAACTCCTTTATTTTTCTTGTCATGCTGCTCATATACTTCTGACCGCCAAAGCCCGGATTTACTGTCATCAAAAGAACCATATCAATTTTTTCCAGCACAAAATCCAGTGTGGTCAGTGAGGTTGCAGGATTTAAAACCACGCCAACCTTACAGTCCAAATCTCTGATTCGGTCAATTGTCACATCAAGCTGACTGCAGGCTTCTGCATGTACAGAAATAATATCTGCTCCCGCCTCTTTAAAATCCCTCAGATAGCGGTCAGGGTCATTAATCATCAAATGCACGTCAAATTTTTTTTCTGTACAACAGCGAATGTTTTTAATTAAATCCCATCCAAAGGAAATACATGGAACAAACATTCCGTCCATTACATCCAGATGAATCATATCTGCCCCCGCCATATCGGCAGTTTTGATTTCGGATTCCAGATTTGCATAGTTGGCATTTAAAATTGATGGCGCCAGTTTATACATCATAATTTCTCCATCCTTTCATTTTTTATTATTGTTTTTTAATTCATTATACATCAGTATATAATTTTCATATCTGCTTTTGCTGATTTTATTCTGGCTTAATGCCTCCTTGACACTGCATCCGGGTTCCTTGATATGACTGCAGCTTCCAAATCTGCACATACCAAAATATGGCTCAAATTCGGGAAAATAATGCTTCAGGCTGTCAGCTTCAAAATCGCGGATATACATGGAGCTGAATCCCGGTGTGTCACAAATATATGTAGTTTCATCTATGTCAAACAATTCAGAATGTCTGGTTGTATGCTTGCCACGCTCAATTTTTGCGCTAATACTCCCTGTTTCCATATTTGCATGTGGTACCAGATAATTTAAAAGTGTGGATTTTCCCACACCGGAGGGACCTGCAAGGGCTGTTGTTTTATGAAACAATAGCTCTTTTATTTTATCTATATTTGTATTTTCAAATGTGCTTATGCCTGTACATGGATAACCTGCCTGTTCGTAAATTTCCAGCAGGGGTTTTATTTCTTCTTCCTGAGCTAAATCTGCCTTGCCAAAAGCAATCATACATGGAATCTGCCGTACTTCCATCATAACCAGAAGACGGTCCAGCAGATTCAGGTTCGGCGATGGGCTTTTTACTGCAAATAAAATCAATGCCTGGTCAATATTTGCCACCTCTGGCCGAATCAGCGAATTTTTTCTTTCCAAAATTTTAGTAATATTGCCGGTGGCTTCTCTTTCACTGATAATGTCCAGTTCTACATTATCGCCTACCAGTGGTTTAATGTTTTTATATCTGAAAATCCCTTTGGCCTTGCATTCATAGATTTTACCATGTGCACAATGCACATAGTAAAATCCGGCAATGCCTTTTATTATCTTACCCTGCATACTAATTAAAGACCGCTGTGGTAGTAGTAAATGCAGTACGTTCTTCTTCCTCACCTTGCTCATTTGTTATTTTATAAGATATCTCAAAAGTAATTGTTGCCTCTACTCCTTTTTCCACATCTTTTTTTGTAATTGTAATCTGTTTTTGAGACCATGAAGAGTTATATACTTTATTATCTATCATATCAGTAATTGGCTCTGTCTTTCCTTGATAACTCAATACAGCTGTAACATTTCCACCATTTATATCATCTGAATTAACAACCTCTCCTGTTTTTTTATCTTTAAATAATTTTAATGGTGATGGGAATACAGCAGTAAATGTAGGTTCCGGCGTTGTTGGCTCCGGTGTCGTTGGTTCTGGTGTTGTTGGCTCCGGTGTCGTTGGTTCTGGTGTTGTTGGTTCTGGTGTCGTTGGTTCTGGTCCTTTACTTACTGTTACCCCAATTGTTGTTCCTCTTGGAACCACCTTTTCCGCTTTTATATCCTGAGCCACAATATTTCCTGCAGCTATTGTCGAACTGTAAACTTCACCTTCTACTCTTAATGAAAGGCCTCTGCCCTCTAGCTCAGACTTTGCTCTCTCCTGACTCATATTTCTGATATCCGGAACAACCGCATTTGAAGTATCTGCACCCTGACTGACAAATATAGTCACCGTATCGCCATAATAAATATCCGTCTTCTTTTCCGGGTCTGTACGAATCACCTTATTCGCCTCGTAGGCATCGCTTACCTGATATTCAAACGTTACCACAAGGCCATACTCATCGCTTTCTAACAGTGTTTTCGCCTCATCCTTATCTTTCCCAATCACATCAGGCATAGTATTTTTCTTTGCCCCGTCACTGATATATACATCAATGGTTGTATTTCTGTCAACAACTGTTCCTACATCCTTGCTCAGTCGGATAACATCACCCTTTGGAATGGTATTATGATTCTCATGGTTAATTTTATATCCAATAAAAGCCTCTGTAAGCATCTTGCAGGCCTCTTCTTCTGATTTTCCTATTACGTCTGGAACCTTTGTCTGCGTTGACTTCAAGCCTTCTATCTGTGTTGTGGTTTCAATCGAATCATCAGCATTTCCGCCGCAGCCTCCCATGGACTTTACAAAGAAAATAACCGCAAGCGCGATAAACACAATACCTGAAAGAATTGCGCCGATAAAAATTACCTTATCCATTTTCGGATTATCTGCATCTATATCATCGCTGTCACCGAAAATATCATCTTCGTCCTCGTTTTCATTTCCTTCCTCATTTTCATACTCTTCTTCACCTTCTTCATTTTCCTCATATCCCTCATCATCTCCATACCTGCCCGACTCGCTCCGAATCATAGATACCTCTTCATCTGTCATCATCACAGTAGTCGCATTGCTGACCGGTGGAGCCGAAATCTGAACAAAATCTTCGTTTGGACTAATCAGAGATTTCTTCATATCCGCAATCAGTGCAGATATCTTTAAATATCTTCTGTCCGGCTTTTTCTGTGTACATTTCAAAATGATTTTTTCCACACTGATTGGCAAATCCGGTATTGCATCCTTTGGACTTGGAATATCATCATTGATATGCTGCAAAGCTACACTGACCGTAGAATCTCCCTCGAAAGGCACTTTTCCGGTAATCAATTCATATAATGTAATACCGAGTGAATAAATATCACTCTTTTCATCAATATAACCGCCTCTTGCCTGTTCTGGTGAAATATAATGCACGGAACCCATTGCATTGGAATTAATTGTATTTGTACTTGCTGCCCTTGCAATGCCAAAGTCTGTTACCTTTACTTTGCCTTCTCTTGAAATCATAATATTCTGCGGCTTAATATCTCTGTGAATAATATGATTATTATGTGCAGCTTCAATGCCCTGTGATACCTGAATCGCTATGCTCACAGCCTCTTTTACCGGAAGCTGCCCTTTTTTCTCAATATATTTTTTCAGCGTAATTCCATCTATCAGCTCCATCACAATATAATGAATATTGTGGTCCTCTCCGACATCGTATACATTTACAATATTCGGATGTGTAAGCCCTGCCGCTGACTGTGCCTCCACCTTAAACTTTGAAACAAAATTTCTGTCCTCACTGAATTCTGTCTTTAAGACTTTTATCGCCACAAATCTGTTAAGCTTATGGTCCAATGCCTTATAGACATCTGACATTCCTCCTGAACCGACTTTATCTACGATTTCGTATCGGTCTCCAATAAACATGCCTTTTCTAATCATTCTTACTAAACCTCTCTATTATCTACTTTCAAAGCGCTACAACAATTGCGGTAATATTATCCGCTCCGCCGTTGTAATTTGCGGTATAAACAAGTTCATTGACAATCTGCTCCAACGGAATATTTTTTTTCACAATTCCCTTTAACTCGTCATCGGCAATCATATTTGACAATCCGTCAGAACACATCAATATCTTATCTCCCTTTTTATACTTTACTTGGAAGTAATCCGCATATGTCCCTGTTTCCACCCCGACAGCTCTGGTAATGACATTCTTCTGTGCATGTGTCCTTGCGCTGTCCTTGTCTATTTCCCCCCTGCTGACCATTTCCTCCACATAAGAGTGGTCTCTTGTAATCTGATGTATCTCGTCATTGACAATATAGAGTCTGGAATCTCCTATATTGGCCACATAAAAATAATTCTCATAAACAGTCGCCACTACAAGAGTCGTTCCCATTCCCTCAAATTCGGGATTATCTCTTGACATATGAAATATCTTGTCATTGGCGACCGTCACTGCTTCTTCCATAATAGATACGGGGTCGCGCAGAGAAGTATTTTTCAGAGAATGAACCATGCTCTGTACTGCTCCTTTTGAGGCGACCTCCCCTGCTTTATGGCCTCCCATCCCGTCTGCCACAATATATATATTGGGGAGAGTCCCGACTGCATCTTCACTGATAAACAAATAATCCTGATTGGTTTTTCTCGCTTTTCCGATATCTGTTATACCAAATGCCTTCATATTTCTCCCTCCTTTGTACTTGTCATTTCCTGATAGCTTTTTCTTAACTGCCCGCAGGCACCATGAATATCGCTGCCCATTTCACGTCTTATTGTTGCCTGAATCCCTCTGCCTGCCAGAAAATCCCGAAACTGCTGAACCGCTTTCTGTTTTGAACGCTGAAAGCTTCGTTCTTCTACGGGATTTACAGGAATGAGATTTACATGACAGTTCATTCCTTTCAAAAGCTCTGAAAGTTTTTTTGCCTCTGACACATTGTCATTTATATCTGCAACCAGACTGTATTCAAAGGAAATTCTTCTTCCTGTTCTTTCAAAATAATATCGACATGCTTTTAACAGTTCATTAATCGAATATCTATTTGCTACCGGCATAAGTTTTTTCCTTGTTTCGTCGTCCGGCGCATGAAGCGAAAGCGCCAGTGTAATCTGCCTCTGTTCATCTGCAAGGCGGTAAATTTCTGGAACCAGTCCGCAGGTGGATAAAGTAATATTTCTGCTGCTGATATTTTGTCCCTTTTCATCTGTTATCAAATCTATAAATTTCAGGACATTTTCATAATTATCCAGCGGCTCCCCACTTCCCATCAGAACAATATGGGAAACTCTTTCTTCTGAAAGCTGCTGGATTCTGTATACCTCTTCAAGCATCTCTGAAGGTGTGAGATTTCTCTCCAGCCCGTTAATGGCAGAAGCGCAGAACCGGCAGCCCATTCGGCAGCCCGCCTGTGTGGAAATGCAGACAGAATTTCCATAGTGATATTTCATCAGTACACTTTCTATTACATTGCCATCTTCCAGCTGAAAAAGAAATTTTTTTGTACCATCTGTCTTTGATGTTAAAATTTTCACTGGCTTTAAACAGGTTATTGTATATTTATTATTCAGTTTTTCTCTAAAATCCTTTGAAAGATTTGTCATCTCATCAAAAGAAGCCACTGCCTTCTGATGCAGCCATTTATATATCTGCTCTGTACGAAAGGTCTGTCCGCCCATATCAGAAATCAGGGCTTTCAGCTCATCAAAATTCAGTGACTTAATATCAATTTTTTCTGTCATGATAAACGCCCTTATTCATATATTTATATCTTCGCTTCGTTTGATGACATTATATCACAAAAACTTTCATTTGTAAAATAGATAATCCAGTCTCACATTGCCTGAAATCTGCTGATAAAAAAACCATCAGACTTATGTATTCCCGGTAGAAGCTGTACATATCCCTGTTCCGCAGTATTTCCCGCAACCTGCTCAGGCAGCACGCCGGAAAGGCTTACAGGCTTTAGAGAAAAATTCTCCAAAAGCCACCTGTAATTTTCCTCATTTTCTTCCCTGTTTGTCGTACAGGTACTATAAATCAATGTACCTCCCTTTTTTACAAGCTTTACCGCATTTCCCAGAATTGTTCTCTGCACCTTTACCAGTTCATTCTGCTTCTGTCTGGTCATATTATATTTAATATCACTTTTTTTCCCAATCACTCCAAGACCAGAACACGGCAAATCTGCAATTACAATATCCGCGCTTCCCTCTGCCTGTAAATCTTCCAAAAAAGCATCCTTTTTCACTGCCTTTATATTTTCAAATCCCATTCTTTCTATATTTGACTGAATCATTTCAACTTTATAATCTGAAATATCTCTCGCCTCCACCATGCCTGTGCCTTTTAACAAATCTGCAAGATGCAGTGCTTTTCCTCCCGGAGAAGCACAGACATCTATACAAAAATCACCTTCCTTTGGCTGCGCCGCGATAGCGGCAAACATGGAACTTACATCCTGTACAGTAATATATCCCTCCTGAAAGGTTTCCAGTGCATTTAAGTAATCAATTCCCGACAGATAAAGCGCTTCCTCCAGATATTCATTCCTGCTGACTGTCACACCTTCCTTTTCCAGTCTGTCAATACATTCTTCCTTGGAAGCTTTGCTCAGATTGCATCTGACACTGATTTTTCCAGTATGTTCTACTGTGCTTTTCAGCATACGTGAGGCTTCCTCTGTCCCATATTGAAAAATCCACTGCTCCGCAATCCACTCCGGCATGGAATATAAAACAGACAGGCTTTTCAGCAGATTTTTAGATGCATCCGGATATCTGATATGCTCAAGATTTCTGTCAATTGCTCTCAGCACTCCGTTTACAAAACCCTTTAACTGTGAAAAACCTCTTTTTCCCGCAAGTCTCACTGCCTCATTACATACTGCCGGATTTGGAACATTGGATAAAAATTTCATCTGATATACGGACATTCTTAAAATGTTCAAAATTACAGGTTTCATCCTGTCTGTTTTTACCTTTGAAAACTGATTAATAATATAATCAATCTGAATCAGATTCTCAATTGTCCCCTCCGTAATAATTGTCAAAAATGCCCGGTCTCTTTTATCCAGATATTGATATTTCTTTAATGCCTGTTTCAGCACATTATGAGAAAACTCCTGTCTGCCAAACACCTCCATCAGAATATCCAGAACAACCTCTCTTACATTTACCATGCTAGTCACGGCTTCGTCCTCCGGCTATCATAAGCAGTCTTATAAGCTGCAGAATCGCTGTGGCTGCTCCGGCAACATACGTAAGCGCTGCTGCTCTGAGCACTTTTTTTGAACTTTTCAGCTCCTGCTGCCCCAAGATTCCGGTTGATTCAAGAAGTGTAACTGCTCTTGCCGATGCATTAAATTCCACAGGAAGCGTTACAAGCTGAAAAAGCACTGCGGCACTAAATAAAAGAATACCTATGGTAAGCAGCGTATTTCCCATACCGGAAGTAAAGAAAAGTCCCACCATAAATAAGATAATTCCCGCATAGGAACCAAGACTTGCCACAGGTACAAGACTGCCCCGGATTTTCAGAGGCATATAGCCCTGCGCATGCTGCAGTGCATGTCCGCACTCGTGCGCTGCAACACCTACTGCCGCCACAGATGCGTTGTCGTGGGTTGCTTCGGACAGCCTGAGCACCTTTGAAGACGGGTCATAGTGGTCTGTCAGCCTTCCCGAAACCCTCTCGATTCTTACATCATAAATTCCCTGACTGTGCAGTATTTTTTCTGCTGCCATTGCTCCTGTCATTCCTGTCATGCTTCTCACCCTTGCATATTTATTGTAGGTATGGTTCACACGAAAGGAAGCCCAAATTGAAAATAAAGCTGCTATAATGACCAGAAAATAAGTCGGGTCAAAACGATAAATCATAGTACTGCCCATAATAAATTCCTCCTTTATAAAAATATTTTAGTTTCCAAGCCTTTCTCCTGTTTCCAGTCTTATGCCTGAAAGAAAAGCTCTTGTATCCATTCTCTTTTTGCCTTCCATTTGAAGCTCTGTAACACAGAGAAGATTTTTTCCGGTTTTCACTGAAAAGCTGTCCTTTGCCACTTCAATAATCTCACCAAATTCTCCCTCTGCTTGTTCTTCCTTCACAAACGCCTTCCAGATTTTTAAAGTCCTGCCCTGATAGCTAGTATATGCAGCCGGCCAAGGATTTAACCCCCGAATCAGCCTTTCGATTTTTTCGGCAGGCATGGAAAAATCTATATTTCCCATTTCTTTTTTTAATATCTTTGCGTAAGTACTGTCGTCCTCATTCTGCTTTGTAAATACGGCAGTTCCCTTTTCAAGCTTCTCCATAGTTTCAAGAAGCAGCGATGCTCCCGCTCGCATAAGTTTATCATACAAAGTCTGCGTGGTTTCTTCTTTTGCAATCGAAACCACAGTCTTATCAATCATATCCCCTGTATCTATTCCCGCATCCATTTTCATGGTAGTGACTCCGGTTTCTTTTTCTCCGTCTATAATTGCCCACTGAATCGGAGCTGCGCCTCTGTATTTTGGCAAAAGTGAGCCATGCACATTAATACAGCCGTGTTTTGCCATAGTAAGAATACTTTCTGGAAGAATCTGTCCATATGCTGCCACAATAATCATCTCCGGCTCATATTTTAAAAGCTCTCTGACACATTCTTCTTTTTTGATTTTTTCCGGCTGATATACCGGAATACCAAGCGCCACAGCCTTTTCCTTTACCGGAGAAAACTGTACTTTTTTTCCTCTTCCTCTTGGCTTATCACACTGTGTCACAGCCAGCGCAATATCATGTCCGGCGTTTGCGACAGCTTCCATAATATATGCCGCAAACTCAGGCGTTCCCATAAAGATAATTTTCATATCACGCCTCCTCATCCGAAGAGTCACGAAGCTCTCCTTCCACCCTTTCCACATACAGATGACCGTCGAGATGCTCACATTCATGGCAGATTGCCCTTGCCAAAAGCTCTTCTCCCTCTACAATAATTTCATTAAAATCACGGTCCAGCGCCTTTACTTTTACATAATTTGGTCTGGTGACAACACCGACCTTTCCCGGAACACTTAAGCACCCTTCATCTCCGGTCTGTTCTCCAGACACTTCCAGAATTTCAGGATTAATCAGCACAATCGGATTATCCTCCGTATCAATTACCACCAGACGTTTTAAAATTCCCACCTGCGGAGCAGCAAGACCTACTCCATATGCCTCATACATTGTATCAAACATATCATCAATCAATATCTGAATTTTAGGCGTATTCTCTTTTACCGGTTTGCACACCTTTGTCAATATTGAATCTCCCATCGTTCTAATCTTTCTTAAAGCCATTTCCTTATTCCTTTCTCAATATGGTTTCCTTTTTATATAGTTTCCTATTTATATATTTCCCTTTCCTAATATCCATTCATTGGATTTAAATCAAATAAAATATCCGCCTTCCTCAGTTTTACTTCCGCCTTTATCTTTTCTTCTATCGTATTTTTCAAAGAAATAATTTTTTCCTTCTGTGCATGTTTAATATAAATCACTCGGCGGTAAATATCCTTAATTTTAAAAATATTTGCCTGCGCTGGTCCTACAATTCGATAAGACTCTTTTTCTTCCTCAATTATCTTTTTGATTTTTTCACATAAAACCGCTCCATCCTCTTCCTTCTTTGAGGTAATCAGAATTGCCATCATATGTATAACCGGCGGATATTCCATTATGGTTCTGTATAAAATTTCCTTTTCATAAAACTGTTCATAATTCTGCGCTGCTGCCGAAACAATGCTGGCATTTTCAGGCTGATAGGTCTGAATCACGGCCTCTCCATATCTTTCATGCCTTCCCGCTCTTCCCTCCGCCTGTGTCAAAAGCTGAAAAGTCCGTTCCGAGGCCCGATAATCCGGTGCATACAGAGATAAATCAGCGGCTATAATACCTACCAGCGTTACCAGAGGAAAATCATGCCCTTTTACAATCATCTGTGTGCCGATTAAAATATCTGCCTTATGCTCTGCAAAAGCCTTGATAATTCTTTCATGTCCGCCCTTTGTAGAGGTAGTATCTGTATCCATCCGAAGCACTCTGGCATTGGGGTAATATTTTTTTACCTGTTCCTCTACCTTCTGTGTACCAGTTCCAAACCCTGCAATATAGGGAGAAGCGCAGTTTGGACAATATTTTGGCATAGGAAGCGTATAGCCGCAGTAATGACAAATCAAATTTCCTTCTGCACTATTTTCCTTTATGCTGTTTTCCTTTATGCTGTTTTTCTTTGAATGATATGTCAGACTGACGTCGCAGTGCGGACACTTTATCGCTTCACCACAACTTCTGCAGCTTACAAATCCTGCATAGCCTCTCCGATTGATAAAAAGCATAATCTGCTCTTTTTTTTCCAGCCTGTCAAGAATCAGATTGTTCAGCCTTCTGCTGAAAATCGTTTTATTGCCCTCTGACAGCTCCCTGCGCAAATCTACAACAGATACCTTCGCAATTTGACCGGCAGCCCTTTTTTCCAGTTTATGCAGAACATATTCCCCTTGAAGCGCCCGATAATAAGCTGCAACAGAAGGAGTTGCAGAGCCTAAAACCAGCTTTGCACCGCACAGTTTGGCGCGGTAAACCGCTGTTTCCCTTGCATGGTATTTCGGAACTGTCTCACTTTTATAAGAGCTTTCATGCTCCTCATCTATAATTATAATACCTGTTTTTGAAAATGGTGTGAACAGTGCAGAACGGGGACCAATCATAATATCAATTTCTCCCTTTTTTGCCCGCTCAAACTGGTCGTATCGCTCTCCAGCAGAAAGTTTTGAATTAATAATCGAAACTCTGCTACCAAAGACATCAGAAAATCTTTTCACTGTCTGATAGGTCAGAGAAATCTCCGGAATCATGACAATTGCCTGTTTTCCTGCTCTTATTGTTTCCTTAATCAGCTCAATATAAACTCTGGTCTTCCCACTTCCAGTAATTCCGTAAATCAGATGTACTCTTTTCTCACTTTTACCGATATCTTCTACAATTTTTTTCTGTTCTTCATTTAATTCCAATTCTGTTTCCACCGCCGGCTGCCTGTCAAAATCTTCCAGAAAAGTGAGTGGATTTCGATAGACAGTCTGTCGGTCCACCTTTATCACACCCTGCTTTTCCAGTTCTTTTACAGAGGCAGCAGAAACCTTCAGTATATTGACCACATAGGAATAATCCAGCTCCTTTTTCTGAAGAAATTCCTTTAACAGCCGAAGTCTTGCCAGAGCGTGCTTTTTTTCACACAAAGCAAGAAGCTCTGAAAACTTTTCACTGTCTTTATAATCTTCTGCCAGCAGAATCATTTTATTTTCAACTGCCTTTGTTTTCTGCCGGACTGGAATCACCGTTTTTAAGGCCTGATTCATGGTTGCCCCGTAATTTTCTCTGATAAATCCCGCCAGAGCGATTAACTCGGTTTCCACCGGAACCTTTTGCTCCTCGATTTCAAGAATCTTTTTCATTTTGGAAATTTCCCATGCAGGCTTTTTTGTAATCCCTACGACATAACCGCTTATTATCCGGTTTCCTCTGCCAAAGGGAATTTTCACCAGCACACCCACATATATTTTTTCTTCCAGCTCTTTTGGAATAATATATTGGAAGCTTCTGTCCAAATCCTCATGGGAAATATCCACAATGATATCTGCAAAAATCAAAGTACTGCCTCCAGACAATTCATCATCAGCATGGCAATAGTCATAGGGCCGACTCCACCCGGAACGGGCGTAATCGCTCCCGCTTTTTCAAAAACATCTGTATAATCAACATCGCCGCAAAGTTTATTGTTTTCATCTCTGTTAATTCCCACATCGATCACCACAGCACCTTCTTTGATATCCTCTTTTTTAATAAACTTTGGTCTTCCTATGGCCACCACTAAAATATCCGCCTGTTTTGTGATTTCTCTCATATTTTTCGTATGAGAATGAACAATTGTCACAGTGGCGTTTTCCCGAAGCAGAAGCTGTGCCATCGGTTTTCCGACAATATTGCTTCTTCCGATAATCACACAATGCTTTCCGTCTATTTCAATATTACTTCTCTTTAAAAGCTGAATTACGCCATATGGAGTACAGGAAAGAAAACCTTTTTTTCCTGTGGACAATGCCCCTACATTCATTGGATGAAATCCGTCTACATCTTTAAGAGGAGAAATTGCTTCAATAATTTTATTTTCATCAATATGCTCCGGCAGCGGAAGCTGTACCAGAATCCCATTAATATGAGAGTCCTGATTCATTTTATCAATAATATCCAAAAGCTCCTCTTCTGTGGTATTTTCCGGAAGCTCCACAGAAACGGATTCGATGCCTGTATAATCACACGCCTTTTTCTTATTTCCTACATAAACTGTTGAAGCAGGGTCATTTCCTACCTGAATCACTGCAAGGCATATTGATGTTCCTTTTTCCTTCAGTTCTGCCACCTTTTCCTTTATCTCATCCTTTATCTCCTGCGAAATCTTCTTTCCGTCAATCACCAGTGTCATCTTCAAGCTTCCTCCTAATCTTATTTCTAAAACAATCCTGTAATAACTCCATTTTCATCTACATCTATATTATTTGCCGCCGGTTTTTTCGGAAGTCCCGGCATGGTCATAACAGTTCCTGTTACTGCCACTACAAAACCAGCTCCAGCGTTTAAATAAACCTCTCTGATATGAATATCAAATCCCGTTGGTCTGCCAAGCTTCGTATCATCATCTGAAAATGAATACTGCGTTTTTGCCATACATATCGGAAGATGACCATATCCCATTCTGCTGATTTTTTGAAGTGCCGATTTTGCTGCCTGTGTATAAACAACACCGTCGGCTCCATAGATTTCAACAGCGATTTTATGAATCTTTTCTTCCAGTGGCAGTTCATCAGGATAGAGCAGAGTAAATTCACTCTTTTCGCTCTCTGCTGCTGCAATTACTTTGTTTGCAAGAGCGATTCCGCCCTCTCCGCCTTTCTCCCATACCTCGCAGATTTCGAAATCACAGTTTCGAGTCTCGCAGAACTTTTTCACAAACAAAATTTCCTCCTCGGTATCTGTGGCAAAGGAATTTAATGTTACCACTACCGGAATTTTATAAAGCTGCAAATTCTCAATATGCTTTTCCAGATTGACAATTCCCCGTTTCAAAGCTTCGACATCTGGCTCTGACAAATCCGCCTTTGCCACTCCTCCATTGTACTTTAATGCACGAACAGTCGCAACAAGCACTGCGGCATCAGGCTTTAATCCCGCCTTTCTGCATTTAATATCAAAAAATTTCTCCGCGCCCAAATCTGCGCCGAATCCTGCTTCTGTCACCACATAGTCGGCAGTTTTTAACGCTGCCCTTGTCGCTCTTACTGAATTACAGCCATGCGCAATATTGGCAAACGGACCACCATGTATCAGTGCCGGCGTATGTTCCAGCGTCTGAATCAGATTTGGATTAATCGCATCCTTTAAAAGTGCTGCCATTGCCCCCACCGCTTCCAATTCTTTTGCCGTTACCGGTTCTCCATTGTAATTATAAGCAACAATAATATTTCCAAGCTTTTCTTTCAAATCCTCCATATCTTCAGCCAGACAGAGAATCGCCATAATCTCTGATGCCACTGTAATTACAAAATGGTCCTCGCGTACCACGCCGTCTGCCTTAGAGCCAATACCCACCACAATATTTCGAAGCACTCTGTCATTCATATCCAGACATCTTTTCCATATTATCTGTCTGGTATCTATATTTAATGCATTTCCCTGCTGAATATGGTTATCCAGAAGAGCGGCAAGAAGATTATTTGCAGAAGTAACAGCATGTAAATCTCCTGTAAAATGAAGGTTTAAATCTTCCATGGGAACTACCTGCGCATAACCGCCTCCTGCGGCTCCGCCCTTTATGCCAAAGCATGGACCCAGAGACGGCTCTCTAAGCGCAATAACGGCTTTTTTTCCAAGTTTTCCAAACGCCTGCCCAAGCCCTACACTGACTGTTGTCTTTCCCTCCCCTGCCGGAGTGGGATTAATCGCTGTTACAAGGATTAATTTTCCGTCTTTGTTGTGGCTGACACGACGATAATAGTCATCTGATATCTTTGCCTTATATTTTCCATAAAGCTCTATGTCGTTTTCCTGTATTCCAAGCTGCTCTGCTATTTTCTGAATTGGAAGCATGGTTGCTTCCTGTGCAATTTCAATATCTGTTTTCATGAATACCTCCATTTTTTGCTGACAATCAATCTATTTTATAAGATTTTCGAGTTCGATTTGTGTGACCAGTACCTTTCGCGGCTTTGTGCCTTCTTCCTCTCCTATAATACCGGCTTCTTCCAACTGTTCAATAATTCTTGCCGCGCGGTTAAAGCCGATTTTAAACACTCTCTGAAGCATACTGGTAGAAGCTTTCTCCTTTTCTACCACAAAGCGCGCTGCATCCATAAAATATTCATCTCTTCCATTGTTTTCGGCTGCGTTTGCGGAACCGGAAGTCTCCACCGGCTGACTTGCTACATATTCAGAGATACTTTCGTCATAATTGGCTCCATCTGCCTGAGAACTCCAGAAATCAACAACTCTCTGAACCTCCGCATCAGAGACAAAGGCTCCCTGCAGTCTGACCGGTTTGACGTAGCCAGACGGATAAAACAGCATATCGCCGTTTCCAAGCAGCTTTTCCGCTCCTACTGAATCAATAACAGTTCGCGAATCCACACCGGAAGATACCATAAGGGCGCATCGGGAAGGAATATTCGCCTTAATAAGACCTGTAACAACGTCTACCGACGGCCTCTGCGTCGCAATAATCAGATGAATCCCCGCTGCTCTTGCAAGCTGTGCCAGACGACAGATAGATTCCTCAACCTCCTTTGCTGCAGCCATCATCAAATCTGCCAGCTCGTCGATAACAATTACAATCTGCGGAAGAAGTTTTGGGCCTTCCTCAGCACCGGTCATACCCGAAATTTTTTCATTATAACCCTTTAAATCCCGAACATTACATTCTGCAAATTTTTTATATCTGTCCTGCATCTCCGCTACCGCCCATTTTAAGGTGTTTGATGCCAGTTTCGGGTCTGTGACCACAGGCTGCAGAAGGTGCGGAATTCCGTTATAAATCCCAAATTCCACTACTTTTGGGTCTACAATAATCAGACGCACTTCATCAGGCTTCGCTCTAAACAGTATACTCATAATAATAGAATTTGTAAATACAGATTTTCCGGAACCGGTAGTTCCCGCAATCAGAAAATGAGGCATCTTTGCAATATCCGTCACTACTACCTGCCCCGCAATATCCTTTCCGGCTGCAAAGGCAATCTTGGATTTATGTCCAATCAGCTCTTTTGATTCTATCAGTTCACGAATTGTCACTGTATCCCTCACCTTGTTAGGCACTTCTATACCAATTGTTGATTTGCCCGGTATTGGCTCAATACGGATATCCGTTGCTGCCAGATTCAGTTTGATATCATCAGCAAGCGTTGTGATTTTATTTAAACGGATTCCTATCTCTGGCTGAATTTCATACCGCGTAACCGAAGGCCCCTTGTGAAATTCCGTCACCTTCGCCTTTACTCCGAAATTTTGAAGAATCTGTTCCAGCTTATCCGCAGTTTCTCCAAGTTCTTCTTCATTGATATTATTATTGCTGTTTTGGTTTTTATTTAAAAGATTTGTTCTTGGCAGTACATAATTTTTCGATTTTTTTACTGGCTGTACAGCCTCCGCCTCAAAGATGCTGTTTTCCACATCTGCTCTGGCGATTTCTACGGCACCGTCAGGTCCAAGAGCCGATTCATTCCTTCCCGCTCCTGTTTCAAAACGCTCCGTCTTTCCAGCCTGCTCTTCTTTGCTAAACTGTTCTATTTCTGCATATTGCTCTTCTGTTTCAGAAAGCTCCATTTCTGTATAGCTGTCAGACTTTGGCTGGCTGGATATTTTGGCCGGAGAAATTCCTGCCATTGTCCCTGCTCCATATATGCCGGTCATTCCGAATGCCGGTCTGCTCATTACTGCCTTTGCACTTTCGCTGACCTGTATTCTTTCCTTTGCCTTATAATTTCCGTCTTTATCTATATAAACAAGCTCCTCTTTTTCTTCTTTTTCTACCGAGATATCTTCCACAGATTTTATAAAGGAAGCTGTAACATTTGTGCGGAAACTTTTTGGTATCTCTTTCTTTTCATTCTCCTGATAGGTTTCATAACTTCCTCTTGGCTCTTCCTGAGCAGAATATGCAATCTGTCCCTCGTCACTGAATTCGTTTTCTTCTTTTATTTTCTCTCCTTTTATTTGTGTATCTTCACTCTCGTCTTTAATTTCTTCAAGATTTTTATCCTTTTCTGTATCTGTAATAATATCTATCATTGTCGGCCTTTGTGATACAGGTTTTTTCTTTTTCTTTGCTCCTGCCTGTATAATGCTTAACGCCTCTTCTTCTGTAAATGCCTGCTTTAAAGTTTCCTCGTTAATTTCATGCATCCCTTCTACTGTTTTGTCAGGGTCTTCGATTTTATTCAGATTTACTCCCTTTGCAACCTTGTGAATCCGTCTGTTTTTCTGATACTGCTTTTCTCTGGCATGTTCCTTTGAGTTTTCTCTGATTCTTGATACATCCTCTCTGGCAGTATGATATACCTTTCTGCTTCCTTTTTTTACTCCTCCGATAAAAGAACGCTCTGTAACAATCACACAGGAAATAATAATAAAAATAAACAGCAGAATATAAGTGCCGACTACTCCGACAATTTTACAGAGCAGCCCGATAAACAGTGCACCGATAAATCCGCCTCCACATTTGTTTTCTCCGCAGTAAAAATAGTAATAAAAGCCCGTATTATCTGCATGATATCCCATAAAAATAAGCTGTATCAGAGAAATCAGAAAAATCGTCAATGCCAGAACAGCAAAAAATTTATGGAGTGCCTTTTTATTTTTTCTGTTTGAAATAAGAAAGGCAGCAGCCACAAAAATAAGCACTGGCAGAATATATGCTATTACACCTGTCATGCCAAACATAAAATAGCTGATATAGCTTCCCACAGGCGGAAGCAGTCCGAAATTACTGAGCATTAAAAGAAAAGTAAGACCAAGAGCAAGCAGAAGTTTTATCTCTCCCCGAATCTTTATATCCTTTTCCGTCAAAACATATTTATCCTCATAAACAGAAGAAGCTTCTTTTTTTGCCGTTCTGCCTTTTTTTATATTTCCTTTTTGCATATTTCCTTTTGATATACTTCTTTTCTGCGCTACCTTCGCGGCGGATTTTGCATTCTGCGCCAACGCTGACACCTCCTGACTTACTTTTATATTGTATTATTTTACTATCAAACAGCTATTTATTCAAGTAGTTTTTTCCAAACATATATTCCTTCATATTTTACTAGCCAGCAGAAATATGCCTGCAAAGTATTTTCCTGTGAAAAAAGAAAGACTCCCATATCTGGAAGCCCTGCTGCCATCCCTGTTACAATGAAAAATTTTTTTCTCCTCTCAGTACATTTATCAGCTCTTCTAGTACTTTCAGATATTTATAATACTCCTTTTCCCCTACATCACAGGGCATTGAATATTTCTTTCCATTGTTTGTATGAACTGTCAAGCCCTGCGAAAACAGCCCTCCTGAAATCTCAAAATGAGAAATATCCTCCACTGGTATTTCTCCGCTTTCAAACATTCCCTTATAATATAAATTCTTGGTGGTTACTGCCACGCCCTCTTTTCCGTTTAAACGTCTTGAAGTATCATTTATAAGCATTACATACTCAAACTTTCCCGAATTTACAAATGAATCTGTAACCTGCTTTACCTTAAATTCATCGTCTCCAAATAGGATTCTGCCATCCAAAGGCTTATCCGAAACGCGCTCCTTAAAGCTCTCAAGAAGCTCTTTCCATTCCTGACGCCTCATTCTGTCAAGCTTTTTTTCCATAGCGGCAGCCAGATTTTGTACATATACCGTTTTAAACGGAATCACTTCAAGCTCGCGATAGGCGTGATAAAGCCTGTCTTCGTCAAACTCATCAAAGTTTTCAAAATTTTTCTGTGCCTCAAGCTGCTGATTTTCAAAAAAACGCTCTGTTTCAGGGTTTAAAGAAGTCTGCGGCTGCATAATAGAAAGACATAGTCCTGCCGCTTCCGCATTTTTCTGGACATCTTCCCATCCGCTGAGCATGGGCACCGTAACATTTTTATATTTATCATATGCCTCTTCATAAGAAAATCCTTCTCTGCCTCTGCAAAATTCCATATTGGAAAGCCATTTCCCATATGTCTTTTTCAGGTAATCCGTCGTTCGGATATACTCTCCAAAAGAAACACTGCATGCAAGCTTTTCCAATACCTGCTTCATGGTAGAACGAATCTCCTCCAAAGGCGTATACTGAAATACTTGATAAAAAATATAATCACAATGTCCCGCCAGCTTTTCGTCCGGTATAATTCCGGCATACTCCCGCAAAAGGCAGATTGCGGCAAATTCTGCCGTTCCTTTTTTTATCGCCGGAATCCTGCCTGATTCTGCCTTTATCCCAAAATATCTGTCCCAGATTATTTTCTTGGTCACAGGCTCTGACAATGTGAGTACAAAATGATAAAATCCCGTCTTTACTACATCCACCATAATTTTTCTCCTGTATAAACTATTTTAATATATTTTTCATAATACCCAGATTCACAAAGGTTTCCAGATAAGAAGCCAGTACATTTAAAATCAAAATAATAAAAAGACATTTCAAATAAGGCATAAGTTTCGCCTTTAAAATCATCCGTATTGCCTCCCGAAGCTGCACATGTGTATCTTCTCTATACCCCTGAATACAGTGATAAATCTCCTTGCTGAAACTGACCAGCATCATAACCATCAGTACATAGGCAATATAGTGCGGAAAAATAGATGTACCATACAGCAAAAGCCCTCCCGCTCCATACTGAAGCACATATACACTGATTAAAATTCCGACTGTCAGCCCCTTATAGGCAAGAAACAGCTCTGCAACGATTTTGCCAAAAGAAGTAAAACTCAATACCAGCAGAAAAAGAATCTCCTTGCTTCTGTTCCAGAATGAATACAAAAAAAGCTCCTTTTTCTCCACATCAGACTCATGAAATTTCTCAATAAAATATTTGCTGTAAATACCAAACTTATCGTATTCGTCGCCACAGAAAATATTGATAAACAGGGTTCCTGCCACTACTCCTATAATAAAAACCGCCAAAAGTCCCACAGTATTTACAATACGGGCAGAACTAGTTACAGCAAACGGCCTTGCAGGAACATTCCTTGTAGAATTTCTCTTTACTGCCTTTAGTGGCTTCTCTTCCGTTTTTTTCTTTTTTGGCGCAGCCGCGCTTATGTAGGTAATGTTTTTCAGCATATTCTTTCCTTCCTTTCAGAGGTATTTCATATTATCTATATGAAAGGAACGAAAAAATATGCCTGAATCCTACTTTTTCAATATATATTTTGTATAATACGTCATAATAGCTGCTACTGTTTTTGCATCCTGAATGGTAAAATCAGAAACCATTTTTACAAGCTCTTCAATATCATATTCATAAACATCTACATACTCTCCCTCATCTAAATGCTGCTTTGTTTTTACAAGGTCTGTCGCTACATAGATATCTATCAGCTCATTACAGAAGGCAACTGTTGTCCGAATACTTAAAAGCTGTTCCAGATGGTCTGATTTATATCCGGTTTCTTCCTCAAGCTCTCTTGCCGCACACACAATCGTCGGCTCATCGACGCTGTTTCTTCCTCCTGCCGGAATTTCGAGCGTAAATCTGTCCAAAGCGTTTCTATACTGCTTTACCATCAGTATTTTTCCATCTGCTGTTACTGGGACAACCGCAGCCGCTCCCTTATGTTTAATAAAATCATACTGCTCTGTTTTTCCATCCGGCCGTTCGACAGTATCTTCACACAGGTCGAAAATATGACATTTTTTAATAACTTCTCTTCCGATTCTTTTTAATGGTTCCATTTCTGCCTCCTGATAATTGAATATTTTTATTTGATATTTTCTGCTTTCTCATAACATGCATCCGTTGCTTTTATAATACTGTTTCGAAATCCATATTCCTCCAATGCTGCCACGCCGGCAATTGTCGTTCCTCCTGGTGAACAGACAGCATCCTTTAATTCTGCCGGATGCTTTTTGGTTTCCAGCACCATTTTGGCCGCTCCCAGAACTGTCTGCGCCGCCATTTCCAGAGCAGACTGTCGTGGAATACCGTATTTTACTACGCTGTCAGCCAGCGATTCAATAAACATATATACATATGCCGGCGAACTTCCCACCGCACAGGTGACAGCGCTCATCAGTTTTTCTTCTACTACTGCATATTTTCCAAAGGATTTAAAGATTTTTTCAATCATTTCCTTTTCACTGAAAGAAAACAGCGATGCGTCAAAACTCACTCCTGTCATTCCTTCACCAAGCAGTGCGGGAGTATTTGGCATGGCACGCACCACTCTTGAATCATACCCAAGCTTATTGGTCAGATATTCAATCGAAATTCCCGGAGCCAGAGAAATAATTACATGCTCCTTTGTAATAACATTTTCAATATTTTTAATAACCTGGTCATATACCTGCGGCTTTACTGCCAGAATCAGATACTTTACATTGTTTGCAAGCTCAGCGTTGCTCTCCACATAATGAAGTCCTGTTTCCTCAGCAAGCTTTCTTCCAAAAATGTCATTTTTTCTTGTAAATAATATATCATCTTTATCAAATACCTTCAGCACTCCCTTTAACATGGAATACCCCATATTGCCCATTCCGATAAATCCTATTTTTGCCATTTGTATTTTCCTTTCCTCTCACTGTGTTAACTGTTTCAGCCATGCAGCCTGTCTTGTATGAACTGCGCAAACTGAAAGTCAGATGTACTTTTTCACATCTGACTTTACCATAAAATTTATAAAATATCTACTAAAATTTCAACCAATTCTATCTATTTTAATTCAATCAGGAACTTTTCAATTCTGGAAAGTCCTTCCTCAATCTGCTGTATGGAAATGGCGTAAGACAATCTGATATGGTCATCATATCCAAAATCAGTACATGGAACAACTGCCACATTATACTCCTCTATCAAAATCCTTGCAAATTCCGCAGAGGTTTCAATCTTCTTTCCCTTATAAGACATCTCCAGTGTTTTGCTGATATCTGCAAATACATAAAATGCACCGTAAGGCTCTTTTGCTGAAATATGATGCATACTGGAAATCTTCTCATACATATACTTTCTTCTTAAATCAAACTCATGCACCATCATTTCCATAGCGGACTGGTCCCCTGTCAGCGCTTCCACAGCCGCCTTCTGAGCAATTGAGTTCGGGTTTGAAGTCTGGTGGCTCTGTATTCCGGACATCAGCTTTGCAATTTCCACACTGGAACCTGTATAACCGATTCTCCAGCCTGTCATAGCATAAGTTTTTGCAAGACCGCTGACAGTAATGGTTCTTTTATAGATTTCTTCATTTAAAGATGCGATGCTTACATGACGGTTTCCGTCATATACAAGATACTCATACATCTCATCAGCTACCACATAAATATCGTTCTTTATTACGTAATCTGCGATGGCTGAAAGCTCCTCCTCAGAATAAATCATACCGGTAGGATTGCTTGGAGAATTTAAAATAAGAGCCTTGGTCTTTTCGGTAGTAGCGGCCTGAAGCTGCTCTACGGTTACTTTATATCCATTTTCCTGTTCGCCTCTCACAAATACTGGTTCGCCGTCTGCAAGCATAACGATTTCAGGGTAACTCAGCCAATATGGAGATGGGATAATTACTTCGTCTCCCGGATTTAAAATTGCCTGAAAAACATTTGTTAAGGAATGTTTTCCGCCATTGCTGATGACAATCTGGTCTGGTGTATAATGAAGGTTGTTGAATTTTTGAAATTTATCACAAACAGCCTGTTTTAATTCGTTGGTTCCGGATGCAGGGGTATACTTTGTAAAGCCATTTTTGATTGCTGAAACAGCGGCATCACAGATATTTTCAGGAGTGTCAAAATCCGGTTCTCCGGCTCCAAAGCCTACAACATCAATTCCCTGTGCCTTTAATTCTTTTGCTTTGGCTGTAATTGCCAGTGTGGAAGATGGTTTTACGGCCTGAGCTTTTCTTGATAGTGTTAATGACATTTTTAATCATCCTTTCTTTGTTCAATAAAAGTTATTGTATAAATCATGTCTGCGGGTGGTGTCCGTGATACAAGTACTTTAGTGCACAGTCGGCAGACACACTTGGTACATTATAATACAAAGAAGGGATATTGTCTAGGGGATTGTGAAAAAATTTTTTGGAGGGAAGCGGGAGGAGGTTGGTGAGGGAGTGATGTAAGTGATATAAATGATATAAATGACGTATTAGAAGGAAATGAACCTTTTGTTCTGGACTCGCTCTCGCTCCATTCAAACGCAGCGGACACTAAGTTCTCAACGCTTCTCCCTTTGGTCAAAGCGCTGAAAACTAAGTGCCGGCGTTTTCATAGGGTCCTGAACAAAAAATTCATTTCCTTCTGATACTGTGCTTCATAAAATGTCAGATATATGGTTTCATTTTTTATATGCTGTCAGGACTCCACAGGCCATTAGCGGCATAGTTGTAGGAGTAAACTCTTTTGGCATAAATGGCAGCGTATTTATAATGATTTTCGTATACGTAGTTAATCATTTTGTATACTGTGCCTGTGTCAAATGTATATATATGTCCGCCAGAGGCGTTATAATATTCATCATATACACTTTGTGATGCGACTACATAAGCTGTATATGGAAATACGGTTTTTTCACATTTCATATATGCTGAAGAATCATCCTGTTTTTCACGTAATTCAGTAGAAGTAGTTCCACCAGCAGCAGTCTTAAAATAAAATTCAAATACTGTATCTTTATAATTTGATGCTGATACTGGAACAGTATAAAACATCATTAAAATTGTTAATAGTATAATGGCTTTAGAAATATGTTTCTTTATTTTCATCTTCATTTTCCTTTCCTTGTTAATTGAAAATATTA
>ERZ778516.908-NODE-908-length-23920-cov-13.195433_pt1 | contig 23920 bp, 27 predicted proteins | sample MGYA00510342_ERZ778516 | MGnify/ENA primary metagenome ERZ778516 (study PRJEB29527, sample SAMN07138961) | mouse gut metagenome | material: feces | host: mouse | place: China:Nanjing | collected 2016-01-25 ... | reverse complement strand
GGCTTTAGTTATTATCACAGCAAATTTTAGCAGTTCATCGTCCATATTGTCATAAAATTTTACCTCTGTCATTTTGCCATTTCTCCATCTGTATTCTTAATTTATTCCAATCTGTTACCATTATAATTTTTTATCTTCTGTATACGGCAAATCAAAGAATTTTACCCCATCTATTTCTGAAATACCCACATATATTTTATCCGTATACCGTCCATATGTGCAAAAGTGCTCCATGACATATTTTGCTGTAAACGGCATTAACCATTTGCATATGCCTTCATTAGAAGCCAGATTATCATCTACATGTTCTTTTAGATTGGCAAAAAATAATAATTCTGCCTGATTTCCCCCCTCCTGTTCGTTGCTTTTTGCGTTCCGGTAGCCTTCATCGGAGAAGAATAAATTCCACAAATTTTCTGTCCGGAGAATTCATGGCAAATTCCAAATGGGGGATTTTCTTTGGCGGATGCTGTTTCAGCCGCCCGCAGCTTTTTGCCGCAGCTCCTCACGTTTGGGATAAAGCACATAATTGAATAAATAGTTATCGTCGTCCAGCAAGCGTTCATCCCACACATCCTCATCATTCCAGGAACCCATGTAAACCACATGGCCATTTTTTATCAGGCAGTGCAGCCCCTCATCCTCCTGCCAGTCACAGCCGCCACTCAGATTCAGTACAGGGATTTCCGGCTCCCTGGGAACCTTGATGTCCAAGCTGCCAAACTCCATATAACGAAGAACCTCTAACGGCTCTTGTATGTTCTGTATACCTTCGTCCAACAGTTCCCCCTTGCTTGTGGATTCTAACTCATCCTGAAGGTAATACAGAGCGTATTGGCAGATTTCCCTTACCAGAGCTTCATCTACCTCCGACAACCACCGAACGGACTGGGCAACGTACTCCGCTGTAACACCCTCGTCACAAGCCACCTCAATCTGCTTGTGAAAATAAGGGAATTCTACATAGCCTGTCACCCTATCAAATTCATCTGTCCCGACATCTATTAAAATGTCCTCAAAGCGCAGTCCTGACATATGTAATTTCCTCCTTTGGAAAAATCTTGGTTTGCCGATGGTTCCATTATACCGCAATCACTTTCCAGAAGGAATAGCCTTTACAAAAAATTCATTTACCGTGAAATTGCCACGTCCACAGCATACGGTCAGTTTACGGCCATCCATCCGCCCTATTGGAACATAAGGAAGATTATCTTCCAAATTTTCCGTTACCTCCGTATATTCTTCTGGTTTGTTTATAACTTTTGATTTGTCTAACATTTATTATCTCTTTGATTCAAATGAAATTATTTTATTTTTCGGTATTCTCATTCCAAACACCTCCCACTCTTTCTGGCTATGTGCTTTGGAATCCCCTTTTTAGAAGCTGAGCCTGCATAAACGGCTTTACCTATTGGTTTCATCCCTGCAGCCTTAAAAAATTCGTCCATATTGCGTATATTAATTAGCATAGTCCCCATAATCCCACTGTCCGGAATATTGAATCTCCCCATTCTCCAGATACATCGTCCCTGTCCCATGGTAATCGCCATTCTTCCATTCACCTTCATAAAACACTTGTTCCGACATCGGATAATACTCTGTCCCCACCCCATGATACCTTCCTTTTTTTACGCCTCCTTCATATGCTAAGCAGCCCAACTCATAGATTTTAAATTCCCCATTCATTTCCCCTTTCTCATAAGTGCTTTTGGTTATCCCTGAGGTACGGCAGAAGTTCATCCCATCAATACCTCCTGCCCCTTTGTTCGACTTTACTTTCTTATATGCATTGTTCAGATTAGCCGGTTATAAAATCTTCTCCAACAGCCTGTCCGTCTGAAAGTCTGTGATGATGCGGTTGTTTTCAGCAATCCTCTGACAGGCGGACACTTCTGCATACTCTTTCGATTCCGTCGATACCATTTGCAGATAGTCCTCAATATGAAGTTGTCTGTCCTTAAATTTGTCATTGGTTACATTCATTTACTCACATCTCCTAAAGTTCAGTCCTTTCCATCATGTTTGCAACTACGATGGTACTATGACCTCTGCTGACTTCTCGCCATTCGTTGTTACTCACGGATTTCATATTCTGTTTTCATCCGCTGACGAGACCTCCCTTGGTACCACACGTTTCTTTCTCTCCATATATCTGCCACATTTACCATACTTAATTCCGAGCAGTTATTGGACTTTGCTTTGTATGGCAACCTTATCCTTAACTATAGCCTGATGTGATTTCTGTCCGTCAGACCAGAGATTTGCCTCCACCTTCCTTCAGATTCCCCTCGCGTTAATCATAATCCTTGTTATGAATAGGACACCCTTGGTCTTGGCTGTATCCTTCCCACTGCCCGGGCGGATTAGGGACTTTCACCCATTAGAAACGTGCGCCGCAAGGCGTACCACAAAAATACAGCTATCGGTTTCCCAATAGCTGCATTGCAGTTTGCCGGCCCCTGCCAGCCTATCCATTCTTTTGTATATTTCAGCAAATATCCCAAATGCCCGCTGAATCTCTGGGACAAGCCTTATAAAGCCTTCCGGCCTCTAGCCCACAGGCCGCCTTTTTCCTGTGCCGCAGTTTGCACAAATTCTATTACATCATTTCATGGATTCGCTGTCATACGTTTTCTTATAGCTACGCATGGTTTCCGGTCTGCCAGCACCACTTTGCAATCTTCTCAACCAATGCAGCATCCACTTTGCCATAGGGGATACGGATAGTCCCCTTGTCCGTTTTATAGCCCTGAAGTTCTTCCGCAAAATGTATGACGGCTTCCGGGCCAGGATAAAGCCCAATGTGTTTCTTTGAAGCGGCAAAATGAAGGATATTATGCTCTTTCCAATAAGTCGGCATGCTCCATGAGATACGTTCTTCCGCTTCAGGCAGCGCCCTTTGCAGGACCTGGCGGATATACCGCAGATCTTCCTGTTTATCCGCATCCTGGCTCAGGATATATTCATCAACCGTTTTGGGCTTCTCACCACAGTAATGGCCCTGCCCTTTTTTCTTAAATACCCTTCCACATCCTGGGCATTTCCACATGGATGCCTTCCCACCGTCCCTTTCCTGTAAAACACCCTCAACAATGCCGCCAAAAAATCCTTTGATATCATGAGGGGCTTCTACATAGGCAGCATCCATATCTTTATTTTGAAGCATCTCCTCATTAAGTTTCAGTTCCACATCATCCCTCCTTATGAAACGGCCATCACAATGCCGCTATTTCCTTAAAATCTGTTCCATTTTTTTACCCTTTGCCAGTTCATCCACTAACTTGTCAAGATATCTGATCTCCTGCATCAGAGAATCTTCAATGTTTTCCACACGCACACCGCATACAGTCCCCCGGATGAGCCTGCGGCCAGGGTTCAGCGCAGGCGCCTGCCTGAAAAAATCGCCATATACCAGGTCACTGTGCAGGAAGCCGCGGATGGCGTCACTGCTGTACCCAATCAGCCAGGAGGCAATTCCATCCACCTCGTCTTTTGTGCGGCCTTTTCTTTCTGCTCTTGCTATCAGCATCGGGTAAACCTTTGCAAAATACATCCCAAATATCTTTTCATTTTCCATTCTATCCTCCTCGCAGATATTGTCAGCGCCATTCCTTCTTCCGGACGGCATACTGTCCGGGTTATTGGCGAAAGAATCCAAACTATGAACGGCACGGATCCGTAAGTTCCACTTCCTGCCAAAAACCGGAATTGCCTCTGAGCCATGAATGATATATTTCATTTCTTTACCCTATGCGCCGTAATAACTGTATAACTATGAGCGTTTACAGTTATAATACAGTTTCCTGCATTCGCATACCAATTCTTCCCATTCCTTGTAATAACAGTATTTGCAGAATTGATTTTGGTTTTACACCAGCCAACTACATCATCTGTATCTAAAGATAGATTTCTTTTAATGCGTTCTTCCCCTAATTCCGTTGTGTGCAATTTATCCAAATTTTTTCGTAAGCCATTATCCATATCCATTTTGCAATTATCCTTTCTCCGTTTACAGATACCAATTTGCCGTTGCCTTATATTTTATTGCGGCAAGGCTTTGGGGACTGCCATAGCCCATACAGGACGGCTGCGCTGCTTTGGGATATGCTTCGTTCTTATTCTTCCTCGTCCAGCTTGAATAATTTCAAATATGGGAGGCGGCCTTCCGCCTCTTCTCCGTAGACATATAAAGTGTCGGTTTCCATATCCAGGCAGGTATGGCAGCAGCGCCCGCCCGGAAAGGGATAGGGCTCCCGCAGGCGCTGGAAGTCTACCCCAGCCTCATCCAGAATTGCCTGTATGTACTCTGGATTTACTGTGCCGTAGCCATCTGCATTGCTCTCGCATTCCAAAACCTCTATGATGATGGACAGGACAAAGGAGGAAACGGAACCTGCCAAAGGAACCCAGTGGTACATGGTATCCTGGTCGTTGAAATACACCACCGGGTCGGGCTGCCCCAGATCCTGTTTCCGGATTCCCGCATACCAGCAGCCCTGGTTCTCGTGCCAGAACAGCAGATAGTTGTCCAGCCGTTCCTCCCAGCGTTCCCTGGGCAGCGCCCACAGCCGTTCTTCCTCCTCGCTGCCGGTTTCATTGTGCTCCCTGAAACCCAGCATATCTCCCTCAATGTAATCATGGGAAAATGTCAGGTTTCCGCCAAAGGGCTTGGCGTCCTTGTCCGGAATGTGCATAGGGTGCAGCATATCATTCAAGCTGGCCCGGCCACAGGCCAGAAGGAAGCCCCGTAAAGCCGCAGGAAGCTTGAACCCCGCACTGGCCTCATAGGCGGAAACCAAATCCTCCGAAAAGCCTTTGGCCGCTTCTCCCTCCTCCCCAAATAAAGGTTCCGCCCACTGAACCAGTTCAATGGGGGAAATCTGATATCGCTTTTCACCCATAATAACGTCCTCCTATTCACTCTGTTGATTCCATCATATATGCTATTCCTTTATTGAGATTTTCCAATATGTTTTCCACAGAACTATCTTTTTCGTCAAAATAAAAGTATGGTTTTTGCAGTGGGCCTTTTCGTTTATCTAAAGCCTCAAACAGCACAAAACGGTGCGGATGGAACCCTTCTGGTTCAACGGTTAATTCAGCAAGATAATTCGTACTTTCAATAATGTACCGCAAATAATCTTCCTGTTCCATTAGAAATTCCACATTTATCCCGCCACGGTACAGTTCCCGGACAGCCCTAATCCACATTTGTATGGAACCTGTCACTTCATACAATTCCATTTTATTATTTTTCCATTGTAATGGAGCACGTTGCCCAGCCCGGGATACGTTCCAGATGCTCCAGCCACTCCAACTGAAAGCCTGTGGAGGAATAGCCGCGCCCATAGAAAAAATATTCTTCCGGAAACACGTCCTCGCCAATCCAACGCAGTCTATCACTGGACAGCTTGTATTCAAAACTCCAGTTTTGCCAGAAGCCCAGAGCGGAGTCGCCAAGCCGGTTATCATAGCCAGGCCGGGCCAGGAACGGCCCTTCCTCAGCCCGCCCTGCAGGCGGGAGGGCGGCAAAGATAGGGTTCTCCCCGCCCAGGCCGGCACGGTATCCCATCAGCCACATGGTTAAGTTCATCAGGTCGAAAAATTTCACTCCTCCTACATTAATTCTTTCTTTAAAGCCTTTGTAATCAGTTCTTCCCTTGCGCCCAGGAATTCCTCAAAATTCCCGAACCCCAGATCAACATCTGGGATAAAATGTTTTTCTTTGTAGGCTTTCAACTGTTCTGGGCCGGAAAATGCCTGCCCCAGCCACTCGTCAAAATCTTTGTCCTTCTTTTCTTCATTTGGGGTTGCCTCCAATAGCTGGAGGTTCCCAAGGTAATTTACATTTTTCAGATAAAAACGGATGCTTTCTTCCGGTATGCCCCTTTTTGCAAGTTTCTTCTGGGTGAATTTACTCTTAGGATAAATATGGTCTACATGGAAATTATTTTTCAAATCTGCCCATGGATAAAGGACAGACAAGATAACCAGCAAATCCCCCGTCCCATACTTTGCCCACAAAAGGTTGCCAATGCTGTCATCCGTAAAGGTAATATCCCTATTTGTCCCCTTAAAGTAATCTGCAATCTGTGCATAAGGGAAGGAACCGGGATTCTTATCAATAATGGCCCTTACCGGCTTTAAAATCCCATCCGGCATAAAGCTAAATACCCTGTTCAGCATGGATGCCACAAACCATTTTTTGATAAGCCGCCTGTCCTCTGCATATGCGCTTGACGCCACGAAATTGGATGGCATGCCTATCGACTTGATGTAATATGCTATGGGGATGAACAAATTATTTGAAGTAATATTTTCCCTGTTATACCCATAGGAAGCTACAAGCTCCACGGCCGTCCGAAAAGCCCTTGTCAAATCTTCCCAATTTTTTTCTATCACAAGCATATTGGAGCGGTTAAAATTATCCACCTTAAACGAGATATCAGAAAAACCGCTTAATACCAGGCAGGATTTCAGGAGGATGTCCTTCCCTATATGAAAGCCCCTGCCGACCATATTCACTTCATCCATAAAGTTCGTCAATTCCTCCCGGGCATCCTTTTCTTTCCACTGGGCTGTGGCAAAAGAAAGCAGCAGGTCGGAATAGCTCAGTGTTGTGCCCCCGCTATTGACACGGATAAAAATATTCAATACTTTATCAAGCTCGGTGCTTTCCTCCAAATAATAGCTTATGGACTGGTTCCTTCGGATAACAGCAAATAATTTAAACAGCGCTTTATTGGCAAATTTCGCTTGCGGCAGCACATTTAAATGGTTGTCAAACAGAATATCATTTATTTCAAATTCTTCCTTTACATCCAGAATGTTCCCAACCTGATACCAAAAGTACACGGGGTTCCCAGACGGATCCAACTGGGAATTCATGCTTTCCACCTCGGAATCGGTAAGAAACCTGAAATCATAGGACAGCTCCGTATCTTCGGATTCCCCCAGCAGGTTGAGGTATAGCTTCCTTGGCGGATATGCCAGCGGGTCATTCCATTTTTTGTGGGGCGTTTTGTAGGCATAAGACCCCTTCAAGCCAATATACAGAGAAGTCATCCTCTGCTGCCCGTCCAATATTGCAATAATATCGTCAGAACCACTGATATTGGCTTTTGGGTTGTGCTTTCCTGTCCTCTGGTGGTAATTCCTTAAAAATTCATAGAAACTAAATTCCTTTGCTTTTTCCTTTGGCACTTCCCAAAATAAAAATGTGTTAATCGGATAACCCATCATCAGGCTATCAAATAACTTCTCTATCTGTTTTGGGCTCCATACAAATTCCCTTTGGATAGATGGGAGTAAATATTTTTTTGAATCAATGTTTTTTACCACACTCTCTATGGTAAGCGGCGTTTGGTATGCCATGTTACACTCCTCCTGTTCATTACCTGCTGCCGCCCATTTTGCCGGAAACCGTTTTCTACAAAACTTTTCTGAAAAACAGTTCCAAGGGCTGGTCAAAGGGCGTATTGTGAAATACTAACCCGCCGCAGTCTATGTACCCTAGCTTCCGGTATAAATGCTGTGCGCCCTCGTCAGCCTGCGTTGAAATCAATACCATCTGATACCCCTGGTTTTTCATTTCATTTTCCCAAGAAAGCACTGCCTGTCCCGCAAGCCCTTTCCTACGGTATTCTTCATCCACAAACAAAAAATTCATAAATGGAACCTTATCCCATAAAATGCAATGGGATAAAACCCCAACGCGCCGGTTTCCTTCCCAGATGACATATCCGGACTTTGTATATACCCGGTTGGCATAGCCTCTATCGTCAACATGCTGGTCCAAGCCCATTACAAATTCCTTATCCCTGTCCGTTACGGATTTTAATTCCATATGTCCCCCTTCCCAAACCATCCCTATAATAAAAAAGAATGAGCACAGCGCATTCTCCGCGCGCGAGCGGATTGCGCAGCAATAAATTTCCTCTCCGCGAGCTGCGCATAATTGTTGTTCTCTTATAGGACGCAATTTCCTATAAAGGAACAAAAAGCAGCATCCCCACCAAATTCGTGAAAATGCTGCCTTTTCTGCAAAAGCCCTTATAACTGGAACTTACTTGCCTGGTCGTTCTGCCGCCGGCTGAGTTCCACAAGCCCCTGCGTATCTTCAGTACATTCGTCAATGGTCTGGGAAAGGAGCGTCATGCTGGCGCTGGTTTCCTCTGTAGACGCTGCATTCTGCTGTACCACGCTGGCTAAGCTGTTGGCAGAATCTGTTACAATCTTTTTGAGGTTATTGAGGACCTCTGTCTGGCCGCCAATTTCTTTCGTAACTGCTTCTACGAGAGCCACTTCCTGTTTCAGGCTCTGGAACGCAGCCCTTGTTTCTTCCAGGCACTTCTGCTGCTTCTGGACATTATCCGTAACTTCCTGCATTTTGCTGACGGAAATTTCCACATTGTTCACTAATTCTTTTACAATCCCCTCAATTTCCTGGGCATTGCCCGAGGATTCTTCGGAAAGGTTCCTGATTTCTTCTGCTACTACTGCAAATCCCCTGCCGGCTTCCCCTGCCCGTGCTGCCTCAATGCTGGCGTTCAAGGAAAGCAGGTTTGTCTGTGCCGCCAGCCCTTTGATAATTTCTATGGTCTTGTTGATGTCTGCAGCGGAATCGTTGTTCTTATTGGTCTGTTCTGATACCACGTCAATCGTTTCTATCGTCGCCTTTGTAATCCGGTCAAGCTCCTGGATGCTTTCGGACGCGCCTGCGGAATGCGATGCCATGGCAGATACGGCCTCCTCAAGCTTTAACACGCCGTCTTTTTCTACTTCAATGACGCCGCCCAGTTCCGTAATCTTTTCATTCATGGTTTCCGTTTCATTCGCCTGGTTGGTAGCGCCATGGGCTAAGTCGTCGATAGCCTGGTTGGTGTTCTGGATGCTTTGGGAAATATAGCCAAATTTCTCACTGAACCTTTCACTGCTTAAGCTCAATGTTTCCCCGGTCTGGAGCACGCTGCCAATCATAGTTGCCAATGACTTGCGGACGTCATCCAAAGACCGTGCCATCTCACCAATTTCATCCCCGCGCTTCATCAATGCAGGGCTGACAGTAAAGCTCAAATCCCCGATGGCTGCCTGGCGCAGATGCCCCTCCACCAATTTGATGCCCTTCGTGATCCTAAGGCCGCTGAAGGCAGAAATAATCAATGCTGCACCTAGCATCAGGACGGCTGCTATCCCATAAACCATAAGCATATGTGAAAATTCTTCTTCAATCTTCACTTTCTGCCCATCAATTTTTTCGTTCATTTCATCCACATAGTTCCCGGTTGCAACTGCCCATCCCCATGGCTCAAACATCTGTGCGTAAGCTACCTTTGGCGCCACCGTCACGCCGTCTGATTTGGTAAAATAAAATTCATTATACCCGCCGCCGCTTTTTGCAATCTCCACTACGCTCTGGGTAACCTTCACGCCATTCTGGTCTGTCAGGTCATACCTGTCAGTGCCCTCCTGGTCTGTCAGGATTGGATGTGCAACCAGCACATAATCATCCCTGTCAATCCAGATATAGCCTGATGCGTCATCCCGGTAGCGCATGGCACGGACAGCGTCCGCCGCCAGCTTCTGGGCTTCCTCCTCCGTGATTTCACCATTCTGGCTCTTGTCGTAATAGCCCTGGATAAGCGCCAATGCTCCCTGCACCTGGGATTTAATCTCCATCTTGTAGCCATTGTTCATGGATTCCTCGTACAATTCTGCGGACTCCTCCATGGACTGCTTCAAATAATGGACGCCCAAGATTGCCAGGCCAACCGTAGGAATTGACACCAAAATGCAAATAACGGAAATCAGCATAGCTGTCAGGCTCCGGTAGCCTTTTGTTTTTTTCCTCTGTATGCCGTCCTCTGCTTTTTTCTTCATGTAACCCCGCCTTCCATTTTGTTTAGTATCTTTCATTATACACTATTTACAATCGAAGTCAATGAAATGGCTGGATTTTTCCAGATTTTGCACAAATTCTTCCCATTTTTACGTTTCTGGCTCTTTTAGAATTTGCTGTTTCTTTTCACGTCCCTGCCGGAAATTCGGACAAAGGCTTGAAGGTATAGCCCATCCCCTCCCATTTCGTCAGCAGCTCATCCAGGATTTCCCCATTCGTCTTTGAGGTATTATGTAACAGCACAACGGCTCCGGGATGCACCCGTTTCAGCAGCTTGTCAAAAGCCTCCTCATGGGTAGGCTGGCTGTCCTGGTTCCAATCCACATAAGCAAGGCTCCAAAATACAGTTTTATAGCCCAGGTCCTTGGCAAGCTGCAAACTGGATTTGCTGTATTTGCCCTGGGGCGGGCGGTAATATTTTTCCATGGGCGTCCCCATGGTTTGCTGGTATAAAGCTTCCAGCTCCTCCAGCTCCTTGGTAAATTCTTCCTTCCCCATCTGGGACATATCCGGGTGGTGGTAGCTGTGGTTCCCCACAATATGCCCTTCCTCTGCCATCCGCTTCACTAAGTCCGGGCTGGTTTCCAGATAATTCCCTACCACAAAAAATGCTGCCTTTGCATTGTGCTTTTTCAAGGCGTCCAGGATTGCCGGGGTATTCCCATTTTCAAATCCGCAGTCAAAGGTAAGGTAGAGTACTTTTTCCTGCGTGTCTTCTGCATAGTACGCATTGTATTTTCCCATTTCCTCAATGGAACTGTTAGCTTGGGGCAGCTTCCCTTCCTCCTGGAAACTCAAGCCCCAATTTTCCTCTGCGTCCGGCTGGATGGCAGAGCTTATGGTGGGCGCAACCTGGGCTGCGAAACGCCCGAGGAAAAAAGAGCCGGCAAACAGGGCGAGGACGGCGATGCACGAGATTAGCTTCCTGTTACTTTTCATAAAATTCCTTTCTGCTCCTGTAAGGAACTTGCTGCGTTTCTTACATTATATTGGCGCTTTGGGCTTTTCATGCCGGGAAAGTGCCTTTCCGGCGCGCCTGGGCAAAGGCTTTCATTCTTACTGCACACTCCATTGTTTTTTTCCAGATAATCCGCTATACTGGAACAAAGCAGGTATCAAGGAAAGGAATGGTGGGAAAATGGCGACAGCGTAACCTTGATTGCCCGCCCCCGCCGTTTTGGGAAAACCCTGAATATGAGTATGCTGGAGCAGTTTTTCTCCATAAAATATGCCGGAATGGGCGGGGTGTTTGAAGGCCTGTCCATCTGGGAACAGGAAAAATACAGGGAATTGCAGGGCACTTACCCTGTCATCAGCCTTTCCTTTGCCAATGTAAAAGAAAGCAACTGCCAGGATGCCAAAACCAGAACCTGCCAGATTATTACAAAGCTATACGAACAGAACCGCTTTTTGCTGGACAGCGGGCTGCTGACAAAAAAGGAACAGGATTTTTTCGACTCTGTACAGGATGGGATGCCTGACGTAACTGCAACAATTTCCATCCACAACCTGTGCGACTATCTGTGCCGCTTTTATGGGAAAAAAGTCATCCTGCTTCTGGATGAATACGACACGCCCATGCAGGAAGCCTATATCAACGGGTTTTGGGATGGAATCGTTGCCTTTATGCGGAACCTTTTTAATTCCACGTTCAAAACAAACCCATGGCTGGAACGGGGGATTATGACAGGGATTACAAGAATCAGCAAAGAAACTATTTTCTCAGACTTGAACCATTTAGAAGTGGTAACTACCACATCGGAAAAATATGAAACGGCTTTTGGCTTTACAGAACAGGAAGTATTTAACGCCCTGGAAGCCCAGGGGCTTAGCAGGGAACGGGAAGGCGTAAAATACTGGTACGATGGGTTTACCTTTGGGGCACATACAGATATATACAATCCATGGTCCATCCTGAATTTCCTCGATAAAGGAAAATATGGTACTTATTGGGCCAATACCAGCTCTAACGGCCTTGTTGGAAAGTTAATCCAGGAAGGGAGCAGCCGGATTAAAACCTCCTTTGAAGCCCTTCTCTTTGGGAAACCCATATCCTGCGGGATTGACGAACAGATTGTATACCAAAATCTGGACAGCAGCGAATCCGCCGTGTTCAGCCTGCTGCTTGCCAGCGGATACCTAAAAGTACTGCCGGGGGAACCGCAGCCAACTGCCGGAATAAGCCCGCTTTCCAGTACAGGAAGCTTGCCTGCCTATACCTTGGCGCTGGCAAACCTAGAAGTCCAAAAAACCTTCTTTTCCATGGTACAAGGCTGGTTTTCCCCGGCAGAGTCAGATTACAATGATTTTCTGAACGCCCTTCTGTCAGGGGATGTGGACGCTATGAATGCTTATATGAACCGGGTTGCCTTAAAGACATTCAGTTTTTTTGACGTAGGGAAACATCCATCCCTTTCGGAACCGGAACGCTTCTACCATGGCTTTGTGCTGGGGCTGATGGTGGATTTAAATGACAGGTACCTTATTTCCTCCAACCGGGAAAGCGGCTTTGGAAGGTATGACGTAATGCTGGAACCAAGATTCCCGGACAAAGACACTGCTTTCCTGCTGGAATTCAAGGTACGAAACCCGAGAAAAGAATCTTCTTTAGAGGAAACTGTACAGGCAGCGTTAAGCCAAATGGAAGAACGGCAATATGAAACTGCTTTCCTGGAAAAAAACATCCCACAAAGCCGCATCCGCAAATATGGCTTTGCTTTTCAGGGAAAAACCGTACTGATTGGGGAAGGGTAACAGAAATTGCATGGGAACTTTGGGGCTGGGCATCGAAAGGGCTGCTGCAGAATGCGGGGTTCCTGCAGCATTCTGTATGGGATTAAGGCGCTTTTGATACCCCAATCCGTATGGCAGACAAAATTATGCGCCTTCTGCTGCAGGATCCCCCGTTTTCCATCCCTGTTATTGGGAACAAAGCGAACGGTTGCGCATATTATTTTTTATTCTATTAGGAAGACACTTTCACGCTTTAGCGCGATAAGTCCTATCCTATAGGATAAATAATTGCCTCCGCCAATTCCTTTGCTTTCTCCTCCGTGGTAACATAAGCCGCCAGCCTTAATGCAAATGGGATGGCGGTGCCCATGCCCCTGCTGGTAATAATATTCCCATCCTCTGCCACTTCCTCAAATACTGCTTCCGCCCCCTCAAGCTTGTCTTCAAAGCCTGGATAACAGGCTGCTTTCTTCCCTTTCAGGATTCTTTCCTGCCCTAAAACACTTGGGGCTGCGCAGATTGCCGCTACCAGTTTCCCTTCTGCCGCAAAGGCCTTGATGGTTTCTTTCACGCCCGGATGGCTCCCAAGGTTCGTAGTCCCCGGCATCCCGCCCGGCAATACAATTCCGCCATATCCGCTGAAATCAATTTCCCCATACAAGGCGTCCGCCAGGACCTTAATCTGGTGGGAGCCGCAGACTTCCTTTTGCCCTGTAATAGAAATAGTAGTAACAGGAATACCTGCCCTCCGCAGGATATCCACTACTGTAAGCCCTTCAATTTCTTCAAACCCTTCTGCCAAAAATACGCCTATTTTTTTCATTGTAATCACCTGTTCCCTTCATGTCCGGCACAGGCAGCAGCCAACTCCCGGAGCCCTGTGCCCAAATATCTGCTACACCTGTATTATATACTGCTGCAGCGGCAAACACAATGTAATCTTTCCAAGGGACGCATCAGAGCTCATTGGCATCCATAATACCGCCGTTGTAATCTTCCACATCAAATTCCCTGTCCTTAAAATAGTATTTCCGGTCCGCATCCGTAATAAAGCGCAGGACTTTGCAGGGGTTCCCGGCTGCAATGGCATTTGCAGGGATGTCTTTTGTCACCACGCTGCCGGAACCGACCACCACGTTGTCGCCGATGTGCACGCCGGGGTTAATCACCGTATTTCCGCCTATCCAGACATTGTTGCCAATGGTAACGCCTATCCCATATTCATAGCCGGAATTTCTGGAATCCGGGTGGATGGGATGGCCTGCCGTGTAAATGGAAACATTCGGCGCAACCATCACATTTTCCCCAATCACTACTTTCCCCACATCCAGGATTGTCAAATTATAATTGGCGTAAAAATTATTCCCAGCTTCGATATTATAGCCATAATCGCAGTGGAACGGGGTTTCCACAAAAATGCTTTCCCCGCAGGAGCCTAAAATTTCCCGTATCAGGCTGTCCTGTTCCTCCCGCTGGGCTGGGGATAGCTGGTTGTAGCGGTAAATCCGCATTTTATTTTGGTTCCTTTCTCCCGTCAGGCCGTCCATCCAGGCTTTGTAAGGCAGCCCTGCTAACATTCTCTCTTTCTGGTTCATATTTACTTTCTCCTCCTGTCCTATCCATTCACACATGATACAAACACTGTGCCATTGCTTTGCCTAAACTACCGCCTTCTCCCCACATTCCAGCACCATAACGCCGCAGCCTGCCAGCGTCAGCCTTTCCCCTGCATGGTTTTTAGGCAGGTTGGAGAGAAGCACCTTTTCCACCTGGTATTCCAATGGCAGCTCTATGGAATCCTGCCCAAAATTAGCTGCAACCAAAATCCGTTTCCCGGCAGTCCCTTCCCCGGATGCCGCACCGCTGCTTTCCATGCTCCGGTAAAATGCCATCACATGGTCCTGCTCCCCATACGCTGGCGCAAACTGCCCATAGGTAAATACTTCTTTATATTCCTCGGACTTGCGCAGGGCAATCAGCTTCTGGTAATAATGGAGTACCGAACCTGCATCTCTCTGCTGGGATTCCACATTGATTTCAGAACAGTTGGGGTTCGCTTTCATCCATGGGGTCCCGGTGGTAAACCCGGCGTTGCTGTCCCCGCTCCACTGCATGGGGGTCCTTGCATTGTCCCGGCTCATCCTTGCACATACCCGCAGGGCTTCATCCCTGGAAAGGCCGGCCCCCCTTGCCGTCTTATACTGGTCCTTGGTGCTGATATCGTCCCATTCCTCCGGGCTCTCCCACACACAGTTCTGCATCCCGATTTCCTGCCCCTGGTACAGGAAGGGAATCCCCCGAAGCAGCAGGCTTACCGTGCCCAGCATCTTTGTCCCGGCTTCATTCCTTGCATACTCTGGCAGGAAACGGGATACGCCCCTTGGCTCGTCGTGGTTTTCAATAATATTTGCCTTAAACCCAATCTCCTGCACTTCTAACTGGGATTCCACAATGGCTTTCCGCCACGCTTTGAAATCAAGTTCCGGCGCATCATACCAGCCCCTCTCCCCTTCCGTCAGGCAATGGGCGCTAAAATCGAAAATTGTTGAAAAATGCCCATCCTCCCCGATAAACTCCGGCAGTTCCCCATCATGCATATTAAATACTTCCCCAACCGTAAATGCATCGTATTTTTCAAAGGTATTGTGCTTTAAATCCTCCAGCAGTTCCCCAACCCCGCTGGTCTGTTCCACTGCCAAATGGTAGCCTGCCAGCCCGTCAGGCCCATCCGGCTCCAATTCCGGGAATTCCACATTTTTTTTGATATTGATAATGGCGTCAATCCGGAACCCTGCAAGCCCCTTGTCCAGCCACCAGTTTATCATATCGTATAACTCCTGCCGCATCTGTGGGTTTTCCCAATTCAAGTCCGGCTGCTCCTTGGCAAAGGCATGGAAATAATACTTATCGGTTCCTGGCACCGGTTCCCAGCAGCTTCCCCCAAAATAAGACCGGTAATTGCTGGGGGCTTTCCCGTCCTTCCCTTCCCGGAAATAAAAGTAATCCCCATATTTCCCTTCTGGGTCTGCCAACGCCTTCTGAAACCATTCGTGCTGGTCGGAACAATGGTTGATGACTAAATCCATCACAATGGAAATTCCCCGCTTCTTCGCTTCTGCCAGCAATTCGTCAAAATCCTCCATGGTGCCGAACTCCGGCGCAATCCCATAATAATCAGAAATATCATATCCCTGGTCCACAAAGGGGGATTTATAAACCGGCGAAATCCAAACCAAGTCAATGCCAAGTTCCTTTAAATAATCCAGCTTTGCAATAATTCCCCGCAAATCCCCAATGCCGTCCCCATTAGTATCGTAAAAGCTTTTCGGGTAAATCTGGTATACTACTTTATCATGCCACCATTTTCTCTTTGCTGTTTCCATTTTTTTATCCATCCTTTCACTTTATATCCTTTCCAACCGGCATATAGCTTTTTCAAAAATATTTTCGGAAATCCTTTTCTTATATGTAAGATACTGCTATTATAATAGTAGATTTCAGGATTTTCTTGCAATATATTTGCCTGTTATAACACAATCCTGCTATCTATTCCATTTTGCCAACAGCCAGCCGCCCAGCGGCAAAACAGCTGGATGCCGCTCTGGAGTAATAATTTCCCTCCAGAAACAGAAACCAGCCATCCAGCAGAAAGGGGATACTTATATTGAAAAAATTAAAATCGCTGATTTTAGAACAGAAAGAAGACGCCAAGCACGGGGAATCCTTTTTCCCTGTCCAAAAATACATTACCTCCCTGACCCCGGAGTACCCGGTACTGACTACCCACTGGCACGAAGAAGCGGAATTTACCCTGATTACCGAAGGGCAGGGAACTTACTATATTGAACTGGAAGAATATGGGGTTGGGCCGGAGGACTTGGTTTTTGTTATGCCGCTTGCCCTCCATGCAGCTTCTGCCCCGGAAGGCTGTGGGCTCCTGTCGGAAACGTATGTGTTCCATATGAATTTCCTTGGGGGAAATTCCACGGATATTTGCTCCACCAAATACCTGCACCCCCTTGCCCGCCATGAAATGGCCCTGCCTGGGGTGATTCAGCCCGAGCACCCTGCCTACCTTTCCCTGCGGAAAATTTTTGGGCAAATCAGCAGCCTGTATGACGGCGGGATTCCCGGGCATGAACTGGCATTGAAGGCTTTGCTGCTGCAAACGATTTTCCTGCTGCTGCAGTTTCAGGAATCCGCAGCTCCCTCTGACATTCCCAACGCCCTCCATTCGGAAAAGCTGAAAGCTGTATTAGACTACATGGAGCTTCATTATATGGACGCCATTGCCGTCGCCGACCTTGCTGGGCTGTGCTATTTCAGCGAATACCATTTTATGCGCTTTTTTAAGAAACATATGAATATGACCTGTATCGAGTACCTGAATAACCTGCGGCTGGAAAAGGCCGTGGAACTGCTGGAAGATGACAATGCTTCTATTTTGGAGGTTTCCCTGTCCGTGGGGTTCTCTAACCTTTCCTATTTCCACCGGGCGTTTAAGAAAAAATACCATATGACGCCCGGGGAATTCCTGCATATGAAAAAGCCCTAAACCAGAGCATGCCCGGAATTTTTAGGAATGAATTTTCAAACACGCTCTGGAATTGCATCCTGCAGAAAGCATTTTTCAGGTTTCTGTCATTTTTAACCAGAAAACATAATATTTTCCATTATATTTTCTTTTTCCTTGCAGATAATAACACCATGGTAAGCAACAGCGTTTCGGAGCGGCATCATTCCAGTGAATGGCCCACTTCGGAATGATGTCCTTGCCAGAAAGAAAACAATAAGAAAAATATTTGGAGGTGAATCGAAATGTCTAACAGCAATTCTGGTTCTAACACAAGTAAAATGGCAGTACCTCAGGCAAAAGAGGCTATGAACCGTTTTAAACAGGAGGTAGCATCTGAAATCGGCGTGCCTTTGAAAGAAGGCTACAACGGTGACTTAACTTCTGCACAGGCTGGTTCTATCGGCGGTGAAATGGTTAAGAAGATGATTATGAAACAGGAACAGCAGATGTCCGGCGGACAGCAGTAACTGCTGCCAGAAGGATAACGTCTGGAAAAGAAAGTATCTTCGGCACTTTCTTGCTGTTCCCCCGCAGTGCGGGAACAAAGCATCCAAGTCCCTCATTCTTGATTGATTTGGGTGCTTTGCGGACCGAGCACGGTCGCTTTAGCGATATAATCCCCCTGCTTTGGGTTTCCCCAGAGCAGGGGGATTTTTTATTCTATAGGAAAGACCTTGTCACGCTAAAGCGTGAAAGTATCTTTCCTATAAGATAAAAACAATTATGCGCAGCGCGCGGTTCAGGAGTGAACAGTAACAATTTCCTGCCCCTTTGCCGCCTGCCCTAAAACAGGCGCTTTACATTCCCTGCGGCATTTAGTATACTGGGTAAAGACGGAACCAGAATCTGCCTGCCAGAAATTATTTCCCAAAGAAAGGAATAGGTGATTTTATGGAAATTGAACGGAAATTTTTAATCCCATCGCTGCCGGGGCACTTGGAGGAATTCCCCTGCCTTACCATTGAACAGGGCTACCTCTGCCGGGAGCCAGTCGTGCGCATCCGCAGGCAGGAGGAAGAATATTTCCTTACCTACAAGTCCAAGGGCCTGATGGTCCGGGAAGAATACAACCTGCCGCTGACAAAGGAAGCCTATCTCCACCTGCGCCCCAAGGCAGACGGAATCCTAATTGCCAAAAAACGGTACCTGATCCCCCTTGCGCCATGCTATACAATTGAATTAGATATTTTTGAAGGGGAATTGGCGCCACTGGTCCTTGCAGAAGTGGAATTTACTACGGAAGCGGAGGCAAAGGCCTTTGTCCCGCCGGAATGGTTCGGGGAAGACGTAACTTATTCTAATACATACCATAACAGCGTGCTAAGCGCACGGGGCCTTAAATAATTGCGCTGCCTTCCCTATGGGCGGAGCCTATTTTTTCACCACAGGTATCCACACCTCATACTGGGAATTCTGCGGGTCCTGGTTTAGGTAAACTTCAACATCCGGTGCATTTCCATATTCATAGCCGGACGTGGGAAGCCATTCTGTGACAATCCGCCGTTCCAATTCCTGTATGGACTGGCCTGCCCCTGAGCCGGAAAAAATTGCCCATGTGGATGCAGGCACGGTGCACTCCTCAAATTCCCCCTGCTCTTTTGCTGAAAAAACCGCAATATAATATCTCCAGGGTTCTTCGTCGCTGCAGGTGCTGACCCCCAGCACCCCCATTGGTTCCCCATCCATCCTGCCTGCCAGCTTCTTAAGGGTCCCATCTGCCAGAACCTCATTCCATTTGGCTGGGATCATGGCAAAATTCTTTTCAATTTCTTTTTCCAGCGGTACAGAAACGCCGACAATGCGGAATGCTTCTTTTGTTTCAATCCGATAATTCATTTCCTCTGCTCCTTTGATTGTGATTTTAAATGAAATGGGAGGGAATGATTTTACAGGCACGCTGCCATTTTTCAACGCAGACGGGGCTACCCCATGGATAGCCTGAAATGCACGGTTAAATGCGGTGGGGGATTGGTAGCCATAGTTCCCTGCCACGTCCACGATTTTAGACATCCGCTGGAAATGATAGGCGGAACAGCACGCAATCCTGCCAAGCTGCCCATAGTCAATTTCATCTGTAAGGTGTTCCTCAATGTAGTTCATTGCCTTGTTCAACCGTTCGATCCAGTCCATTTTCTGTACTCCTTTCGACTTGTCCATTGTAGCAGATGATGCCCGGGCTGTCCTCTCTTTCCCTGCACAAAAATGAGAGGCCCCTGGCGCACTGCTTTACTTTTTCTGCTGTTTCCGTGTATAATATTGCCAGACACTATGTTATAAAAATACAATATAAAAGTTATTCCATTGCTCATTTGAGGTAGACTATGAACAAAAAATATAAACTTCTCACCATTGGCCAGTTTGCAGCCATGCATGGGATCAATAAAAAGACTTTGATGTGGTATGACAGCATTGGCCTGTTCCAGCCTGTTTCCAACAATCCCGAAAACGGCTACCGCTATTACAGTTATCAGCAAAGTTCCATTCTGGAAACCATTCTCCTGCTTCGGGAACTGGACGTTTCCATCCAGGAAATACAAAGCTTTATGAAAAACCGCTCTGCCCAAAACTTAAAACTCCTGCTGGATGAAAGAATAAAAGCCCTGGACCTGCAGATTAACCACCTGCAGGCAACCCGGGCAACCATCTGCACCCACCGGCAGAATATGGCTACCCTGCTGACCATGGACCTGTCGGAAATCAGCATCATTGAAAAAGAGGGTTGCTGCCTGGTAACCGTAGACATCAGCAGGGACACTTCCTTTGAAAAGGCAGTGGAACTTATCACAGCCGAAACAGAAAAATACCATGTCGGCCGCCTGCACGACGCCTCCTATGGCTCCATGATTCCAGTAGCCAGCCTGCAAAGCAAAGATTTTGACGGTTATTCCCAGCTTTTTATCGAAATCCCGTCCCTTGCCTACCAGGCCGGCCTCCATATGCCGCCCAGCGGGGCATACCTAAGGGCTTTCCATAAAGGGGATTGGGACAGGCTGCCCGTGCGGTATCTGGAAATTCTCTCCTATGCCGAAAAGCATGGCCTGGTCCTTGACGGATTTTCCTATGAAATCTGCATCAACGAAAGCGTCATTGACCGGATTGAGGATTCGATCGTCCAGATTGACATACCCATAAAGCAATAAGCCAATTAATCTATATACCCCTTTAGCCTTTCCGCTATGCTCTGTCCCTTGCTGTTCCAGTACATGAACAGGGACAAGGCAGCGCAGGCCCTGCCGTTGCCATTGCCACTACTATGATAAGCCAATAATAAACTCCCTCCAGCAGCAGACAAACCCTTGTCATCCCAATGGTTTGTCTGCTGCTGGTAGGTTCCTATTGAATAACCACCTCGTAACATTTCTTCAATAAGTGATACTGTAATAGGTGACTTTACTGTAAATATTTTGATTCTTTCTGTTGTATAGCCGCAACACTGGTATTCACCACAAAATTTTCATACAATTTCTCCGCTATTTTTCTATACATAATATTCCCTTCACATTACAAATCTTCTGTAATTTCTCACATCAGGTTTCCACACAATTTCCTTTCTGTACATTCTCGTACTTTTTTGCGATTTCTTTTATCACATCACGTGAAAGTTCTATAATAGTACGTTTGTCAGACGCCCCAATCATCCTTTCCTGCTCCAGTTCATCAAGCCTTCTTAAAATATCCTGATATTCTGCCCGCAGTTCTTCCAGCCGATGCTTATTATGGTGTGGCTTTCATTTATCTACGCAGAGTGCCGTAAGTGCCTATTTCTGGGGATTTCCGGCATTCTGCCTTTTCATCTACGCTCATAAAAAAGCGTAAATTAGCAAAAAATTAGTGTCAGAAATTGATTGATACTCGACAAGGATAAAAATAGATATGTATCGGCAGGAGCATAGATTTTCTCCTGCCACGCCTATATTTAGGCGGTTTGACGTTTGGTACGCTGCATATATTCCCGTTCCATTTCCCGCATTTCCTCGTCCGTGGGGATGTCCACAATCCCGACATAGGAATAGTAGATGTCGATTTGCTGTGTCCGTTTCCCGTCCTTTTTCTCACGCTCATGGACTACGATTTTATCCACAAATGCGTTTAGGACTTCGGGCGTCAGCTCGTCGATGCGGGTGTATTTCTTGGTGACGGCTATCAGCTTGGCGACATTGGTCGCTTCCGTGTCGGCTTCGCTGACCTCGGCTGTCAAGGCTTCGATTTCCTGCTTTAGCTGTTCCTGCTCGGCTTCATATCCGTCCGACAGCTTGTAAAAGCGTTCGTCATTCAGCTTTCCATTGACATTATCCTCGTAAATTTTGCGAAACAGGCGGTCAAGCTCCTTCATCCTCTTTTCGTCCTTTTCAATCTGTTTCTGCTTTGCGGACAATTCGTATCGGCGTTCCGCAAGGGTGGTGTCAATCTGCTGTCGGATAAACACACGCTCAAACTGCTGTAAATAGGACAGGAAATGCTGAAGCTGTTTCAGCACCAGTTTCTGCAAGGCATCTTCTCGGATATAGTGCTGCGTACACTCTTTATTTCTGCTGTTCCCTTTGTATTTCGCACAACGGAAGTAAGGCTTATCCCTTACTATGCAGAGATTCAGCTTTGCCCCACAGTCGGCACAGTAAAGCAATCCCGAAAACATGCTGATATTGCCTGTCCTGTTCCTCCTGCGCTTGCCCTGCCGTATCATCTGTACCTTTTCCCATACTTCACTGTCAATAATCGGTGTGTGGGCGTTTTCAATATATGCCCTCCTGTCTTTTGAAGTTGGGATTCGTTTCTTGCTCTTAAAGCCTAAACGTGTGGATTTGAAACTCTCCGTTGTACCGATATACGCCACGTCCTCCAGTATTTCCACCACTTTGGACTGATGCCAGTTATAAGGATTTTCTGATACCATCGCCACTCCAATGCCTTTCGATGCCTTATATGCAGATGGCGTCAATACTTTATCTGCCCAGAGGATGTCTGCAATCGCTGTCGGACCGTAGCCCTGCATACAAAGCAAAAATATCCTGCGGACAACTGCCGCCGCTTCCTCGTCCACAAGCCAGCGTGTTTTATCGTCTGGATTCCGCAAATAGCCGTAGGGTGGTGCGCCCAAATGCTCGCCTGCAAGCCCTTTCGCTTTTTTGACTTCCTTTACCTTTTTGCTCGTACTTTTGGGATACCATTCGTTGAAAAGGTTGGTAAAGGCGGCAAATTCGTTGCTCTCAAGGCTGCCCGTGTCCACGTTGTCCATGATGGCGATGAACCTCACGCCCGCTTCGGGGTAAATGATTTCGGAGTAAGAGCCGACCTCGATATAGTTCCTGCCGAAGCGTGATAAGTCTTTGACAATGACGGTCTTTACAAGCCCTTTTTCAATGTCCGCCGACATTTCCTTAAAGCTTGGGCGGTCAAAATTCGTACCCGTATAGCCGTCGTCCACATAGAATTTCGGGTTAGGGAAACCGTGTTCTTTGGCGTATTTCATCAGATATTCTTTCTGGTTTACAATGCTGTTGCTTTCGCCTTCCCGTCCGTCATCTTGGCTTAATCTACAATACAATGCAGTAAATTCTTCCTGCTGTCTTTTCATAAAGCTCTCCTTTCCGACAGCAGACACGGTATTGTGAAGTGTAGGTACAGTGTACCACATCTGCCCTTAAACTTCAACGCTTTAAAGCGATAATTCTTCCGCTGCCTGTTATTCCCCGTCATCATCACCCCAATTCTTATCATCATAAAATCCATATCCCTGTGCGCCGCGCCGAAAAATATCCGTAAGCATTACAAGCAAATCCCGCCCGTCTTTTCGGAAATGGGCGTTGACGGTGTATTCCGTGCCGCCGATTTTCTCGGTAAGGCTCATCGGCTCTGGGATGCGGACAAGGGGCGTGACGTTCTGGACAGGCGGCAGAGGGGGATATATTTTGTCTGGATTTACCATAGGGATGTCCTTGCATTCCTCCATAATCGCCTGTATTTCTTCCTCTGACAGTCTGCTCATCGCAATGATTCCTCCCTTCTGCGTTCTGTTTTAACTGGCTGTTTCTGTCGGTTTGGACGCTGATTTTCAATCGTGTCATGGATTTGGTCTAGGCAGTTGTCGATATGGGCAGAGCGTTTTTCAATCCCGTCTGCATATTTCAGCCGTTTTCTAAGCTCCGTTATCTGCTCCGTCACGCCCTGCTTTTCTTCCCGAATTTTTTCTTTTTCGGCTGGTGTGGCACGGCGTACCTTGTTCCGCACGTGCTGGCGGTAGTCAATCAGTTTATTCATTTCGGTCTGGTTTTTCTCCCTGTCGGCGTGTAAGTCGGAAAGGGTAGAGATGTTATGCTTTGACATATACCTTACCTGTGCGGTAATCTCGTCCAGTTTCCGAAGCTCCTCTTTCATCAGCGGGCTTGTCGGCTTGTAGTCCGTGCCTTTGGGGAATATCCCTAACTGATAGCACCAGTAGTAATATAACGCTAAGATTCCCGTGGTTTTCTGATGCGGTTTCCATGCGTTTTTGTACTGCTCTGGCATATGCGGGGAGTAGGAAATCTTTGCTTTGTAGTTCCCATATCGGGAAGCCCCGCCTAAACATGACCGTATGAAATCGGGAGTCAACCGCTCGGCAAGCGTGTCTAATCTTGTGAAATGCTTGTATTGTGGCAACTTCATTTTCCAATGACTGCCCGAAAAATCAACCTCATATCCCTTGTCGGTAAGATATTTCATCATGTGCTGTA
>ERZ778516.906-NODE-906-length-23938-cov-5.840891_pt1 | contig 23938 bp, 14 predicted proteins | sample MGYA00510342_ERZ778516 | MGnify/ENA primary metagenome ERZ778516 (study PRJEB29527, sample SAMN07138961) | mouse gut metagenome | material: feces | host: mouse | place: China:Nanjing | collected 2016-01-25 ... | reverse complement strand
TATCAGATCCAAGTTTACAAAAACCCAAAGTTAGATGAGGGAGTGGTAAAAGATCCAGAAAGCGGCACGCCAATGCTGGAATCGCCGGTGACAGGAATGGTATCCTATGCGGGCGTTTACACGGTGGAGCTGCCCGATCCGGTGGAGTTTGACGCAGATGATTATATGGCGATTGTAATTGAATTTCCGGAAACGCCGGCATTTATGTATTGTGACAGCGATTATACAGCCAATGTATCAAGCGAGGGAAGCTGTAGCGCGAAAAATGCCGTGGAAGCAGGAGAAAGTTTGTATATGCTTTCCTCTACGTGGCAGGATATGAGCCTTAGCGGAAGGTCGCTGCGTGTCAATGCCTTAACGATAGATGTAAATACTACTGTAAAGGTGCCGACACTTTCTATTATGGAAATGCAGGAAGCTGCTGGATTTGTAGATATGCCTTCGGTACTGCTGCGGTGGAGCAAATGCAGTAATGTGCAGGGATATGAGGTTTATCGTTCTTTGGACGGGCAAAATTTCGAGAAAATTGCATCGGTTGGCGCAGATATAAGACAATATCGCGATACGCTGTCTGCCAGAGAGGAAACAGAATTTTTTTATCAGGTAAAAGCGCTTTATCAGGACGGAACGGGGGAGGGTTCTGGCACTGTTGAGGAATCGAATATTGTAAATGCGCAGTTTTTGGGTGTAATAGAGGGCGCGGGGCTTACGATTACTTATAATGGAAAAACTGCGGAATTTTCTTGGAAAGCGGTTGCAGGGGCAGATCAATATGAATTGCAGCGCAGGGAAGACGCGTCTGGAGATTTTGAAACGGTTCAGATATTTCAGGGGGAGCAGACAGCATATACCATAGATGCCGCAGAATATCAGATGGGAATTTACAATTATCGGATAAGAGCCAGAAAGGACACGGAAGATGGAATGGTTTACAGCCAATGGTCTGAGGCGGATTTGGCAAAGGATTTGGTGGTAGAGGCGTCGGACAGCCATTCGGCAACAGTGGCTTGGCTGCCGATTGAGGGCGCAGATCAATATGGAGTAAAGATACGGATAGGGAATACATGGTATATTTACAAAATAGAAACCAGTCCCGAAAATGAGAAGACTTCTTATACATTTCAATTTGACAAAGTAAGCTATGAAGTAAAAATCGGTGAGCCGTATCAATATCGCATGGCAGCATATCAGTCAGGGAAAGAAATATATACTTCCAGCACAATTATTCATTGCCGCCCGCCGGAATCGCCGCTTCTTGCTTTGGAAGCAGACAATGCTGAGAAACAAGGGATAACGCTTACATGGAGCGGCGGCAATGGTGTGACTGCGGTTGATATTTACCGGAGCGAAAATGCACAAGATAAGGGAGAACAGATTGGAATGGCAGACTTTGCAGAGGGTTCTTATACAGATACCGCTGAACTTACCTTGAATACAGCATATTTTTATTATTTAGAGCCGTTTGCGGAAAATACAGCAGGGGAAAAAATTTATGGTTTACCGACTGACAGAGTTTGCGCATACCAGCCGCCCGCCGCGCCGCAGCTGGAACCGATTACGGAACAGGACAGTACCGTTATGGTACAATGGAATAGGGTTTCGGGCGCAGAGGGGTATTTATTAGAAAAAAGTGTTAATTCTGGCGCATTTGTGCAGATTGCGGATTTACCAGCGGATACAGTACAATATATTGATAAAGAAGTATCACGCTGCAATCAATATCGTTATCGTATTACAGCATACTATACTATTGACGGCGGAGAAGCAGTGAAAAGTGGCGCATCGAAAGTAAATACGATTCGTTTGCTTCCAGAGCCGATAGAAATCGAGAAAGTTGAGGAAGTTAATGCAGGCAGAGAAGGGATGCATATTGCAGTTTCTCTTCCGCAGATAGAAAATGCACAGTGCTATGTGTTATATCGCAGTGAAAACGGTGAGGACGGAAATTATCGGCAGATTGCGAAAATTACGGATAGCAGTATTTATTTGGATAAAGAGGTAGTGCATGGTACTACATATTTCTATAAAGCGCTAATAACAATAGATACATATACTTCTGCATTAAAAGATACAAAAGCGGTTTCTATTGTTACAAAGCCCAAATATCCCGAACCAGTTACCATTGTATCGGCAGCAGAGCCAGAGAATGTAACAAGTGGAACACAGATTGTACTTACCATTCCGCGGATAGAAAATGCGCAGTATTATTTATTGTACCGCAGCGAAAGTGAAAAAGATGAAACATATATTCAGATTGCAAAGATAATGTCAGCAGAAAATGCGGATATCGCAGATGGGGGAAATCCTGCAGATACGATAACTTATACCGATAATATGGTAGAGCCGGATACAAACTATTTTTATAAAGTGTTAGTATCTGTTAACAATGTGCTTTCTATAATGGAGGAAACAGCAGCAGTTTCAATTCATACCAAAGCAGAGGAAACCGAGGAGAATCCCTCCGAACCGGATGAAACAAGTCCTGATAACCAAGATCCAGATGAAACAAAACCGAATGATAAAGATCCAGACGAAACGAATCCTGATAACCAAGCTCCGAATCCCCCTGTATTGCCAGCGCCTATTTCGATTTTATCAATAAGAGAGAAGAACGCCGGACGGGAAGGTGCAGAAATTATTGTTTCCATTCCACGGCGGGAAAATGCACAGTCTTATAATATCTACCGCAGTGAGAACGGAGAGAAAGGAATGTATCAGCAGATTGCGTCATTGTCTGCTACGCAGGAATTGCAGCCTTCGACGGAAAACAGAATTGACGATAACCAGCCGGAAACGGACAATGTCACAGGAGATATAATTACGTTTACAGACAAGGAGATTCTGCCAGATACAGAATACTTTTATAAGGTCTTGGTAACAGTGGATAAGCAGACATCAACGATTGAAAATACAACAGCCGCCCGCATTGTAACAAAGCCGGTTCTACAGTCTTTTGCAATAGCGCTATCCGAAAGAGAACTCTGCCAAGGCAGCAGCCAGAAACTTGATTTTTCGTTAGAGCCGGTGCAGTATCCTTATACGCCTGACGAACTGGTATGGACGGCGCAGGATAGCAGCGGCACAACACTGCCAATTACAGTTTCAGATGGTAAAACCATTATAATGGGAACAGACGGCAAAGAGGTTCTGTCAATGGAATACAATGCGGCAGAAGATTCCGTTGTCGTAGGGTGGGAAATTTATGCTATTGGTGCATCGCAAGTAAAAACAGTGCGTCTGTGTGCAGCATTGGATGGCAAAATGGCGACCGTTGTTATATTTATTTATCAAAATAAGGGCTTTCAAGTTACTGGTATAGAAGACCAGTATTATACGGGAAGTGCTATTACACCGCCGATAAGGGTTTACGATCAAGGGAAATTGTTAATAAAAGGCGTAGATTACAGCGTATCCTATACAAACAATAAGAACGCCTATATTAAAAGTGCAAATGACCAAAATACAAATAATTCACCGAATGTTTCCAAGGCACCTTCAGTTATTGTAACTGGAAAGGGCAATTATACCGGAAAGGAAACCGTGACTTTTTCGATACTGCCAATTGATATTTCTAATAATACAGAAGGTAATGCGATAGGTACAAGCGCTGCTACAGAATCAACTACAAATCAAAATGCAACGGCAAATCAATATGCAGCTCAAGATAAATACGCAACGGCAAATCAAACTGTAGCTCAAGATAAATACGCAACGGCAAATCAAACGGCAGCTCAAGATAAATACGCAACGGCAAATCAAACGGCAGCTCAAGATAAATACGCAATGGCAAATCAAAATGCAGTTCAAGATAAATGCGCAGTGGTAAATGAACATACAGCGACAAACAACATTATTACAGTTGATAATTTAGTCTGTGCATACCGTAAAAACAAAACACAGAAACCAGTTCCCATCGTATTGTGGAATGGTACGCGGTTAAAAAAAGGCAGAGATTTTACGGTGGAATATCCTGATACGACAGTCGGTGCCTATCAGGATGCCGGTGTATACACGGTGCGCATAAATGGAATTAACAACTTTACGGGGACACGTGAAATTGCATTGCTAATTACAACCGAGGGGCTAATCGCTAAAACCACCGTTTCTAAGATTAAAGCGCAGACATATACAGGCGGAGAAATTCAGCCGCTGCTTACAGTAAAAAACGGAAAGCGTGTGTTGGTAGAGAATCAGGACTACACGGTAACCTATGAAAATAATATAGAAGTCGGCACTGCAACAGCGATTATTACCGGAACAGGAGTTCTGGATACCGATACCAGACAGAACAATAATTTGCAGGCAAATAAACTCTCGTATTATGGGGTAAAGCGTGTTACTTTTCAAATTAAAGGTGTAAATATCAATAAGGCAACAGTCAGCGGATTAGAAAAAAGTGTTGTTTACACAGGAAATCCGATAAAGCAGACAAATTATCAACTGACAGTGAAAACTTCCAATGGTATAGAAGTTTTAAAGGAGGGTACGGATTATATAACGGTACAGAACAGTGTCGATGCTGGAACAGGGTATATTATTTTCCAAGGAATCCATGCTTACACAGGAACGATGAAAAAGAGCTTCCGGATAACGCCATATGATTTCGCGGCAGATGAATCCCAGCAGATGGATTTTATAATAGAAACAAACGTTCCTTATGCAAAAGGCGGCGCGAAACCAGATATTCAGGTATTTTTTGGCAGCAGTTCAGCACATAATTACAAGGATTTGCAATCTGAGAACCCAAAAAAGCCACAGACCCAGCAGCGCATTTTATTGCAAAATGGTGTCGATTATAAACTGACCTACCGCAATCATACAACGGTTTCAGGGAGTAAAACGCCTAGTGTAACAATTACCGGAAAAGGCAACTTTAAGGGAAAGAAAACACTGGACTTTACGATAAGAAAGCAGGATATCGGCAAACTTTCCATAAACGCATACGATAAAGTGTATACAGCAAAGGCAGGCACATATAAGACGAAAGTATCTGTTACAGACATAAACGGCAAAGCACTGAAAGCAGGAAAAGATTATCAGTCCCAAGTGATTTATACCTATGCGCAGTCTGTAAAGCTGTCCGATGGTACACAGCGCAGCGAGGGCGAAACCGTCGGCGATAAGGATATACTGCCAGTAGGTACGGTGTTAAATGCAACGATTACTGGAATCAATAATTATCAAGGCAGTCTAATGGGGCAGTTCCGTATTGCGGCATTGGATATCAGCAAGGCAAAAGCAACAATAACACCACAAACCTACACAGGTGTCGCAATTATGCCGGAGATTAAGGATATTACAGTACAGTATAAAGGGCGCACGCTGGTATATGGCTCAGAATACATAATAGAGAACTGCACGGATAATATTATAAAAGGTAAAGGAACTTTATATATCAAAGGCATCGGCGATTTCGGCGGGCAAAAGAGAGTGAAATTTGTGATTCGGTCGAAAAAAGTAGGGGGGTAAAACGGGCGGCAGCTGCGATTTATGGCAGGCTGAATATGAAAAAGGAGAATGCGTAAAATGGGAATATATCTGAATGTTGGAAAAGATGGATTTCGAGAGTCTGTAGCATCAAGCATCTATGTGGATAAAACAGGATTTATTGCGGAAACCAATATGCTGTTGGGAACAGAACAAAAGTATGTCTGCATTAGCCGCCCCCGCCGCTTTGGCAAGTCAATGACAGCTAAAATGTTAGCAGCATATTATGGAAAAGAGGAATCTAGGGAACTATTTCAGGGACGTGCAATTGAAAGTCATAAAACCTTTGAAGCACATTTAAACAAGTACAATGTGATATTTTTAAATATGCAGGAGTTTTTTAGTGCTGGGCATAATGTAGATAAGATGAAAGCACTAATCGAAAAGTGCGTTTTATGGTATTTATTAGAACAATATCCAGATTTTCGTTATTTTGATTCTGAAAATTTAATAAGAACGCTGCAGGATATTTATGCGAAAACAAAAATACCGTTTGTATTTATTATTGATGAATGGGATTGTATTTTTCGGGAGAGCAAAGGGAATAAAGAGGCACAGGAATTATATTTAGACTTTTTGCGCAGTCTGCTAAAAGACAAAGCTTATGTAGCACTTGCATATATGACAGGAATTTTGCCGATTAAAAAATACGGTACGCACTCGGCGCTCAATATGTTTGATGAGTATTCCATGACCAACCCAAGACAGTTTGCACAATATGCAGGATTTACGGAAGCAGAAGTCGAAGGACTGTGCAGAGAGTACAATATGGATTTTGCAGAGGCAAAAAGGTGGTATGATGGATATCAGTTGACGGCGTCACCAGAAAATGTGATTCGGATTTACAGCCCGCGTTCTGTAGTAAGCGCAATGCTTTCCGGCATTTATGATACGTATTGGAATCAGACAGAAACCTTTGAAGCTTTACGGGAGTATATTGTTTTAAATTATCATGGTTTAAAAGACATGATTATTGAACTGTTAGCAGGGCAGCACAAAAAAATAGAAACAGGAACATTTACGAATGATATGACAACATTTGAATGTATGGATGATGTATTGACATTGTTGGTGCATTTGGGATATCTTGGATATGATTTTCTCAAAAGTGAGGTTTTTATTCCAAACTATGAAGTGGCAATGGAGTTTGTTAATGCAGTTAAGGGCGCTGGATGGGATGAAGTGGCGGCGGCAGTAAAAGCATCGGATCAACTGCTGCAAGCAACATGGCATTGCGATGAAATTGCAGTTGCTTCCGGAATTGCACAGGCACATTTTGAAACATCAATATTAAACTATAATAATGAGAATGCGTTAAGCTGTGTAGTGTCACTGGCATATTACAGCGCACGGCGGTATTATACAATTGTCCGCGAATTTCCGACTGGGAAAGGATTTGCAGACCTAGTTTTTCTGCCACGGAAAAATCATTTGGACAAACCCGCAATTGTTGTAGAATTAAAGTGGAATAAGGATGCAAAAGCAGCAATTGCGCAGATAAAAGAAAGGAAATATTTACAGGCATTGAAAGATTATCAAGGAAATGTTCTGCTGGTTGGCGTAAACTATAATCAACAAAGTAAGGAACATGAATGCAAGATAATGGCTTATGAATATTAAGATAAATCAGGTTGTCGTAAAAAGGTTATGCTTCTATAATGCATAGATGTAATATCAAATGCGTTACATGATATATATATAGAAAGCACTTTCCGACAGCCTTTTTTCGTTAATGTATACTGCTTAACAGTTAAAATTTTCGAGTAACCTGACTACATAACGCCAGCCATATAAGGTTAACCAGTACAACATGGTAGATGCTGGTGTTATGTAGTATAATTATATAATATATATATACGACTTTGATAAAGTGCTAGATTGTGCTGTAATACAGTTACCACCCTTAAATGATTATTCATTGACATACTATGGACAATGAAGTATACTAAAGCAACAACAAAAAATGCACGATCTCCGCACAAGGATAGAGAAATTGATAGGAGGGTAGAAATGCCAATTTTACGGACAATAGAGGAAAAGGAACACTTTAGTTCCCTTGATTTATTTAAGTTTTTACTGGCGATTATGGTAATCGCTTTTCATACCAATCCATTTGAGCAGTGTCAAATTCCGTTGATAGATGAAATTGCAATTGTCTTAGCTGATGTTACAGTACCATTCTTTTTCTGTATTTCAGGGTTTTTGCTTGCGCGGAAATGGGGCAGAACAAAGGAGGAACGGCAGGCGAAAATTATAAAAATATTGATTGACACGGTGAAATTGTATGTTATCTGGACACTGATCAGCTTTCCGCTGTCGGTATATGGATATATATTATCTGGTAATAGCTGGATAAACTGTATCCTTTCCTATATTAAATATTTTTTCTTTGTGGGAAAGTTGTTTCAGTCGTATCATTTATGGTATTTGCTGGCAATGATATATTCTCTGGTGTTTATCTTGATTTTGGTTCACTGCAATCGGGGAATCAATAGTATGCTGCTTGTTGGTGTGATGTTGTATGCAGTTCGTTTGGGCTTGGAATATTTTAGGCTGAATACAGATGCATTTCCCATGTTGGCGCCAGTTGTGGGGATTTATGAATATATTTTTAACAATGGCAATATTTTCACAGGAATGTTATATATGTGTATTGGAATTACTGTGGTAGAAAAGCGGTGCTGTTTTTCCTTTTTTGCAAGTTTGGTGCTTTTTATTACAGGAATTGTGATTAAGTATACGATTCACAGTGAATTGGGGAATATTATAGCATCTAGTTGCTTTTTTATGATGGTACTGAATATTGACTTGCCACAGTTTCCTTTTTACATAATATTAAGGCAGTTGAGCAGATATATGTATCTTGTGCATTTAATCTGTTTTTCTGGATATACCCTTTTCATAGGCAATTTTAATCATTTAGGGGTAGATTCTTTTGTGGCAACGTGTGTTCTTTCGCTTGCATTTGCCGTTGTGGTTACAGCGATTCAAAAGCGAAGAATAAGACGAAGCACAACACATTGACATACTTTTATCAATGAAGTATACTGATTCCTAGAAAATACTGGTTAGAGTCTGAGAGGCATTGTATTTAACAAATACAGGCAGTTTTTAGGAGGGTTTATAATGAAAGAGTATACGAAAATAGAAACCGTTTTTGAGCGTGATATGGAAGGAACGAAAAAGCTAATCGAGGGGAAATACCGCAATGAAACGGTTGCATACTTAAAAGACAATGAATGGATCTGTACAGAGAAAATCGATGGGACAAATATCGGTGTGATTTGGGACGGGCACAAAGTATCATATCAAGGCAGAACAGAGCGTGCGCAGGTGCCAACGCATCTTATGAACCGATTAATCGAATTATTTGGCGGCAGTATCAATGAAGAATTATTTGAACAAAAGTTTGGAGAGATGCAGGTCATTCTTTTTGGTGAGGGTTACGGCGCAAAAATCCAAAACGGCGGAAAATATCGCAGTGATGTTTCCTTTATTTTATTTGATGTTTATTTACCAGAGCAGAATCTATGGCTAAAGCGCGACGCGATAGAGGATATTGCAAAGGCGTTTGGTATTGAAGCTGTGCCAATTGTATTAAAGGGAACGCTGCAGCAGGCGGTTGATTATGTAAAATCCAAGCCGAAATCCACAATAGGAGAGGCAGATATGGAAGGGCTTGTATGCAGACCAGCGATAGATCTATTAGATCGCATGGGAAAACGCGTGATTGTAAAAGTAAAAGTGGCTGATTTTGCATAGAGCAGCAAATAGTGTATGGCTGCTGCCGCTCCGTGATAGCTTGATGCATCTTAACCACTATATGTTCCTAGGCTGAACGATAACAAGATTAGAAAATTGATTGCTGTAATGGGAGGAATTATGGATAAGGTAGAGAAATACTTGCAGAAAATCTGCAATGCGTTGGAATTGGTAGCAGCAGTGCTGGTGTTAATCGGGATTTTGCTGTCGATGTATGGCTTTTTAAAGGATATAGAAACTTTTAGCAGTCTGCTAGGAAATATGGCGTCATTTAAGCATTATTTAGAGAAAATATTTATTATTGTAATTGGAATAGAATTTCTGAAAATGCTTTGCCGTCCCAACGCGGATAATGTGATTGAAATATTGATTTTCTTGGTTGCGCGCCATATGATCGTGGAGAAAACAACGCCGTATGAGGATTTTGCTTCCGTAATCGGTGTAGCGGTGCTGTGCATCGTACACAGATATTTACATATGCTGGAAAAGAAAAAAGAATCTGCAAAGAGCGAGGAGCAGGAGTGAAGGGGCTGTCGCAATAAAATCCACGAGCAGCGTGCAGATTACGCAAGGAACATAAAAGGAATGGAGAAAATATGGACGAGTTAAGAATGCTGTTAGGCGCATATATACAAAATAATGAGATAATTCTAAGTGCGACTGCCAGTAATCCGCGCAATAGAGAGAAATTGGCCAAAATCCGCCTGCGTCCCATCCATATAAAAAATACTTTGTATTATCAGGCGGAGCGCTTTGTGGGAACGAAAGTATTTCATCAAAATATTGAACCTTTGCAGATCCCAGATTTTTTTGCAGAAGCAATGGAAGTAGATTTTCGGCAGCTTGAACTGGAAACTGCGCAGCACAAAGTAATTGTGCTGGTAAGCAAAAAGGGAAACATTAGTATTAAGGAAAAAACAAAGTACGTTTGCGCGGACACTGCTGTGCAGTTTACGGAAAATGGCACAAATCAGACTGCTTTGGACAGTGCGGCATTGCAGGCAAATTTTGCACATAACCGCGAAAAAAATTATATTCTCCCACAGGAAGAACCTGTGCCGTTTTTAGTGGCGCTTGGCGTGCAGACGGCGCAAGGAAAAGTTGTTCATGCAAAGTACGATAAGTTTCGGCAGATTAACCGTTATCTTGAATTTGTACGTGATATTCTGCCATACCTTCCCAATAACGGAAAAACGCTTAGGATTGTCGATTTTGGATGTGGGAAATCATATCTTACATTTGCGTTGTATTATTATTTGAAAGTAATGCAAAACTATAATATTTCTGTCACTGGTTTGGATTTAAAACAAGATGTAATAGAAAAGTGTCAGGCACTTGCGGATAAATTGGAATATAATGGGTTAAAATTTCTTGTGGGGGATATCGGCTCTTATCATGGAACAAAAGAAGCCGATATGGTGGTAACGCTTCATGCCTGCGATACCGCGACGGATTATGCACTGGCAAAGGCAGTGAAATGGAATGCCAAAGTAATTTTATCAGTACCGTGCTGCCAACATGAATTAAATCGTCAAATTTCCTGTGCTGCATTGGAGCCAGTGCTGCAATATGGGATTATAAAAGAGCGTATGGCGGCGCTGATAACAGATGCGCTGCGTGCGAATCTTTTGGAGGAACAGGGGTATGACACGCAGCTTCTGGAATTTATTGATATGGAACATACCCCCAAAAATATCTTAATCCGCGCAGTAAAGCGAGAGGAGAAAGGGTCTTCTATCCGATATCATAAAAGCCATAATAGCATAGTAAATGCACAGCAGCTAGAGGAAATGCTGCACGTAAAGCCTACATTGCGGCGTCTGCTGGAAAATGCAAAAACCGATTAATGGATAGAATGAGATAGAATGGTAACAGTTCAGGTAGGTCTGCGCATTTACTGCGCTGACCGTAATAAAATGTAGTGGTTGGAGGTATCCAGTCCATCGCGAAGCGATTTCCAATGGTTGGATACGTAACAGTTCAATGGGTTATCTGAACTGTTACATAGAATGCAAATAGGTATTGGATTTCTAAAAAGATAAATTTGAAATGGGGAGATTATGAAAAGGGCAATCGCGAAAATCATTGTATGTACTGCTGTATTTATTTTTACGCTTTTTATCAGCAGCAGTATCTATAATAAAGGAAATGAAGAAATGACAGCAAGTATGCCCGAAGCATCGCTGCCGTTAGTGCATATTAATACAAGAGGGATATCGTATAATTACCTTCATGGGCTGACGCGTGAAATGGACGGCAGTTTTTTTCGCGATACGATTACGCCGCTTGGCGATGGCAGAACGCTGACTTTCGTGATTGACAAATATGAAAATAGAATACGCAATATATCGTTTGAGGTGCGTAGTATTGACGGAACGCGTCTTGTTGAGCGCACGCAGGTTGGCGAATACCGAGAGGATGACAACCAGATACGCGCGACGGTTACGATTAAAGATTTAATAGAGGCAGGTGTGGAATACAACTGGATTTTATTGCTGGATACGGGCTTAGAAACTGTTCGGTATTATACGCGCATTATTGACGGCGGCAATATGAATACTTATGAAAAACTTTCCTATGTACTGGATTTTCATAATAAAACATTTGACAAAGAACAGGCAAATGACCTTGCAACATACTTGGAGCCGAATGCAAAGGGAGATAATACCACACTGAGTTATGTGGATATTCATTGCAGCTTAAAGCAGGTAACTTGGGCGGATATGCAGGTAAAGAAATTAATGGAGCCAGTTTTGGTGATCAGCGAGATTGAATCGCAAACAGCATCTATCCGCCTAAATTACAGGGTACAGGTGACAGAGGGCAGGCGCAGGCATCAGTATAATATTCGGGAATTTTTCCGCGTCCGCTATACGCCGGATCGTATGTATCTGCTGGATTATGAGCGGACAATGAATCAGATTTTCGATCCGGAGGCGGATGTGTATGCAAGCAATAAAATTATGCTGGGCATTCGGGATAAGCAGGTGCAGATGATGGAGAGCGACGGCGGTTCTAATCTTGCATTTGTCAATGAAAATCAACTATTTTGCTATCACGGTGCAGATAAAAAAATGGCGTATTTATTTAGCTTCTATGACGGGCTGGATTTGCGTACGATTTACAGCAATCATGATATTAAAATACTAAGCATTGATGAAACAGGAAATGTCAATTTTATTGTCTATGGGTATATGAACCGCGGTAAATATGAGGGAAGCATTGGGATACAGGTTTATTCGTACAATGGAATGCTTAACACGGTAGAAGAATTAATTTTTATTCCTTACAACAAGGCATTTGCTACATTAAAGGCGGATGTGGAACAGCTTTCCTACATTAATAAAAATGGTATTTTTTATCTTTATCTGGATGGATCGATATTGGCAGTAAATCTAATGGATAAGACAAGCACGGAAATTGCGAATAACCTTCAGCAAGGCAGTTTTCAGGTATCCAACAGCGATAAAATGCTGGTATGGCAAAATTCTGCAGACGCTTATGACTGTACGCGGCTGATTTTGATGAACCTAAATACTGGCAACCGCAAGGAAATCAGTGCGCCGAATCAAAACCGTATGCTTCCGCTGGGATTTATCAATGAAGATTTAATATATGGTGTTGCACGCTATGAGGATATTATGGCGGATTTTACAGGTGCAATTACCTTTCCAATGTACGCTGTGTATATTCAGAATGAAAAGGGTGAAGTATTAAAGAGCTATGAGCATACGGGGATCTATGTTGTTGGTGCGTCCGTGTCAGAAAATTTGATTACGCTGACAAGAGTGCAGAAAGGTGAAAACGGCTACAGTGCATTGGAGGATGATCAGATTGTCAACAATGTAGTTGAGGAAACCGGCTATAATTCTACAGAAGTTGTTCCAACACAGACTTATGAGAAAATCGTCCAGCTTGTGCTGAAAAACAATATCGAGGAGAAAAAGCTGAAACATACACACCCAATGGAAGTGCTGTATGAGGGTTCAAGAGAATTGGCTATTACGGTTGAAAATCCGGTTGATCGGTTTTATGTATATGGAAAGAACGGCATTACGGGAACATTTACGCACGAGGCAGATGCAATAAACCTTGCCTATACTACAATAGGAACTGTGGTGGATGAAAAAGGCAGCTATATCTGGAAACGAACATCTCGCAGTACACGCAACCAGATAATGGCGATTAAGGGCAGGCGCAGCGATGAGCAGAGTTCTGATTTAGCGGTTTGTCTTGAAACGATTTTAGAATTTGCTGGCGCAACTAAGAATGTACAGCCGCTGTTAGATAAAAATAAGACAGCAAAACAGGTGCTGGAGGAAAATCTAAACGATATTCGCGTATTGGAGCTAAAAGGGGTAGGGCTTGACGCAATTTTATACTATGTCAATAAAGACATTCCTGTATTGGCAACATTAAATAATGGCAGCGCAGTTTTGGTCGTTGGATTTAACGAACTAAATATTGTTGTAATGGATCCCAAGGAGGGGCTTGTCTACAGGGGCATGAATGATGCAACTAAGCTGTTTCAAGATAACGGAAATGCATTTATCACATATTTAAAAACAAAATAAGTCAGTCCATCATTTCCATATTTTGTTATTTCATGAATTTTTTGGTTGTGCAACACTCCAATAGATGATATACTAATACAAGTTTTGGAAATAGGTAGTCTAAAGGAGGTATTACGTGAAAAATTTTAACAAGAGATGTTGGATTCCAGTACTTGTGTTTGCAATATCAATGGTGTTTGGCATGTACGCAAATGCGGCGACAAGCAAAACAATGGAAAATATTACGGTGACGATTAATAGCTGTGTGATAGCAGGAGCTAATATCAATGTGACGGCTTCGGGTGTTGTTCCGACGACAACGGACGGGATTTATTATTTATTTGAGTTAAAGCCGTATGAAACCGCAGTTGGTGCAAGAAAAGACTATTGCGCAGCGGCTCCAGCAGCACAGACAGCAGTTTTTACAACGTCGTTAGATTATAATACTACAGCATCTAAGCTGTACTCGCGCTTTGTGGTAACAATATTGCAAAAGGGAACATATATTCCTGTAAGCAATGCAATGTATATATTAAACCCAGAAGTGGTAGCGACCAAAACTACCAATTATCCTATGAAAAGCAAAAAGGGGCTGACTGCGGATTGGCGATACAGCAGCGAATTATCGCGCTTGGGAACAGGTTTTGCGTCGTATGAGTTGGATGTCAGCCGTTTTTTTACAGGCGGCGGTCTGAATTATACGTACAATGGAAAAGCTTACAGCTTTAATATTAAAGTAGTGCAGGAGTATGACGGCGTATGCACACGTCTTGCAAGCGAGGGCTGCAATGTTATTATGATTATTAAAAATGCCTATAACCGTGCAGCGCTGGATATGATTGTGCCGGGCGGACGCTCCGCAGGTAACAACTGTTATGCTTTTAATGTGGACGAGCAGGTTCCGACAGAAAAACTGGAAGCGCTGCTATCGTTTTTGGCAAATCGCTATTCGGGTACAATGGGTACAATCCATACTTGGGTTATCGGTAATGAAGTAAATACCAGCAAACCTTGGCATTATATGGGAAATGTTACCGCAGAAATGCTTGCAGCCCATTATGCAAGAGAGTTTCGTGTTTGTTACAATGCAATAAAGAGCCAAAATGCTGGTGCAAGGGTATTTATCAGCATCGATCAGCGCTGGAATTATGAAGATGGCACAAGAGGGCAGTTTGCAGCGCGCGAGTTCCTTGACTTGTTTGCTTCCTATATACAGATTAATGGCAATATTGATTGGGGACTTTCGTTTCATCCGTATCCAGTGCCTTTGTATAACTGTACGTTCTGGAAGCTGCCGGCTGAGTATGAAAGAATGAATGTTATTGATCACACAGATGATTCGAAGTTTGTCAGTCCGCTGAACACAGATGTAGTAACAAACCATATGATGCTTCCGACAATGCTTGCCCCAAACGGCAGTATGCGCAATATTATTATCTCAGAAATGGGTTTTACTTCGCATAATAAAAGCATTGCAACAGACGAGTTAACACAGGCGGCGGCAATTGTTTATTCGTATAAATTAATTGCCAATAACCCGTTTATTCAAGGAATTGTCTACCATAGACAGGTGGATCATGCCTCAGAGATTGTAGGGGATGGAATTGCAGGTGGTATTCGTACGGAAACAGGAACAAAATATGCATATGGTGTATTTGCCAATATGGATAAAGGCAACAGTCCAGAGTATACAGATTTTGCGCTTCCAATCATTGGTGCGGCAAGCTGGGCAGAATTGGGATTGGATTAAAGTTGTATAAAGATTTTTCGCCAAAATATGGGATATGTAAATTTGGTGTATTTTATAGTTGTAAATGTTTGTCAAGAATGGTATAATTAGACGATATTATGCAATGGTGGTGCTAAGGAGGTCTTAGCCAATATTTCTTATGGAGGTAACGGATGAAGAAGAAATTAACACTTTGGGCGGTGCTTTGTGTGTTATTTGTAGGCATGATGCAGATAACAGCAGCCGCAGCAGGCAATGTAACTATTAACCAATGTATTATCAGCGGTGCGAATCAGGTGACTGTTGTGGCAGCACAAGCGGCAGCGGTTCCAAGCGATGATAACAGCTATTATTTATTTGCGCTTAAGCCCTATGAAACAGCGATTGGTGCAAGACAAGATTTCTGTGCAGTGGCAGATAAGGCACCGACGCTTACTTTTGTAACAACGCTCGATTTCGGAACAGAAGCTTCCAAGTTAACTTCTAAATTTGTTGTAGCAGCAAAGGTAGGCGGCGTGTTTACAGCAGTAAGTCAGGAGTTTTATATTACAAATCCTGAAGCGCTTGCAACCCATACAGCACCGAATCCTGTAACGACATCTATCAAAGGTATTACAGCAGATAATGCAGCGATTATGGCACTTTCTGATCTTGGCGTACAGCACGCAAGCTATGAGCTGGCAATCGACCGCTTTTTTGTACCAGGCGCAGGTGTTCCTTATGTATACAACGGTAAGCCTTACAGCTTTAATCAGGGCGTTGTAGCAGAGTATGATATGATTATGGCGCTTTTTGCATCACAGAAGCTTGAAGTTACCATGAACATTGTAAACTATTACAATGCAGCTACAGCATTGACGGTAAAGCCTTCTGGACGTTCTGGTAAGTATCGGCACTATGCATTTAATACGGACGAGCAGCTTGGCGCAGAGTCTATTGAAGCGTTAATGGCATTTTTGACAGAGCGCTACAGCAATCCAGCAACGGGATTAATTTCAAACTGGATTATCGGAAACGAAGTAAATAACAATAATCCTTGGTATTTTGCAGGGAACTACAATGTAACGAATTTTGCGCTTGAGTATGAGAAGGCATTCCGTCTTTGCTACAATGCGATAAAGAGCCAGAATGCAAATGCAAGAGTGCTGACCTGTATCGATCAGAGATGGACATGGGAAGACGGCACAGCAAATCAGTATGGTGCGAAGAAGTTTATTGATGCATTTAATGTAGATGTAGCTTCTCACGGCAATATTGACTGGGGCGTTGCATGGCATCCGCATCCAGTACCATTGACCGCAGCACGTTTCTGGGATATGCCGGCAAACTATAAGGCAATGAACTTAATTGATCATACGCCGAATACAAGAATGATTAATCCGCAGAATATGGAAGTATTTACAAACTATATGGCACAGCCTGCCTTCCTTGCACCAAATGGACAAGTACGCTATATTATCATTTCTGAGATTTTATTTAACTCACAGACCTCAGATGAGCAGACACAGGCAGCTTCTTTCGCATATGCTTACAAGCTTGCGGAAACTAATCCGCTTATTAAAGGATTTATTGTTCATAGAACCGTAGACAATATTTATGAAAAAAATGCAGACAAGATTTCCTGCGGACTGTACAACTGTGACGCTAACGGACTTCCGACAACGCCGAAGCAGATGTACAATGTATTTAAGTATATTGATACCCCAGAGTCAGCAGCATATACACAGTTTGCACTGCCGATTATCGGCGCACCAAGCTGGGCTGCATTGGGCTGCAAATAGGAATAAAGTATCGTTGATTTAGAGAAAAGGGATAAATTTTTTGCTTGTTGGAATGATTTCATAGGCGAAAAGATTTATCCCTTTTTGCATATAATGTGATGTGGGGCGCCAGATATTGGATAGTTATAATAATAACCAACATAGGTGTAGCGGGCTATCACGAGGTTTTTTGATATATAATCGGAGAAATAGACAACTAAAAATGGTAAGGAACTGTCCAAAAATAACTTTTAATATTGCTTGTCTTTTTCTCCGATAGCACTACTCAAAAATCAGTTACATAGCCCGCTATGCGCCTGATTTTTGAGCAGCACTCTCGAAGAAAAATCCTGCACACTATTTAAAAGTTATTTCTTGATAGTTCCTAAAGTTAATTTGTACAGTTCCTTATTAATGGTTTCTAAGTATAAGAAAGGAGTAGTTTTTTGTGATATATCAGGAACAAGATCTTGTAACAGTTGCAAAGCGCGAAAATAATACAAAACGTAATTATCTAATTGTAAACCGCAGACAGGGGAAACATATCCCAGTTTGCCCTAAGGAAGCATTAGAAATGTTTTCTGCACTTGCGGATATTGTAAGACAGGCATACAGAAATGAGCGTCTGTTGATTATTGGATTTGCAGAAACAGCAACCGCGATCGGGGCAGCCGTTGCTGTGGAATTGGGACAGTATTATATTCAGACGACGAGAGAAAATGTGGAGGGCGTTGACGATTACGTATACTTTACAGAGGCGCATAGCCATGCTACAGAACAAAGGGTTGTTCGGGCAGACGTTGAATCTGTGGTGTGCGGCAGGAAAAATACTTATGGAGGTCAAACAGACGGCACAGTCGTTACAATGGAAGAACCGTTAAAGCCAATTGACCGCATTGTATTTATTGAGGATGAAGTGACAACTGGTAATACGATTCTTTCAGCAATTGAAAAAATTGAAGAATTAGAAACGATAAAAGCAATTGAAAAAGTGAATGGGAAGAAACTTTGCTTTAGTGTCGCGTCTATATTAAATGGAATGGATAGTGCAGCCGAGGCGTTGTTTCAGAAACGGCAGATTCCGCTGCACTATCTGGTGAAAATTGATCATGCTAAGTATCCTCAGCTTGCCGAGAATTACCGCGGTGACGGGAATTATATGAATTGCAGCAATGACGAAAGCGAATCCAGAGTAAAATTAGAAGATAGTGAAATTAATCAGTTTGGTGAAATAAACGGGATAAATAAAATAAACCAGATAAATAAAAATAATTTTGGTGCGAATAAATTAAATAACGTATATTATCTCAAGGATAATACAAATAGCATATGTTTTAATAGCGCTTGTTCTGATATAAACTATATTAATAACAAGTGCTATTATATAGATAGTTTCGATAACAGATGTTTTATTAAAGAGTTTACTGTGGAGGGATGTCGAAACGCAAGAAGGATTCAAGATGCAAAAGTTTATCAGAATGCGTGTGAACAGTTGTGCCAAAAAATATGTGCACAAATAGAACTACCCGACCAGATTCTTGTACTTGGGACAGAGGAATTTATGTATCCGGCACTTCTGCTGGCGGCAAAATTGGAGGAACAGGGGAAGTCTGTCCGTTTCCACGCAACGACGCGAAGCCCGATAGCCGTCAGTACAGAATCCGAATATCCATTACATGCGCGCTATGAACTGGCAAGCATATATGATAATCAGAGAAGAACGTTTGTTTACAACTTGGCGGCATACAATGCAGTTATTATTATAAGCGACGCGCCAATTACATCTGCGGAAGGAAAGAACTCAATATATAAAGCACTAGCGCACAGCGGGAATCAGAATATTACTTTGGTACAGTGGAAGGAATAATCGCTTTTGGCAATTGTATTGTAAAGGTAATGGTATTATCAGCGCTTTTGGCAGAAATAGAACCGCCGTGCAGCAGAATAATTTCCTTAGCAATGGCAAGTCCTAACCCTGTTCCGCCGGTATCGGAAGTTCGCGCCTTGTCTAAACGGTAAAATTTATCAAAAAGGGAAGATAATTTTTCCGCTGGAATGGTATTTCCTTCGTTTTGAAAAGCGAGCGTCAATTGTTCGTCGGTTTCCTGTGCTGATACAATAATTGCCGTTTGGGGAAAGCTGTAGGCAGCAGCATTCCTGAAAATATTGCTAAATACGCGCGCTAATTTTTCCGGATCGGCATAAATTGTTAAATTTTCATCAATATCCAGCACAACAGTATTGCCGCGCAGCGCAAAGACGGGCAAAAGTTCATCCGACAGTTGTATTAGCATATAGAATAAATCAATGGGCTCCTTGGAAAGCTGGATTTGCTTGGAATTAAAGCGTGTAATCTCGAAAAATTCGTTAATCATTTCTTCTAAACGATATGCTTTATCTAACGTAATGTGAATATTTTGCGTGCGCTGTGCAATAGGCATATCCGGTTTTTCTTCCAAAAGATTTAGATAACCGATTACGGAGGTAAGCGGCGTGCGGATATCATGTGCAAGGTACATTACCAACTCATCTTTTCGCTGTTCTGCAAGCGCAGTTTCTTGTTTTTGGCGCTTTAAGGTCTGCTTAACAGTATTTAATTTGCGCTCGAATGGCAGCATTTCGGTTGATAGTTGGATTGGATTATCATTTTCGGATAACAGCGCGTCAATGCCTTGGTTAATTTCTTTAAAATAGCGTGTAATCCACCGAAATAGCCGCCAAAACAGTGTAACAAAAACAAGAATAATTGCCAGCATAAAAAACAGGTGCTTATTTTTCCTAAAATAATAGTGATAGAAAGCATAAGCCTGTTCATATTTGAACCTGAGAATATGCTCTAAAAACCAAACAATCCAGTTGCCGCCTCTTTGCCGCCAAACAAGGAAATATAAGAGAAATACGGCGGCAATCGAAAGAAGGGCGTTAATGCAAAAACGCCGCGTAATTTTGGATTGAAATTCAGAATATTCACCTTTTTCACGTTTCTTCAATTTTATAACCTACTCCCCATATTGTTTTGATATATTTCGGCTTATCCAGCGTATCATTCATTTTTTCGCGCAAATGGCGGATATGAACAGTAATCGTATTGTTGGTTTTGCTGTAATATTCATCCTGCCAAATCCTGTGAAACAATTCTTCTGCGCTGATAACGTGCCCTTTGTTTTCTAATAAGATACGTAGAATCAAAAATTCTGTTGGTGTCAAAAGCAGTGGTTTTTCATTTAAGAAGCATTCGTGCGTTTGTATGTTCATTAACAAGGCAGAATGCGTTAACAATCCGGTTTCTGCGTCTTCAGAATGTGCAGGATTGTATTTTTTATAGCGGCGTAGCTGCGATTTAACCCTTGCAATGAATTCCAACGGGCGGAACGGTTTTGTAATATAATCGTCTGCACCAAGCGTAAGCCCCATAATTTTATCTGTTTCGGAGTCCTTGGCGGTCAGCATAATAATAGGATAAGTATGTTTCTTCCTAATTTTCTGGCACAAGGTAAAACCGTCGATATCCGGCAGCATAATATCTAAAATAGCGAGGTCAAGCTCTGTTGTTTCAATACAGGCAAGCGCTTCTTTTGCGGAGTAAAATTTATAAACGGTATAATTTTCATTGTTAAGGAACATTTCGATTAAATCCGCGATTTCGGTTTCATCATCTACAATTAGGATTTTATCAGACATGGATTTTCTACCTTTCTTATATTTTGCAGTATTCTTTTATACTACATAACGCCAGAACTTATCGTACTGTATTGGTTAACGTATATGGCTGGCGTTATGTAGTCAGGTTACTCGGAAAATTTAACTGTTAAGCAGTATAAATAATTTATCATAGCATTATGCAAAATGCAATGCATTGTCAGTTTTAGAAATATTTTATGTTACAATTCAGCCTTGCTGAATTGTAATGCATCAAGTTATACAAAAAATTATGGTTTATCAGCGTTGTTTAATAACGGCAATCTTTTTAGCAAATGACATTGATTCACACCCATGCCAGTCTTTATCAGCTTACAGGTTACTAAGGAACTGTTACGTATAAATCGCGAAATCACCCCATAAACATTGACATATAGATAATAAAGTAATATATTGGGAATGTAAACAAATTTGATAAATTTTTCACAAAGTATATGGCTTGGGTGTAACGAATGAAAAGATTGAAAGAATTTGACAAAATTTTTACAGCTTGTTAGTGCATTGGAAAGGAATAGCGAAAATATGAATTTAGTCAAAAGTTCCTATAAGAAAGAGGATGTAACAATCTTATTAAAAGATATCACTGGAATGGTTCTGCCGCAGCCGACACAGGAACGTGAACGCCTGATTCAATCGGGGGTTCATTACTGTGAGATGCTTCCGATTGAATATAAGCCCAGCGCAAAATATATGGAAGCGTATCAGGAAGCACTCAAACATTATGCCAAACCGACAGCGAAGGCAGTTGCGGCGCTGGCTGGGAAAGTGGCGGCAAAGTATGGCGATAAAGTGGTGCTTGTTTCGCTTGCACGGGCGGGGATTCCTATAGGAATATTGTTAAAGCGGTTTTTGCAGACGGCATTTCATATCCAAGCGCCACATTATGCGATTTCAATTATTAGGGGGCGCGGCATAGACGATAATGCAATGCATTATATTTTGGAACGGCATTGTGCAGAACATTTATTGTTTGTGGACGGCTGGATTGGGAAAGGGGCGATATTAGGCGAATTAAAGAAATGTCTTGCCGCTTATAAAGGCGTGTCGCCAGAACTTGCAGTTGCGGCAGATCCAGCATATATTACAGAACTGTGCGGTACGCATCAAGATATTTTAATTCCCAGTTCCTGCCTAAACAGCACGGTTTCCGGACTGATTAGCAGAACTTTTCTGCGCAGCGATATTATTGGCACTCAAGATTTCCACGGGGCAGCATATTACGGGGAACTTGCTGACGCAGATTTATCATATGCGTTTATTCATGCAATTGAAGCACAGTTTCCCACCAAGGAAGAATCGAACAGCAATGAATTGAACGGCAAGGAATCGAATAGAAATGAACCAAACAGCAAGGAATCGAACGGAAAGGAATCAAATGGCAAGGAATCGAACGGAAATGAACCAATCGGCAAGAAACGAAACGGAAATGAATTGAACGGCAAGGAATCAAACGGAAATGAATTGAATAGCAAGGAATCGAACGGAAATGAACCAAACGGCAAGAAACGAAACGGAAATGAATTAAACGGCAAGGAATCAAAAAGCAATAAATTAAATTCAGATGAACTAAATGTTTCAATCGACAAAGGGATTGATGAAGTGCGAAAAATTGCGGCGCAGTTTGATATCGAGGATATCAATTTTATTAAGCCTGGGATTGGTGAAACGACTAGAGTTTTGCTGCGCCGTGTGCCGTGGAAGGTGTTGATTCAACAGGAAAGCAAATCAGACGAGGCACTCAATCATATTTATCGTCTTGCAGAGGAAAAAGGCGTGCCAGTGGCGTATTATCCGCTGCAGCATTATAAGGCGTGTGGTATTATTAAGAAAATTGCAGATGCGTAACTGTACAGCAAATCAGTATATCTTGAGGAATATCATAATAATTACTGTTTATAGGGATATCAGGAAAGGGAAAGCAAATGAAAAAAGTATATATTCACGATTATTTTCAACAAAATAGAAACAGTGATTGATGAAAATATTAAAAACCTTTCAGGCGGACAGCTTCAGTGGATTGCGCTTGCAAGAGTGCTGAATCGCAAATATGATATGCTGATTTTGGATGAAGTGACTTCCAGTTTCGATCTGGATACGACTAAGAAAATTATGGAATACGTTTTAGAACTGCCCAATAGTGTAATTGTAATAACCCAAGATGTGTTTGGAAGTTATAGGAACCGTTTTGATAAAGTTGATACAATAGAAAAAGGTTGCAGTTTAGCCTAGGACTTTGTTACGGGAACAGAGTGAACCATAAAGGAGTGATTGAGAAAAAGAGAAAGATTTTCAGAAAGCACTTGTCACATTATGATGTTTATATTAAAATATAGTAGAAATTAGTTTGATAAAGATTGACATAGGGAGGTACTTTTTATGGACATAGGCGTCAATATTGTTGCGTGTTGTATGACTGCCGGCATTAGTATTTTGTTTGCTGTGCTTGCTTGGTATAATTTTCGGAATTTTAGAAAACGGAATGAGCTGCTCAATCGGGCGCATGAAATGACAGGGAATGTTGATGGATATATCAGCGAACTTGTGACTGTTTACCGCAGAAACCGTTCTTTTCGATGGAGGAATCAGGTTCCTGTAATTACTTATCCGGTTGGAGATAAAGATTATGTGGTAAAACTGGATTATGTGGAAAAGCGGGAAGGATATTTTAATATAGGAGATACATACCATGTCTGTTATGTTCCATCTGACCCTTCCTGCTGTATCGTAGAGGAGTTTCGCAAGCCCTTGCAGCGCAGCCGCACCGTATCGCTGATTGGGGTGGTAATCCTTTGTATGTTTCTTTTTAACCTTTTGTTTTCATTAGTGCTGGAGCTGATTAAGATTTTGGCATAGCAGTAAGGAACTGTTCATATACTCACGAGCGATTAGATTTTCCTTTCTGCACAGCACGTATTGCCTGCTTATGCAGTATGGGCTGTGCAGAAATT
>ERZ778516.905-NODE-905-length-23957-cov-13.598318_pt1 | contig 23957 bp, 20 predicted proteins | sample MGYA00510342_ERZ778516 | MGnify/ENA primary metagenome ERZ778516 (study PRJEB29527, sample SAMN07138961) | mouse gut metagenome | material: feces | host: mouse | place: China:Nanjing | collected 2016-01-25 ... | reverse complement strand
TGTTAACATTCAGAGAGAATATGAGGACAGGAAGACATGAACGTATATTTTGAAGAAAACTACTGGGGATGTCTGCGGGAAAGAGACGGAGAAGAACCGGGGCGGGAGATCCGTCTGGATGCCGGATTTACATGGAAGGGAAGACCGTGGCAGATTCCTGCGGTATATGTGTGCCGGCAGGGACTGGTGGCAGATTTCTGCGGCAGGATCAGGCCGGAGGAGATTCAGGCGTTTTATGAAAAATGGGGCGCCCGGCATGGGGAGACGTTTTCGGAGAAGGAGCAGGAGCTTCTGGAACGGGAAAATCCGTTTCACTGTGATTTTCGGGTAGAAGCAGGAGTCTGTGGGGAAACGATTCAGACGAAGATGGGGTGCGGCGCCTGCTGGTGTCCTCCGGCTCTGCGGCCGGAGGAAGAAGCCGCATCGTCTGAAGCAAACTGGGCAGAGGAGCTTTTGATCGAGGCATACAGTCTGGATCCAAAGAGCGGCTGGATCTTCTGGAGAAATTCCTTTGCATGGCAGACAGAGGAGCCGGAAGTTCTTTCGTCTCTTACCTTTGTATTTACAGAAGATCCGGTTCTGTTTTCCGGTCCGCATTTTCGGAGCAGACAGGGAGAGGCCGGACAGAAGGTGGAATTTGTCCATCCGGCAACGAATAGAACGTATGTTCTGTCGGTGCTGGGGCAGGAGGCAGAGACACTTGAGACGGAGGCGATTTCGCAGGTGCCGGATATCCGGACATGGCCGACGCACTTTCAGGTACTGCACTATCAGGTGGAGCCGGAACTTCCGGAAGGGGAGCTGACGGTCAGCGACTGTGACCAGTCAGACCAGCCGGTGCACAGGGAGCGTCCGGCAGCCGCTGCCATAGCAGTCATCGGCGGGGCGGATGGACCAACCTCTTTCTTTGTTGCGGGAAAGCTGCCGGACTCGGCAGTACATCCGAAGAGAAGAACGGCATATTCTGCTCTTCACTATGAACCGGAGGAGACTGTGGAGTGGAAGCTGACGTTTCAGGTGCGGCAGGATACCAGGAAAGAGGTCCGGGTGGAACTGTAAAAGAGTTCACTTATGGAGGGCGCGGTACTGAGTGGGACTGACGCCCTTCTTCTTTTTAAACAGTCTGGAAAAATACAGGGTGTCTTCATAACTGACCGACAGGGCGATGACGGAGACCGGCAGGTCGGTCTGCAGCAGCAGATCGCACGCTTTCCGGATGCGCAGGTCCAGAAGATATTCCTGAAGGGAAGATCCGGTGGCGGCTTTGAAGATCCGGTGCAGGTAGGAGCGGTCCAGCCCCAGATCATCGGCGATGGATCGGATGGAGATGCCCTGTCCATAGCCGGATTCCAGACGGCGGAGCGCTTCCTCGATATAGACGGCCTGCTTTTCCTGGATACTGACCTGCTCCTTTGGGAATTTGCGCACCAGAAGGAACAGATATTCATACAGGATACTGTTCATGATCAGATCCCGGTTTGCCGAAAGCTGGTTGGCCTCGAACATTTTCTCGTGACAGAGCCGGATCCGGTCATCCTGGCCGTAGTGGAAGACCGGTGTCGTCAGAAGAGAGGTCCGCTCCAGATATTCATGAACCTTGACGCCCTGAAAACCGATCCAGGTATAGGTCCAGGGATCCTTTTTGTCGGCTTCGTAGTAGATGAGTTCGTCCGGGCAGATGAGGAAGGCGTCGCCTTCGCTCAGGCGCCAGGTATGTCCGCCGGACCGGTAATAGCCGCTGCCGCTTAAGACGTAGTGAATGAGATAGCCGCTTCGAAGGACAGGTCCATAGCTGTGACCGGGCGTGCAGGTCTCGTAACCGCAGGTGTAGACGAAGGCATCCAGACTGCGGAAAAAATCATTGGAAAAGATAAAATCTCTCATGGAAGCTCCTTTCATGGGCAAGGTGGCAGAACAGATGCCATGTGGTCACAAAGATGCATGAATGTGCAACATTTATCCATGTTTATATTTCCTGAAAATAGTATAGTATATCTCACAGGGAAGAGCAAGAAAAACAAAAGGCAGGAGGTGAAAACAGCGGATTTCAAAGGAAAATCAGAGAATATCAGCAGAATTTGCAGTCGGAAAGAAGCAGCGGAATACAGATGCGAGGAATCAGGTATATAACACATTTGTTATGCGGCGTACGGACAGGGATATTCTTTGAGAGACTCTTCCGGATGTATGGCCGTTGATGAGGAAGCGGAAGCGTTTTGAAAAAAGCGGTCAGAAGGAGGAAGCGGGATCGGGTGATCCGCGCATAAGAACAGAGACGAATGTGAACAGCGTCTGAAAAGGAGACTACAGGAGGGAAATATGGACGAAAAGAAAAGACAGAGATATCTTGCCATCTCCGAAAAGCTTGCAGAGCTGGTGGGAGGCAAGAAAAACATTCAGGGTATTGCACACTGCGCAACAAGGCTTCGGATTGTGCTGGAGAACAATGATGTGGTAGACTTGAAGGCGATTGAGGATCTGGATCTGGTTAAGGGCGTCTTTGTGGCTGGCGACCAGCTGCAGATCATCTTCGGCGCCGGACTGGTCAATGACGTCTATGAGGTGTTCAAGGATTATACGGGCAAGGCGGGTATGAGCCTGAGCGACCTGAAAACGGAGGCAAACAAGAAGATGAATCCTCTGCAGAGGATTATCAAGGCGCTTTCGGATGTGTTTATCGACATTATGCCGGGCATCCTGGCAGCGGCGCTTCTGACCGGGCTTTCCGGCGTGCTGACCAATCTGGATGTGGTCCAGAACAATGCAACGCTCTACGGCATTACGAGGCTGATCAATATTTCTTCCGGGGCGATCTTCGGATTTCTGCCGCTGGCGGTGGCGTACAGTGCATGCAAGCGGTTTGGAGGAAGGCCGATTCTCGGTATTGTCATCGGCTGTATCATGCTTTCGCCAAGCCTTGCAGATGCCTATGCGGCAGCCCAGGGGACCGTGGAGGTGACGACCTTACATATCTTTGGACTGAGTGTGGGGCTGGTCGGCTTTCAGGGCGGGATCATCGTGGCGCTGCTCATGGGCGTTGTGACAGCGAAGCTGGATCTCTTCTTTGAGAAGAAGGTTCCGGAGGTGGTACGGCTTCTGGTGTCGCCGCTTCTGACCACGCTGGTCAGTGCGATCCTTCTGTTCACCATTGTAGGACCGGTGGGAAGAGGGCTGGCTTCCGGACTGACCGGTGCGCTGGTATGGATGACGCAGAATCTGGGCGTGTTCGGTTATGCAGTGTTCGGCGGTCTGCAGCAGCTGGTGGTCATCACCGGTCTTCATCATATCTTCGGAGCCATTGAGGCACAGCTCCTGGCAGATACCGGAAGAAATATCCTGAATCCTCTCATGTCCGTGGCGATCATCGGACAGGGCGGTGCGGTTCTTGGATATCTTTCCAGAAATTATAAAGATGCAAGAACCAAAGAATTATGCATTCCCAGCTTCATCTCGGTCCTGTTCGGCATCACGGAGCCGGCTCTGTTCGGGATCAACCTGCGGTTTAAATATCCGCTGGTGGGCGGCTGTATCGGAGGCGCCATCGGAGGCGCGGTTGTGTACTTTACGAATCTGGCGGCGCTCGGCTTCGGCACGACGGTGCTTCCGGGTATCGCGCTGGCCGATCCGGCGGGGAACGGTTATGTGAATTATATCATCGCACATGTGCTGGCGCTGGCGGCGGGCTTTGCAGTCACGTTCGTGCTGGGCGGATTTCAGAAGAAGCCGGCGTCTGCAGCGGCAGAGACACCGAAACCGGCGCCGGAGAAGAAAGAAGCGGAAAAAAGCGCACAGGCCGCTTCGGCGGGGGAAGAGACCCTCTGTGCACATGCCACCGGACAGATGATCCCCATGGAGGAAGTAAAGGATGAGACCTTTGCGCAGAAGATGCTGGGAGACGGCTTTGCGATTCTTCCGGAGGACGGAACCGTGTGTTCTCCGGTAAACGGAACGGTTTCTTCGGTGTTCGATACGAAGCATGCGGTCTGCCTGGTGTCGGACGGCGGGCTGGAGATTCTGATCCACATCGGTATCGATACGGTGAACCTGCAGGGGAAATATTTTACCGCTCATGTGAAAGACGGCGACGTGGTGAAGGCAGGACAGTCTCTTGTTACCTTTGAGCTGGATCAGGTGAAAAAGGCAGGATACGATACGGTGATTCCGCTGGTATTTACCGATCCGGATCCTCAGGTCGACGTGAGCAGCCTTCAGATGCGCCATGTAACACATGGAGAAAATATATAAGGAGTCTGTAATATGGCAGATATGACTTGGAAAAAGAAACGAATGAACAAAAAAGACTATGAAGAACAGCTTCGCCGTCATGAAGAGCGGCTTCAGACGGCGGCATCCGATCCCATGCGGCTGAAGTATCATCTTCAGCCGCCCATGGGGTGGCTCAATGACCCCAACGGGCTGTGCCAGAAGGACGGAGTCTACCATATCTATCATCAGTATGTGCCCTTTTATCCGGAACTGTGCAGTGTGTTCTGGGGACATATGACGACGAAGGATTTCATCCGCTATGATGTGCACGAGCCGGTCATTTATCCGGATACGGACCGGGATGCCAACGGAGCCTACAGCGGGTCCGCTTTTCTGAAAGACGGGACCATGTATGTGTATTATACGGGAAATGTCCGGCATACGGATCAGGATTATGATTATATCACCGGCGGACGGGAGCAGAATACGCTCCTGGTTACATCGGAAGACGGTTTTCATTTTTCAGAAAAACGTCTTCTGATGAAAAATGAAGACTATCCTTCGGATCTGAGCCTTCACGTACGGGATCCGAAGGTGTTTTGTGAAAACGGGCGTTATTATATGATACAGGGCGCCCGGGATCTGGAAGACCACGGCAGTATCCTGCTGTTTGAAAGCGGGGATCTGATTCACTGGACCTATCGTCTGAGGTTCTGTACAAAGACGCCCTTTGGCTATATGTGGGAGTGTCCCAATTATCTGAGAGTGGACGATCAGCAGTTTCTGATTGCCTGCCCGCAGGAGATCCGGCAGGACGGAAATGTAACGGTAAAGGAAAACGGATGCGGATTTTTTCCGCTGAAGTACGATTTTGCAGGACCGGAGTATGAGCTGGGAGAATACCGGACGCTGGACTTCGGGTTTGATTTCTATGCACCTCAGGTATTTCAGGATGAGGCCGGCAGATGGATTCTGCTTGGCTGGATGTCCACGCCGGATGCGGATTATGACTGTGAAGTGACCATGAAAAACGGATGGGTCCATGCCATGACCGTGCCGCGGGAGCTGTATGTCAATGAGAAGGGGCGGCTGTGCCAGCGGCCTCTGAAAGAGCTGGAAAGGATGCGAAGAGGGATTTCTTCCGGTCCGTTTGAGGCGGGTACGGGATTCAGGGCGGAAGTCCCTGTGTGCTTTGAACTGAAAGCCGATTTGAATCATGCATCGGCGGATTCGGGCCGGTCCTTTGCGCTGCGGCTGCGGGAATCCGCAGTGCTGCGATATGCAGATGGTATCCTGAGCCTTGACCTGACCGGATGCGGCGCCGGGAGAACGGTGCGGGAGGTGCGTCTGAAAGAGGTTCGTGAACTGCAGATTCTGTCGGATACCATCAGCCTGGAGATCTTTGTAAACGGCGGAGAAGAAGTCTTTACCACGCGGATCTTCGATTCCATGGAAGGGCTGCAGGCGGAATTCCTGTCGGACGGCTGCAGCGGACGGATGGAACTGTATGAACTGATCTGCTGACGTTTTGCCTGTAATGGGCATATGCTCCTGAAAGACCCATTGAAGGGCGCCGGTCCTTAGGGCGCGTATTTTGCGCCCTTAGTACCGTTGCTGCCCTTCATTAAGCGCAAGCGGGGGATGGAAGGAACATATGCCCATGACAGGCGTCCGGGGCAGAACCGTCACATGCCGGCGGAAGCTGCCGGGACATATTCGACAATTTATCTTGTGTATTCTATTTGATAATGCTATGATAAAGGGGTTACTGCAACATGCGCTCCTGCCTGTGTGCCCGGCACACGGGCAGAGATACGTTTTGCAGCAGCCCCTTTGGTATCTGCTTATATTCTGGCAGATATAACATACAACAGGAGGAAAGACTGAAATGGAAGAGAACAAGATGGGGGTCATGCCGGTCAACCGGCTGATCATATCCATGTCCCTGCCGATCATGATATCCATGTTGGTACAGGCACTGTATAATATTGTAGACAGTATCTTTGTTGCAAAGATCAGTGAAAATGCGCTGACGGCTGTGTCCATGGCATTTCCGATCCAGAACCTGATGATTGCAGTGGGAGTAGGTACCGCCGTGGGTGTCAATGCGCTGCTGGCGCGTGCGCTGGGGGCAAAGGATTACGACAGAGTGAACCGGATTGCCGAAAATGCGGTTTTTCTGGTGGGAGTGAGCTATGTGCTGTTTCTGGTGATCGGCCTCTTTCTGGTGGAGTCGTTTTACAGGAGCCAGACAGATATCGAAGAGATCGTTACCTGCGGGAAAGAATATCTGACGATCTGCTGCTGCCTGTCCTTCGGCGTATTCACCCAGGTAATGTTTGAGCGGCTTTTGCAGGCGACAGGAAAGACATTTTATACAATGGTCACGCAGGGCGTCGGTGCAATTGTCAATATTATTATGGATCCGATTATGATCTTTGGACTGTTCGGATGTCCGAAGATGGGAGTTGCGGGTGCGGCGGCTGCAACCGTCATCGGCCAGATTGTGGCAGGAATTCTGTCCGTGTGGCTGAATCATGCGAAAAACCATGAAGTAAAGATATCCATGAAAGGCTTCCGGCTGGATGTTCCGGTGATCCGGCAGATTTACGGAATCGGTATTCCTTCTATTATCATGCAGGCGATCGGCTCTGTGATGGTCTATGGCATGAACCGGATCCTGATTACCTTTACCGCTACGGCTACGGCGGTCTTTGGCGTGTATTTCAAGCTGCAGAGTTTTGTGTTCATGCCGGTGTTCGGACTGAATAATGGAATCATTCCGATCATTGCCTATAATTATGGGGCGAAAAAAAGGGAACGGGTAATGAGCACGATCAGGCACAGCATACTTTATGCCATGTCTATTATGATTCTGGGTTTTCTGGTATTTCAGGTCATGCCGGCGCCGCTTCTGCGGTTGTTCAATGCATCGGAAACGATGATGAGCATAGGGGTTCCGGCGCTTCGGATTATCAGTATCAGTTTCATTCTGGCGGGTTTTTGCATTGCGTGCGGCAGTGTGTTTCAGGCGCTGGGGCGGTCCGTCTACAGTATGGTGGTGTCGGTGGCAAGGCAGCTGGTGGTTCTGCTTCCGGTGGCGTACTGCCTGGCTCTGCCCGGCAATGTGGATCTTGTCTGGTGGGCATTTCCGGCTGCGGAACTGATGTCCCTTGCGATGACGGTGTTCTTTTTGCTTCGGGTAAACAGGAATATTATATCCACGCTCTGAATGGATGATTTAAAAACAGAGAATGGGCAAAAGCTTCTGAATAAGTGTCTGTTCGGATTTGGCAGTTGCAGACAGAGACGGAAATGTATATAATATTTTATACCATGATCCATGCAGCGCTGACAGGGCAGCTGTATGAGAAAGAGAAAGTACAGGGATCTGATTATGAATACAGACACAAATCCGGATACCTTGTGGGAACAGATCACAAACCGGCAGGGAGATGTTTTTTATACCAAAAAAGGACTTCCGTTTACCTATTATATAAAGGGCGGGGAGCTGTTTGCCAGCCGGAGAGAGCGTTCCATTACAAGAAGTACCTTTGAAAAAGCTCTTCAGAAGATACAGGAAAACCCGCAGGAAATATCAGGCCCCAAGAAGCTGAATGTGTATGGGGCGCCTTATGTGTGGGCTGTTTTGGCGACAATTCTTGGAGCAGAATCGGATAAGGAGGAGTAACGGTGAATATATTTGCAGAACTGGTACATTCGGTTTACGATTTTAAAAGTTATCCGGGATACCGGAAAAACAGAGGGGGAAAAGCCTTTCTGTATGGTCTTTTGCTGAGTGTGGTGTATCTTCTGGCTGCGGTGCTGCTGCCTGCAGTCATAACCGTGGCAGGTTTCGGCGGCTTTGGAGGTATGGCGAGAGAAGCCATCCCGAATTTCAAGCTGGAAGACGGACGGCTGTGGGTGGAAGAGCCGGTGGAGATCCAGCAGTATGATTCCTATCAGGGCGGCATCTGCTTTCGGGTGGATACGGATCATCCCATCACGGAGGAGATTACGGATGTGGATCTGCTTGCGTTTGACCAGGTGCTGGTGCTGGATGCAGAGAACGGGATTGTAAAAGCAGAAGGCGGCTCTGTCATCCGGTTTTCCTACAGCGATTTTGATCTCGGTGAATGGGACCGTGAATCCTTCCTGCAGGAACTGGTGCCGCTGATTCCGGTCGTGATCTGGGTGATGGTGATCATCATGGTATGTGCCGGCTTCTTTGGCTTTTTTGCCGGTGCTTTTGTGGTTGCGGTCATAGGATGCATTCTGTCAGCAGTCATGGGAAGCCGCCTGAAATTTGGGGAACTGTATAAACTTGCCATCTATGCCCGCACGCCGGCCATGGTGATTAAAATCATCTATTCCTGGATTCCCATTGTCATACCATATTTCTATGTCATCAGTTTCGGTATCTCGGCATTCTATATGTGGAAGGCGATGCAGCATATAAAAGAAGAAACGCAGAACCCGACACCGTCTTACTGGACGGGAGAACCGTAAGCGGCAGCTGCTTTTCGGGGCGCTGTCCAAACGCCCGCCATGGGCACAGGTTCCTGAAGGACCCATGGCAGGGCGGCGGAAATATTCCAAAAAACCTTGACTTTACGATCCTGCTGTGTTATAGTAGCCATGCGACTGGAAGTTTAGGCTTTTTTTTTATGCCTAAAAACCGGTGACCGTCGCAGGGTCACCAGAGAGAAAAAGTATAAAGCGAGGTGGAAAGTTGTGCGCGTAAGAATCACACTGGCATGTACGGAATGCAAGCAGCGGAATTACAACATGACAAAAGAGAAGAAGCTGCATCCGGACAGAATGGAGACTAAGAAATACTGCCGTTTCTGTAAGAGGCATACGCTTCATAAGGAGACGAAATAATCCTGCCCCGAACGAGTAAAGGAAGTGAGAAGATGGGAGATACCAAAAAGCCCCCCAAGACAAGCTGGATAAAAGGCATAAAGGCTGAATTTAAGAAGATTGTCTGGCCAGATCAGAAATCACTTACAAGACAGACTATTGCGGTAGTCAGTGTTTCGGTTGCTCTGGCTCTCATTATCAAGATACTGGATATGATCATGACCATCGGGATTGACGTTCTGGTGACATTATAGTTCAGGGAAAGGTGATTTTATGTCAGAGGCAAACTGGTATGTCGTGCATACTTATTCCGGGTATGAGAATAAGGTAAAGGCCAACATTGAGAAGACAATCGAAAACAGACATCTTGAAGAGCAGATTCTGGAAGTCAGAGTCCCGATGCAGGATGTGGTGGAACTGAAGGACGGCCAGAGCCGTCAGGTTCAGAAGAAAATGTTCCCGGGCTATGTTCTGATCAATATGATTATGAACGATGACACCTGGTATGTGGTTCGGAATACCAGAGGTGTGACCGGTTTTGTTGGCCCCGGGTCCAAACCGGTTCCGCTTACAGACGAAGAGATGAGACCGCTTGGGATCCGGACAGATTCCGTCCAGGTGGATTATGCAGAAGGCGACAGTATTGTCGTGACTGGCGGCGTATGGAAGGACACGGTGGGCGTCATCCAGGCCATCAACGAGAATAAACAGAGCGTGACAATCAATGTCGACCTGTTCGGCCGTGAAACGCCGGTTGAGATAAGTTTCACAGAAATCAGAAAAATGTAAATGGTCTGTAAAAAAAATCGTTTTTTGCAGATCGTGGGAGGGACATTCCCGCCATTACCACAATAGGAGGTGCCTTAGTTATGGCAAAAAAAGTTACAGGTTATATCAAATTACAGATTCCTGCTGGAAAGGCTACACCAGCTCCGCCAGTAGGTCCGGCACTTGGTCAGCACGGTGTGAACATCGTACAGTTCACAAAAGAGTTTAATGCAAGAACTGCAGACCAGGGCGATACGATCATTCCGGTTGTTATTACGGTATATGCTGACAGAAGCTTCAGCTTTATTACCAAGACTCCGCCGGCAGCAGTATTACTGAAGAAAGCATGCGGACTGAAGACTGCTTCCGCCAATTCCAAGAGAGACAAAGTTGCTACGATCAAGAGATCCGAGGTTCAGAAGATCGCTGAGCTGAAAATGCCGGATCTGACTGCAGGAAGCCTTGATGCAGCGATCAGCATGATCGCAGGTACTGCAAGAAGTATGGGGATCACAGTAGTAGACGACTAAAACTGTTGCTGAAAAATGACGTGGGAGGGAGATTCCCGCAATTACCACCAGGAGGTTAAAGAGAATATGAAACATGGTAAGAAATATGTTGAGGCTTTAAAATCATATGATAAGCTGACACAGTATGACAGAGATGAGGCAATTACGCTTGTAAAGAAACTGGCAACTGCAAAATTTGACGAGACCATCGAGGCTCATATCCGTACCGGATGCGACGGACGTCATGCAGATCAGCAGATCCGCGGCGCTGTGGTACTGCCGCACGGAACCGGTAAGCAGGTGCGCGTGCTGGTATTTGCAAAGGCTGCGAAGGCAGATGAGGCGCAGGCAGCAGGTGCGGAATTCGTAGGTGCAGAAGAGCTGGTTCCGAAGATCCAGGGCGGCTGGCTTGATTTCGACGTGGTCGTTGCGACGCCGGATATGATGGGCGTTGTGGGACGTCTGGGCCGTATCCTTGGACCGAAGGGCCTCATGCCGAACCCGAAAGCAGGGACTGTAACCATGGATGTAACCAAGGCTGTCAATGATATTAAAGCAGGTAAGATTGAATACAGACTTGATAAAACAAACATTATCCACGTGCCGATCGGAAAAGCTTCTTTCACCGAGGAGCAGTTAGCGGACAACTTCCAGACGCTTATGGATGCCATCAACAAGGCAAAACCATCCGCTGTCAAGGGTCAGTTCCTGCGGAGCGTAACGATTGCTCCTACCATGGGCCCGGGCGTGAAGGTGAACCCGATGAAACTTTCTTAATGAAAGAAAGTTGTTGACATTCGATATAAATTATGATATTTTGGATTGCAGCGGGTCATGCACTGCGTGACCTGACTGCAAAGATATGACTGCCCGAAGACAGCAGGTGCTGAAAAGCATAAGCGTGTAACCGCCTGCCGAGGAAAGCGTTCTGTTCAGAATGACTGACAGAGCCTCTGTGTCTGCGGCACAGAGGCTTTTTCCATGCAGAGAAAGTAGCTCTGCCCGATTGTTTAAAGGTTGTCATCCAGAATCTATAAGGAGGAAACCATTCATGGCAAAAGTTGAACTGAAAAGACCGATTGTAGAAGAGATCTCTGCAAATCTGGAAGGCGCTGCCGGTGTTGTTCTGGTTGACCACTGCGGTCTGACCGTTGAGCAGGATACACAGCTGCGCAGGCAGATGAGGGCAGAAGGCATCATCTACAAGGTCTACAAGAATACCATGCTGAACTTTGCGATCAAAGGAACAGAGTATGAGCCTCTGGCACAGCATCTGGAAGGACCTTCCGCTGTGGCGATCTCCAAGACCGATGCAACTGCTCCGGCAAGGATCATTGCGAACTTTGCAAAGACGGCAGATAAGCTTGAGATCAAAGCAGGTGTTGTGGAAGGCAATTATTATGATGCCAAGGGAATGACCGCGATTGCAAGTATTCCGTCCAGAGAGGTGCTTCTTGGAAGACTTCTTGGCAGCATGAACAGCCCGGTCGCAAGCTTTGCGCGCGTTGTAAAACAGATCGCAGAGAGCAAAGAGGCATAAGAACCGCACGGCCTTACAGGCAGGAGCGGCATCCGGCACAGCGGGGCCGGGAAATCAGAGAAAGATCATATGACTATTACAATTGGAGGTAAATAAAATGGCAAAATTAACTACTGCAGAATTTATTGATGCAATCAAAGAACTGACCGTATTAGAACTGAATGAGCTGGTAAAGGCCTGTGAGGACGAGTTCGGCGTATCCGCATCAGCAGGCGTTGTTGCGGTAGCAACGGGCGGAGACGGCGGATCCGCAGATGAAGAAAGAGATTCCTTCGACGTAGAACTGACCGAGGTTGGCCCGAACAAGGTTAAGGTGATTAAGGTGGTACGTGAAGCTACCGGTCTTGGCCTGAAAGAGGCAAAAGACGTCGTTGACGGCGCTCCGAAGATCGTGAAAGAGGGCGCATCCAAGGCTGAGGCTGAAGAGCTTAAGGCAAAGCTTGAAGGCGAAGGCGCTAAGGTTACCCTGAAATAATCAGGCAGAAGTTCGAGGGATATCGCATGGGCGGTATCCCTTTTTCTTGTACATCTGCTGAACGGGCATCTGCAGTGTCCGGCGGTTTTTCCGCTTTTATGCTTCCGATTTATGGAAAAATTTCGTTGACACAGTGGAAATCTTGTGGTATTGTGTAAGATGCACTATTGTGGTGAGGTATGCGCAAAGCCTTGCCTGATTTTGTTACGGTTTTATCGGAACACGTAGTTATTAAAATATAAGGGGTGAAATGTCAATGGAAAAGAACAGAATCAAACCTGTCAAATCCGGCAAAAGCAGCCGAATGAGCTACTCAAGGAAGAAGGAAGTTCTTGAAATGCCGAATTTGATAGAAGTCCAGAGAGATTCCTACCAGTGGTTTTTGGACGAAGGACTCCGCGAAGCCTTTGCGGATATTTCTCCGATTACAGATTACAGCGGCAAGCTGAGTCTGGAGTTCACGGACTTTACGCTGGAGAAAGAAAATGCCAAAAATACAATTGAAAAGTGTAAAGAACGCGATGCTACCTATGCAGCTCCTTTGAAGGTAAGGGTCCGTCTCTATAACAAGGAAACGGATGAAATTAATGAACATGAGATATTTATGGGAGATCTGCCCCTGATGACCGAAACTGGAACGTTTGTAATCAACGGGGCGGAGCGTGTCATAGTCAGCCAGTTGGTGCGTTCCCCCGGCATCTACTATGGCATTGACCATGATAAGGTTGGCAAGCTTCTGTTTTCCTGTACTGTAATTCCGAACCGCGGTGCGTGGCTGGAATATGAGACGGATTCCAATGATGTATTCTATGTTCGTGTTGACAGAACCCGTAAAGTGCCGATTACTGTTCTGGTTCGTGCCCTGGGCTATGGTACGAATGCAGAGATCCTGGAGCTGTTCGGAGATGAACCGAAGATCGTGGCATCCCTGGCGAAGGATACTGCGGAGAGCTATCAGGAAGGACTTCTGGAATTGTACAAGAAGATCCGTCCGGGCGAGCCGCTGGCTGTAGAAAGTGCAGAGAGCCTGATCACCGGTATGTTCTTCGACCCCAGAAGATATGATCTGGCAAAAGTCGGCCGTTATAAATTCAATAAGAAACTTTCCCTGAAAAACCGTATCCGCGGCCATGTGCTGGCGGAGGATGTGGTGGATGTATCAACGGGAGAGGTGCTGGCGGAAGCGGGCACGAAAGTAGATGCAGAGCTGGCAACACAGCTGCAGGATTCCGGAATCGCCTGTGTCTGGATCCAGGGAGACCTTTCCGGTGAAGAGCGGAAGATCAAAGTGCTTACCAACCGTATGGTGGACCTGAAGAAGCATGTGGACTGCAATCCGAAAGAGCTTGGGATCCGGGAGCTGGTATATTATCCGGTGCTGGAAAAGCTCCTGGAGGAGTATACGGATCCGGAAGAGTTAAAGGAAGCGATTCGCAGGGAAGCAGCGGAACTGGTACCGAAGCATATTACAAAGGATGACATTCTGGCATCCATTAACTATAACATGCATCTGGAGTACGGCATGGGAAACAAGGATGACATTGACCATCTCGGCAACCGCCGGATTCGTGCGGTCGGCGAACTGCTCCAGAATCAGTACCGGATCGGTCTCTCCCGTCTGGAGAGAGTGGTGCGGGAACGCATGACCACACAGGATACGGAGGGGATCTCTCCCCAGTCCCTGATCAATATCAAGCCGGTGACAGCAGCCGTGAAGGAGTTCTTTGGTTCTTCCCAGCTGTCCCAGTTCATGGATCAGAACAATCCGCTGGGAGAGCTGACCCATAAGAGACGTCTGTCCGCGCTGGGGCCGGGCGGTCTGTCCCGTGACCGTGCAGGATTCGAGGTCCGCGATGTACACTATTCTCATTATGGGAGAATGTGTCCCATTGAGACCCCGGAGGGTCCGAACATCGGCCTGATCAATTCTCTTGCATGCTATGCGAGGATCAATGAGTACGGCTTTGTGGAAGCGCCGTACCGCAAGATCGACAAGACGGATCCGAAAAATCCGCGGGTAACGGAAGAAGTCGTCTATATGACGGCGGATGAAGAGGATAATTACCATGTGGCACAGGCGAATGAGCCGCTGGATGAGCAGGGATATTTTGTACGCAACAACGTATCCGGCCGTTACCGTGAGGAGACGCAGGAATATGAGAAGAGCATGTTCGATTTTATGGATGTGTCTCCGAAGATGGTGTTTTCCGTGGCGACTGCCCTGATCCCGTTCCTCGAGAATGACGATGCGAACCGCGCGCTGATGGGTTCCAACATGCAGCGTCAGGCAGTGCCGCTGATGATGACGGAAGCTCCGGTGGTTGGTACCGGTATGGAAGAAAAGACGGCAGTGGACTCCGGTGTGTGCGTGATCGCGAGGAATTCCGGTGTCGTGGAGCGTTCCGTATCCAATGAGATTGTGGTGCGTCAGGATAACGGTGTGAGGGATACCTATCACCTGACGAAATTTACCAGAAGCAATCAGAGCAACTGCTATAACCAGAGGCCGATCGTCTTCAAGGGAGACCGGGTAGAGGCAGGACAGGTGATTGCAGACGGACCGTCCACCGCCAACGGAGAGATTGCTCTTGGAAAGAACCCGCTCATCGGATTTATGACCTGGGAGGGTTATAACTATGAGGATGCGGTACTGTTAAGCGAGAGACTGGTCATGGACGACGTGTATACGTCCATCCATATTGAAGAATACGAGGCGGAAGCCCGTGACACAAAACTGGGACCGGAAGAGATTACCAGAGATGTGCCGGGCGTGGGTGATGACGCACTGAAGGACCTGGACAGCAGAGGAATCATCCGCGTGGGTGCGGAGGTACGTGCCGGCGACATTCTGGTCGGAAAGGTAACTCCGAAGGGAGAGACGGAACTGACGGCAGAAGAGCGTCTTCTGCGCGCAATTTTCGGCGAGAAGGCAAGAGAAGTGCGTGATACGTCCCTGAAGGTGCCTCACGGCGAATACGGCATTGTCGTGGATGCCAAGGTATTTACCAGAGAAAACGGGGATGAGCTGTCTCCGGGCGTCAATCAGGCAGTCCGTATCTATATTGCCCAGAAGAGAAAGATCTCGGTGGGCGACAAGATGGCAGGACGCCATGGAAACAAGGGTGTGGTTTCCCGCGTACTTCCGGTGGAGGATATGCCGTTCCTTCCGAACGGGCGTCCGCTGGATATCGTGCTGAATCCGCTGGGCGTGCCGTCCCGTATGAACATCGGACAGGTTCTGGAGATTCACTTGAGCCTTGCGGCAAAGGCGCTTGGATTCAATGTGGCGACTCCGGTCTTTGACGGCGCGAATGAAAATGATATTATGGACACTCTGGATCTGGCAAATGATTATGTCAATCTGGACTGGAATGAATTTAAAGCAAAACATGAACAGGAGCTGCTTCCGGAAGTCATGGACTATCTGTATGAGAACAGAGAGCACCGGAAACTCTGGAAAGGCGTGCCCATTTCCCGCGACGGGAAGGTGCGTCTGCGCGACGGTCGGACCGGCGAATATTTCGACAGTCCGGTCACGATCGGACACATGCATTATCTGAAGCTCCATCATCTGGTAGACGATAAGATCCATGCCCGTTCTACCGGACCGTATTCTCTTGTCACACAGCAGCCACTGGGCGGAAAAGCACAGTTCGGCGGCCAGCGTTTCGGAGAGATGGAGGTATGGGCGCTGGAGGCTTATGGCGCTTCTTATACCCTGCAGGAGATCCTGACCGTCAAGTCGGACGATGTCATCGGGCGTGTGAAGACCTATGAGGCGATCATCAAAGGGGATAACATTCCGGAATCCGGTATTCCGGAATCTTTCAAGGTACTGCTGAAAGAGCTGCAGTCTCTCGGACTGGATGTACGCGTGCTGCGCGATGACAACACGGAAGTGGAGATCATGGAGAGCAGCGAGTACGGGGATGTGGATATCCGCTCCATTCTGGAAAGTGACAGCAGGCGTTACCAGAACGAAGAAAGCGAGTCTCTGGGTTCCTACGGCTTCAGCAAGCAGGAATTTGAAGGAGACGAACTGGTAGACGTGGAGGAGGACAGCACAGAGGAAGAGGATACCGATGCCGATACCCTGGATCTGGAAGAAGAGATTGATTTTGAATAGAGGAGGTGCCGTTCATGCCGGAAACAACGAATAATGAGGCCTATCAGCCGATGACCTTTGATGCGATCAAGATCGGCCTTGCCTCCCCGGAGACCATCCGCGAGTGGTCCAGGGGAGAGGTGAAAAAACCTGAGACGATCAATTACAGGACTTTAAAGCCTGAAAAAGACGGTCTGTTCTGCGAACGTATTTTTGGACCAAGCAAGGACTGGGAGTGCCACTGCGGCAAATACAAGAAGATCAGATATAAAGGCGTTGTCTGCGACCGATGCGGTGTAGAGGTTACAAAGTCGAACGTACGCCGGGAGCGTATGGGACATATTCAGCTGGCAGCCCCCGTATCTCATATCTGGTATTTTAAGGGAATCCCCAGCCGTATGGGACTGATTCTGGATCTGTCTCCGAGAACCCTGGAGAAGGTGCTGTATTTTGCCTCCTATATTGTACTGGATCCCGGTAAGACAGAGCTTCTGTATAAGCAGGTGCTCTCGGAAAAAGAATATCAGGACATGAAGGAAAAATATCCGGAGCCCGGTGCTTTCCGCGTGGGTATGGGTGCAGAATCGGTTAAGGAGCTTCTGCAGGCCATCGATCTGGAAAAAGATTCGGAAGAGCTCAAAGCGGGTCTGAAAAATGCATCCGGACAGAAGCGGGCACGTATTATTAAAAGACTGGAGGTCGTGGAAGCATTCCGCGGCTCCGGAAATAAACCGGAATGGATGATCATGGATGCGATTCCGGTCATCCCGCCGGATCTGCGTCCGATGGTGCAGCTGGACGGCGGCCGTTTTGCCACGTCGGATCTGAATGATCTGTACAGAAGGATCATCAACCGCAATAACCGTCTGCAGCGTCTGCTGGATCTGGGCGCTCCGGACATCATTGTCCGCAATGAGAAGCGCATGCTTCAGGAGGCGGTAGACGCGCTGATCGATAACGGAAGAAGGGGACGTCCGGTCACCGGCCCCGGCAACCGGGCATTAAAATCTCTGTCCGACATGCTGAAGGGTAAATCCGGCCGTTTCCGTCAGAATCTGCTTGGAAAACGTGTGGATTATTCCGGACGTTCGGTTATCGTGGTCGGGCCGGAGCTGAAGATCTACCAGTGCGGTCTTCCGAAGGAGATGGCGATCGAGCTGTTCAAGCCCTTTGTTATGAAAGAACTGGTGGCAAACAATGCCGCACACAATATCAAGAGCGCCAAGAAAATGGTGGAACGTCTGCAGACGGAAGTGTGGGATGTGCTGGAGGAAGTCATCAAAGAGCATCCGGTCATGCTGAACCGTGCGCCTACGCTGCACAGACTGGGAATTCAGGCATTTGAGCCGATCCTTGTGGAAGGTAAGGCGATCAAACTGCATCCTCTGGTGTGTACTGCATTCAATGCAGACTTTGACGGTGACCAGATGGCCGTTCATCTGCCCCTGTCCGTGGAAGCACAGGCAGAGTGCCGGTTCCTGCTGCTCTCTCCGAACAACCTGCTGAAACCGTCGGACGGCGGTCCGGTGGCGGTGCCCTCTCAGGACATGGTGCTTGGAATCTACTATCTGACACAGGAGAGGCCGGGAGCCATCGGAGAAGGCAAGGCATTTAAAAATATCAATGAGGCGATCCTGGCTTATGAAAACGGGTCGCTGACATTGCAGAGCCGGATCAAAGTCCGTGTTGCAAAGAAGATGCCCGACGGGACCTGGCTGCAGAATACGGAGGAATCCACGCTGGGACGGTTTATCTTCAATGAGATCCTGCCCCAGGACCTTGGATTTGTGGACCGGACTGTCCCAGGCAATGAACTGAAGCCGGAAGTGGATTTCCATGTGGGCAAGAAGGGACTGAAACAGATTCTCGAGAAGGTCATCAATACCCACGGTGCGACCCGGACAGCGGAAGTGCTGGATGACATCAAGTCCATGGGATATAAATATTCTACCCGCGCAGCCATGACCGTGTCCATCTCGGATATGACCGTGCCGCCGGAGAAGCCGGAACTGATCAAAAAGGCGCAGGATACAGTGGATATCATCACCCGTAACTACAAGCGCGGCAAGATCACAGAGGAAGAGCGCTACAAGGAGGTTGTGGAGACCTGGAAGGAGACGGACGCAAAGCTTACCAAAGCGCTTCTGGACGGCCTTGACAAATACAACAATATTTATATGATGGCAGATTCCGGTGCGCGCGGTTCCGACAAGCAGATCAAGCAGCTTGCGGGCATGCGCGGCCTGATGGCGGATACGACCGGACATACCATCGAACTTCCGATCAAGTCCAATTTCCGTGAGGGACTGGACGTACTGGAGTATTTCATGTCTGCGCATGGCGCCAGAAAGGGTCTGTCCGATACGGCTCTTCGTACGGCGGACTCCGGTTATCTGACCAGGCGTCTGGTGGATGTGTCCCAGGAGCTGATTGTCCGCGAGATGGACTGCAGCGAAGGACGCGAGATGGAGATTCCGGGCATGGAAGTCAGCAGATTCATGGATGGGAAAGAGCTGATTGAATCCCTTCAGGAACGCATCACGGGCCGTTTCGCATGTGAGGATATCCTTGATAAGGACGGCAACATCATTGTGAAGGCGAATCATATGATTACGCCGAAGCGTGCGGCTGCAGTCATGAATTATGGCGTGGACAAAGACGGAAAACCTTTTGAAAAGATCAAGATCCGTACGGCCCTTACCTGCCGTTCTCATATCGGCGTCTGTGCGAGATGCTACGGCGCCAATATGGCTACCGGCGAAGCGGTCCAGGTAGGTGAGACGGTCGGCATCATCGCCGCGCAGTCCATCGGTGAGCCGGGAACTCAGCTGACGATGCGTACGTTCCATACGGGAGGCGTGGCAGGCGGCGATATCACCCAGGGTCTTCCCCGTGTGGAGGAGCTTTTTGAGGCGAGAAAGCCGAAAGGACTTGCAATCGTAACGGAGATTGCGGGCATTGCCACGATCAACGATATGAAGAAGAAGCGCGAGATTGTTGTCAGCAATCATGAGAGCGGCGATTCCAAGACCTACCTGATCCCGTTTGATTCCCGGATCAAGATTCAGGACGGAAGTTATGTGGAAGCCGGCGATGCGCTGACAGAAGGAAGCATCAATCCGCACGACATTCTGAAGATCAAGGGTGTGCGTGCGGTTCAGGACTACCTGCTGCAGGAGGTGCAGAGAGTATACCGTCTGCAGGGCGTGGAGATCAATGACAAGCATATTGAGATGATCGTGCGCCAGATGCTGAAAAAGATCCGCATCGAGGATAACGGAGACAGTGATTTCCTGCCTGGCACTCTGGTTGATATTCTGGAGTATGAGGACGTGAATGAGAAGCTTGTAGAAGAAGGAAAAGCTCCGGCGGACGGCAAGCAGGTGCTGCTTGGTATTACCAAGGCGTCTCTGGCGACCAACTCATTCCTGTCTGCGGCATCCTTCCAGGAGACCACAAAGGTGCTGACCGAGGCAGCGATCAAAGGAAAGGTCGATCCCCTGATCGGACTGAAAGAAAATGTCATCATCGGAAAACTGATTCCGGCCGGTACCGGCATGAAGCGCTACCGGGATGTAAAGCTGAATACCGATCTGGAGGAAGAAGAGCCGGAGATCAGTGAGGAAGAGGAAAATGATGAAGAACTGACGGAGGTTCAGGAGGAAGTCTTCGAGGAGGATCTTCTGGATGAAGAGGAAGAAGAGGAAGAGCTGATTCCGGAAGAGGAAGCCGAAGAGGATGATCTGACAGAAGAATAATTGCAAATAACAGTAAAAGGATACCCTGTCAGAAGGGTATCCTTTTATTTGACGGTTTTCAGGGTGCATGATATACTTGATTTCAATGATGATGCAGGTATAGGAGGAGTTGTCCATGGATACTATTATGTTGGAAGGAAGCATTCTGGAGCATCAGGAAGAATTAGAGATTGATTACAGCCAGAATGGGAAACAGATATATCCGATGGATGGAATTAAAGTTGATAAAGGATTTTATTCGGTTTTTGAACTGAGAAGAAGATATCAGTCTCCAAATAAAAGGATTGTTTTGGACAGTGATTTTCAAAGAGGCAATGTCTGGAGTCTGAAACGGAAAGCAGAACTGGTAGAAAGTGTGCTGATGGGGCTGCCGTTGCCTGTGTTTTATTTTAATCAGGATAAATATGGCAGGCTGATTGTCGTAGACGGCAGACAGAGATTGTCTGCACTGTTTGAATATATGGATGATGAATATGCTCTCCAGAATCTTAATGTTATGCCGCAGTTAAATGAAAAAAGATTTTCAGAACTGTCCCCGGTTATGGCCGGAAGACTGGAAGATTATCAGATTCAGGCACACGTGATACTTCCGCCGACTCCGGATCGGGTCAAATTTGATATTTTTGACAGAGTGAATCGCGGTGGAGTGCAGTTGAATAAGCAGGAGATCAGAAATGCATTATACCAGGGGAAGGCAACGGAACTTTTAAAACGGCTTGCATCATGCGGTGAATTTTTCAGTGCCACAGGCGGTGCATTTAAAGATGAAAAACGGATGAAAGATAAATATATTCTTACCCGTTTTTTGACCTTTTACCTGTTTAAAGCAGGGTTGATCCAGAATGATCAGAAGGAAAGATACGAATATAAAGGCGATATGGATGATTTTCTCGGCAAAGGGATGGATGCGCTGAACAACATGGAAGATGGAATGCTTCAGAAACTGGAGGACCGGACAAAGCTTATACTGGACAGATGCTGGTATTATCTTGGAGAAAATGCATTCCGGATTCATCGGGAGGGGCGAAAAAGTCCGATTAATATGAATGTTTTTGAAGCCGTCATGTTTGTCATGAATTTTGTACCGGACCTGCAGGAAAATCTAAAAAGTATGATACAAAGACGCGTCTTTGCGTTTATAGACAGCGATGTGTTTCAGGACAATATCGCCGGCCGCAGGGACAGCGAAATGAAGCTGATGTGGAGAATGGAACAGTCGGAAGCTCTGGGAAGGGAGATAAAAAAATATGTTGGCAGGCATACAGGTCAGGAACTTTAAAAGCATAAAAAATCTGGAATTACAATGCAAAAATCTGAACCTTTTGACGGGTACGAATTCATCCGGAAAATCTACGATTTGTCAGGCGATTCTGCTGGCGGGACAGAATCTGGAGACAGCAGCAGGATTAAACGGGGACTTTTTGTCTTTGGGTGAACTGGAGGAAAATATATGTAAATATTCATCAGAGAAAGAAATACAGATAAAGCTTAAAGACTGCCAGGGTGTGACTGCATCAAAAAGATTGTATCGGGGGGCAGACGGCCGCCTGTATTTGGCAGGCGGTTATGACGGAGAGAACGCTGAGAATGCGAAAGAAGAATTCATTCACCAGTTCAGCAGAAAAGAAAGAAGGCTGCAGTACCTGTCATGTCATCGGGTGGGTCCGCAGAATCTTTATAAAAAGAATATGTCCATAGACGAATATATTGGAAATGACGGGGAGTATGCGGTTTCCTATCTGAACCGTCATGGCGGAGATCTGCTGGAGGAAAAACTGCAGAAAGAAAAAAACGATTATACCCTGTTGGGACAGGTGAACTGGTGGCTGGAATATATTGCAGATGCAACGATTTATACAGAGGAAATTCCAGGAGCAGATTCCATTAAGGCATCTTATCAGATGAATGAACTGTCGGGGATTCGTCCGGTTAATATCGGAGCCGGTATCAGTTATCTGATCAGTGTGCTGATCATGTGTCTTTCGGCTCCGCCAGAGAGTGTTGTCGTCATTGAGAATCCTGAGATTCATCTTCATCCCAAAGCACAGTCGCGCATATGCGAGTTTTTCTACTTTATTGCAGAATCAGGAAGGCAGTTGTTTATAGAATCCCACAGCGACCATATATTTAATGGATTTCGGGCAGGCATTGCATCCGGAGAGATGAAAGAAACATTGCTTGACATTTATTTCACATATTTGAATGATGAACATGCTACGGAAACAATAAAAGTGAAGATTGGAAAATTCGGGAATATAGAAAACCAGAGACCGGATCTGTTTGACCAGTTTGATATGGATCTGAATAAGATGATCGGTATATAGGAGCGGGTACATGGATGTGATTTTTAATGATTTTTCTCTGGATGGTCAGTTTGCTGCGATAGAAGAATTCGAAGAGTATTTTGTAAAGACATTCTGTCTGCTGCTGCGTGCGATTGTATCAAGAAATATACCCTTTTATAAAAAAACGGATACTTATCTTCGGAAGCTTACAAAAGATGAGACGTTGTTAAACTATCTGCACAGGAACAACAGGCCGGTTGCCGGCATGATAAAGAGGATGATGTTTCAGATGGTCTGTGAGAAAAGACGGGAAAACCATCGTCTTACATAATTTTACAGCAAAAGAAATATTTCTGACGGAATACCTGCGTGAAAATCCTGAGATGATAAAAAATATCATAGAAGAATATCCATATCCTTCGGATAAAAAAGTGATACTGGCGAAAGTCTCTGACAGATGCCATGCAGAAGAGGCGTTGCTGAACAACAGCCTGGAAGTGCAGGATTTATTAAAAATCCTGCAAAATATTCCACGACTGATGATGGACAAGTCGCAGGGACTGAAATCTCACTGGTGGGATTCGGTAGAAGCAGATATTTGTGAATACCGAATCAGTATCAGCAGTAACCGGGAATTCAGACTGTTTTTCCTGTGGAAGAAAGAACTGATCTTCCTGAACGGCTTTATAAAGAAAACAGAAAAAACACCGGCCGCGGAGAAAAGAAAAGCCCGGGAAATAGCTTCCCGCCTTTAGCGCTTCTTCCTTCTGGCCAGCGGGCGGAAGATGGTCATCCGTCCGATAAAGCAGAAAAACTGCACCATCAGCACGCCGGCCAGAATACCGATGCTGTCGATGCCCACGTCCTTTTTGGAAGGTCCGCGTCCGGCTACAAAGGACTGGTGGTATTCGTCCAGCGCGGCGAAGCCCACGCAGAATCCCCCGGCAAGGATTGGAAGCCAAAGTCCCCGGATCCCATATACATAGAGCGGAAAGGAGACGGAGACTGCCAGCAGAAAATATTCTGTCATATGCGCCAGCTTCCGCACCGGATAATGGATTTGTCCTATGTAGTATTCGATATCGCTTCGGGACCAGTGGAGTTCAAACGCTTCATTTGCAGATTCCACGATGATCTCGCTGACCTTATAGCTTAAGTTTCCGGAGACGTTTCCGTCCTGGGAGGAAAAGGAGAAGATCAGATACATCATCATGATCGCGGGCAGAAAGGAAAAGGGTTTCAGAAGCGCCCTTAAAAAAGTCTTCAGCATGTAAAACAGCTCCTTTTTGATTTGCCTTATCATAGCATCAAAGAAGGGCGGTGTCCAGAGAATTAAGAAAATCCTAAGAAATCACCGGGGAAAATGAGGCACTGTTCACTTCTGTTCTGCCCCGGACGCCTGTCATGGGCATATATTCCTTCCAGACCCCGCTTGCGCTTAGTGAAGG